>Ga0209292_1005295_pt1 | contig 13214 bp, 10 predicted proteins | sample GOMGulsemesocosm_2_FD_184634 | JGI IMG/M metagenome (GOLD analysis project Ga0209292, IMG submission 184634) | Methane-oxidizing microbial communities from mesocosms in the Gulf of Mexico - GOM9C Gulf of Mexico (SPAdes) (version 2) | ecosystem: Environmental > Aquatic > Marine > Cold seeps...
CTTGCTAAGACACCGAGCGCAAAATCTACATGTAGAAACACAAACACCAAATATGTAGTTTTGATTCGTCCAATAATTGAAGAGTACCCATCAGCTTAGGTTGATGGGTATTTTTTTTGGTTGTAAAATGATTATTTATTGATATCTCGACCTCCAATACCCCAACCCCCCAACCCATTGCCCAAGGTCCGATAATAAACCCTGTAAATAAAAAGCTAAATATAACGTTTATGTCAGTAACGAAATAAATTACAACCCCGCTTAATACTGTCAATATAAATAGCGATATTCCTATGCCTCAAGAGTATTTTATTGGAACTAAATATTTAAGAATTAGGTATTCAGCTATTGCAAAAAATATAACACTAATTGTAAAGTTATCCATAATAAAGCCTATGTTGGTGATAATTTGTCGCTGTAGCTTACCTTGTGTTTGCTTCTTTTCAAATCGATAGCCAAGCTGTTATTAAGTGGTCGTTCCTTACTTTATTCATTAGCACCATCCTTTAAGGTGTTTAAATTAATTTTATTTTTATGTTAAATTTTTATTGACCTTACCGTTAAGGTAAACCTTAGTCTTTGTATCAAGGTTAAATCTGGCACAGCGTAAATAACAGCACGTACGGCCGTAATGAAATTTGCAGTTAGGTAAAAGTGAATCAATATAAAAGGTGGATAATGATGAAAATGAATAAACTGTGCAAACTGATGTTAGTTCTGTGTTTAGGTCTACCATTAGCCTATTTTATTTTAGTCGGCGATATGTCGTTTTTAGCGATAAGTAGTAGTTTACTTACACCGTTGGTTTTATGTGTGGTGATGATGTTTTTTATGATGAAAATGATGGATTGTAGCAGTAAGAAAGAAAACGATTCAGATACCGGCAATAAAATGGAATAAATTGAACATGATAAGAATTAATAACTTTATAAAATTCAGACACAAAAAAACCGGCGAGATGACTCACCGGTTTCGTTTTTATTAACTTAATTTCTGTTAATGGCAGTACTTAAGTTACAGTCAACAACGGTTTATAGTGCGCCGTAGATAACTGAAGTGATAGCGAGTAGACCACAGATAGTAACAAAGATGTTTGCTGCTTTATCGCTAGCATATTTTTGCATCGCAGGTACTTTCTTGATAGCAATCATAGGCATTAAGAACAAGATAGCTGCAATCATTGGTGCGCCGATTGTTTCAATAAGACCCAGTACACTTGGGTTGATAATCGCTACAGCCCATGTAGTTAGTACGATGAATGCGATAGAGAATGTACCGATTTTCTTCTCTGATGCTTTCGGCATAACTTGTTTAACTAGACCGTTTAGACCTTCCTGAGCACCTAGGTAATGACCGAAGTAGCTAGAAGTAATCGCTGCGAATGCTACGAAAGGACCAAAGTATTGAATTAATACTGAGTCATGTACGTTTGCAAGGTAAGACAGGATTGAGATGTTTTGTGCTTTAGCTTCTGCTAGTTGCTCTGGTGATAGTGATAACACACAAGAGAATACGAATAGCATAACGAAACCAAGTAGCATTTGACCTGCACGTTTACAGATAAGGTCTGATTTTTCTACTGCGTTTTCACCGTAAGATTCACGTTGTGCTTTAGCAAACTGGCTGATTACTGGAGAGTGGTTGAATGAGAACACAATCAGTGGAATCGATAACCAGATAACTGGTAGGAATGATGATGCTTCAGGTACCACTGTTAACATCGTTGTATTCCAGCTCGGGATTAAGAATAGTGATAAACCGAACAGGATGAATACGAGTGGGTAAACTAATGCTGACGTTGCTTTAAGCATTAATTCTTTACCGAATAGGATCAGTGCAGTCATTGCTAAAATTAGACCACCAGATAGTAACCAACGTGGAATACCGCTTACTTTATCCATAAGTTGAACACCTGCTTCGTTAAGCATAGGTGCGCCATCAGCCGCTAGGCGTGGGATTTCAGTGAAGATATCAAGTTGGTTAACAATGAAACTTTCAAATGTATTTGTAATACCTACACCGTAAATTAATACGATAGGGTAGATAGCAAAGAAATAAGCAAATGTAATTAGTTTTGCTGCACCTTTACCAAAATGCTCTTCAACAACATCTGTAATGTCTGAATTTGGATTTTTTGATGATAGAACGAAGCGAGCAAGTGATCTATGCGCGAACCATGTCATTGGACCTGCAATCAATGCTAGAACTACTAACGGCCAGAAACCACCTAAACCTGCTTTAATAGGTAAGAATAAAACACCAGCACCTACTGCTGTGCCAAATAAACTTAATACCCATTCTGTGTCTGCTTTGTTCCATTTAGCAGTGTTCGTAGTGCTGTCCGCGATTGTTGTAGTAGCTTGCTCTGACATTTCTCTATTACCTGTAATATTGCGCTGTGTCTCGATTGGTGCATAGGATAATGATCTGAATTTTATTTAAAGTGATGCAGATCGCTTTTTTGCTTTGAATATAAAAAATAACCTGTATTTATCAAAATAATTTGATGTTTTACGTGTTTTTTATTAACAACCCTCGTATTTGTGTGTTTATTGAGCGGGTTATTGTGTTTGTGCTTATATGTGTTCATTTTATGCCTGAATGTAGTTGTTTATGTCGTTTTGTTGCGTGCGTTTGGTTTTATAGTTCGCACTGTCATCCTCTTTTAAATATGTCGGTAGCTATTAGTGGGTAGTTATTTTGTTTTTAACAATTAATTAGCAATTATTTTGTATACGTAGATCACGCTTATATTAAAAGGCTCAAATTTATTTTAGTGTTACTTTTGAGTGTTTCGGGTTTAAAATCGTGTGACTGCCTAGTTTTGAGTATTCACCTAGTAGTAATGAGGAGTTTTAAGCGGTTATTTCAACATCTAAAGTAAATAGATGCTGAAATATTAATGAGTAGTGTACTGTACTGCTATTTTTCTGTTGGGTAGATAAAATATCCGCGAGCGGCGTAATGATCAGATAAGTCCCAAATTCCCCACAGTGATTCGGTTAATACGCGAGGCGCGAATATTTCTTGGCTTGCTGTCATTGGCTGTAAATTGTCATTTCCTGTTAGTGTGTAATCAAGATATTCTAAATAAGGTTTCTCTGCCCAATAGTTAGTATTGGAATCAAAAGACAGGTTGTGGCCTTTGTTTTCAGGTTCGCTGGCATTAAGAATATATTCCATTTGGTCGCGATCGCCGGGCAAGCCGATTTTGTTGACGTTGAAATCTCCTGCTAAAATGACGGCCTCGTTTGCTGGGATATTTTGCTCTCGAATAAATTCACCCATTTCTTCTAGCTGGGCTAAACGTGCTGATCGGTTACTATCATCATCAGATGATTGGGTGTGGGTCGCAAACACATGGTAAATGTAACCTTGCTTGTTAATGCGAGCATAAATAACACCACGGGTAGCGGCACACTGAATACCATTACAATTGGTATACTTTAGGCTTTTTTCTTCTTCTACAGGCCAAGGCGTTAAAATACGCGTACCTGACTGCATGATTTTTCCTAATTTGAATATTTCGCTGCTGGTAAAACTATATTCTTTACTGAGCTGTTTAAGTAATTTTTTTGTTCGAATTGGATCAAAGACCTCTGTGAGTACCAAGGCATCATAACCTGACATAATTTCTGGCATCTCAGTTAGACGATCACTCACCTTTTTAGAACCGAATATAGTCGTAGCCCAGATGTTATAGCTTAATAAGCTAAATTCATTACCAGGTCCAATAGCAGGTTTCTGATCATGCAGTTGTAAAACATAATTGACTTTGCCACCTTTATTTAGCTTTTCACTATTAAAGGCGATAGTATTTTTTCTATCGGCAAGTTGGATTTCAAAACGCTGAATTGCGCTGTTCGTTTGTGGTTCGATAGTCAATTCATGACTGTCGATACCAAAGGCAAGTTCACCGTTTGTCACTCTCTGGGTTAAGCTAAAGTTGTAATCTCCATTGCTGAGTGAAATGGCGATGTCATCGTCAGTGCTGAACCGTGTAATATTAGCGAGATCCACGGTGCTCAATGGCATCACTTTTGCTGTTAACAATTCAATATTATTACCTTCTTCAATATACGCATACAGGGTATGCGGTGTGCTATTGGTAAATTGAACAATGGTATGGCGTTCAGTGGGTACTTGGCTCATCGCCATTAAGACCGGGGTGATCATGTATAGCCCAAGTAAGACTGCTATTTTCCTTAACATAAATATCCTTGATTGTTTTTATATTGTATGAAATTTAATACTACCCAGAGATGAGTATAAATGATTATTGTGCATATTAAGTACGCATAGTAAGCAATTTTGATGACACTTTGATTAGAGTACTATTTTTTTATGTTTTAAGTTGATTGGTATCACTTGCTATTTCAAAGATGAATTTATAATGTTTACGCAATTAAAAATTAATATTTATTATTTTGTTAGTTAAGTATTGCTTTAAACATTGAATTGCAGGTGTTAAATGCTGGTTTTTTCAGTGTTTTGTAGATTTAAAATGTTTCCTTTTATTGTTGTTTTAGTTATAAATTCTATTACTGATTGAATTTAGCAAACTTGGTACGGATAAATGGCTGCAATACAGAATAATGACGGAGAATCTCGAGGACACTTTGGTTCTCGTTTTGGTTTTATAATGGCAGCGGCAGGTTCTGCTGTTGGTATTGGTAATATTTGGGGGTTTCCTACGCAAGCGGCCAGTAATGGCGGTGGTGCGTTTTTAATGGTGTACCTGTTTCTGATCTTTGTACTTGGTTACCCTATGTTAGTTGCTGAACTAATGGTTGGTCGCCACGGTCAAACGAATCCAGCAGATGCGATGGCTAAACTAGGCCGATCTTCTGTAACAACAATGATTGGTCGTTTGATTGGTCTCGCGTCAATTATCTGTGCGGTGATGATATTCAGTTTCTATGCCGTTCTTTCTGGCTGGTTTGTCAGTAACACACTGGCACCTATTGCGGCTATGGTTGGTGCTGAGGAGGCAAGCCGTTGGTTAATCGATTTCTCATTATCTCGTAATATCGTATTTACCTTAGTATTTACATTGATGTCTATTTATGTAATTCAAAAAGGCGTACAAGATGGCATTGAAAAATGGTCAAAGCGTTTAATGCCATTATTATTTTCTATCTTGCTTGCAAGCGTGATTTATATCTTGTTCCAACCCGGTGCGAGTGAAGGTGTTGCAGCGTTATTTACGATTGATTTTGAAAAAGTAATGCACTCGGATGTGATCATTGGTGCGCTTGGTCAGACATTCTTCTCGTTATCTATTGGTACGGGGGTGATGATGATTTACGGTTCATACCTTAAACCAAAAGAGAACATCGGTAAGTTAGCAGTACAGGTCACCTTTATGGATACAGGCGTAGCCTTCTTAGCGGCGATGTTAATCCTGCCTGCTATGTATGTAGCTAAGCATAATGGTGTCGTTATCTTTGATGCTGACGGAAACTTACTAAGTTCAGATACACTCGTATTTACAGTACTTCCAGCATTGTTTGCTACGATGGGCGTGGTCGAGCATATTGTGGCGATCATCTTCTTTGCGTTGATGTCAGTTGCTGCATTAACATCGGCAATTTCGGTAGTCGAAGTGCCTACCAGTTATATCGTGGATAAAACAACAATGCCACGTAAGAAAGTAACTTGGATTGTTGGTGTGGGTCTGACAACATTAGCGATGGTTGTTGTGACTAACTTCGATTTAATGTTTGGCTTCGTGATCACCTTATCAACGGAAATAACACAACCGCTCATCTGTTTAGGTCTGGCTATCTTTACGGGCTGGGTATGGAGTCGTAATAGCTTGTTAAATGAAATTAAAGGTCAAGATGACGCAGACGTAAATGGTATTTTTTGGAAAGTATGGCCATTGTATGTGAAGTTTGTTTGTCCTGTGTTAATCATCCTATTAATCAGTACAGCGCTTTAATTTCATAAGTAATAGATAAATAAACTTGTTTAGGTCAAGGTATAGAGTATAAATAAGGTCAAAAGAAACAAGCCCTGTAGAGCGAACTACTGGGCTTTTGTTTTCTATTGTTACTAATTATTCATTACTAATAGCAGCAAAATCAGCATTGGTTAGCTGCTTTAGGTCTAATGGGCTTAGTTCGATCTCTAAACCGCGACGACCAGCACTGACGTAGATAGTCTCATGTGTTTGTGCTGAGCTATCAATGACTGTGAGTAAGCGTTTTTTTTGTCCCAAGGGACTAACCCCACCAAGTACGTAACCCGTCGAGCGCATTACATCATTCTTATCTGCCATTATTGCCTTTTTAGCTTTTGCAGCTTTAGCAATGGCTTTTAGATTTAGCATTGCCGTGACTGGAACGACTGCAACGACGAGTTTCTTATCTCCGACATCCACCACTAGTGTTTTGAATATGCGTTCGGCGGCGACGGACATTTTCTCCGCCGCTTCTAAACCATAAGACTCTGCATTCGAATCGTGTTTATATTCATGGGTTTTATGGGCTACTTTTGCTTTTTTAGCTAATTTAACTGCTGGTGTCATACTATCTATTCTACCTTATCTATTTCGTTATTTAGCGCTGTTGCAGACTTGTCTCTATTTTTCATCACGTCTGCTAAGCTATCTTCGAGTTGTAAATACAGGTCACGATAAGCGGTATTAAACTTGTCGTCTTCACTGTTATTCAACCAAGTTTGATACAAGGTTGCCTTACTTTGTTTTTCTATTTCTTTAAAGGTGATCTTCACGTCTTTTGCTTGTTGCTCACTGAAACCCAAGTTAGTCAGCGCGTGTGATCCAAGTATCAAGGCTGAATGATAGGTCTCACTGACCACATGATCTGCCCCTGCATGACGCAGGGAATAACCATGGCCACGGTCATAAGCACGCGCTAATATTTTGACTTGTGGATAATGTTGTTTGATGTAACGTACGAGATCAACAGCTCTGACTTTATCATCAATCGCGACGATGAATAAACTGGCGTTTGCGATACCTGCTGTTTCTAGCAAACTGGGTTGGGTTGCGTCACCAAAATAACTTTTCATGTTAAATGAGCGCACTCTTTGGATCATACTGACATCATGATCCAGTACCACTGTTTTAACTCCATTTGCAACTAACAGACGATTGACAATTTGGCCGAAACGACCGATACCGGCCACGATCACATCACCCTGTTCATTAATATCATCGCTGGCTTGTTGATTGGTTTTATCAACGTAGCGTGGCTGGATCACACGGTCATAAAAGATAAATAACGCGGGTGTTAAGAACATAGACAGGGCGACAGATAGCGATAAAGTCTGTGCTAGGCCAATCGGTAGTACATGGTTGTTCACGGTAAAGCCGATTAATACAAAGCCAAATTCACCCGCTTGCGCCAAGCTGAGGGCTAATAACCAACGGTCGCTGCCTTTGATCTTAAAGACCAACGTTAAGATAAGCAGCACTAAACCTTTGACCAGCATTAACGCGAGTGTAATGGATAAAATAGTACTGGTTTCGTTAAACAAGATATTAAAATCAATACCAGCACCAACGGTCATAAAGAATAACCCGAGCAACAGGCCTTTAAATGGTTCGATGGTAGCTTCTAGCTGGTGTCTAAATTCACTGGTTGCTAATACTACACCGGCTAAGAATGCGCCCAGAGCTGGGGACAGACCCACTAAGTTCATGATGGCAGCAATACCAATGACCAGCATTAATGAGGTAGCGGTAAAGATCTCAGGTACTTTAGAACTTGCCACAAATTTAAATAATGGACGACTTAAGTAATGCCCTCCGATAACCACGCCTGTAATAGCGACTATGATTACGAGGGCATAATAAACACCGGATATATCGGCGACTAAGGATAACTCTTCATGTTGCGCACTGCCTGCTTGTACGGCATGTTGTGCCTGTTCAACCAATTCTGGAATGGCTAATAATGGGATTAACGCCAGCATCGGGATCACGGCGATATCTTGAAACAGTAATACCGAGAATGCGGATCGTGCTCCTTCGGTTTTGGTCAGGCCTTTTTCGTTAAAGGTTTGCAATACGATCGCGGTTGAGGACAGTGAGAATACTAAACCAATAGTGAGGGCCAGCCCCCAGTCTAAATTAAGCGCAAGGCAGATTCCCATTACTGTAGCTGTCGTTAAACCAACTTGTAAACCACCTAAACCAATAAGACGATGACGCATATCCCAGAGCATACGGGGTTCTAATTCTAGTCCCACCAGAAATAGCATCATAACCACACCAAACTCAGCGAAATGCTGAATAGTAGCCGCTTCACTACCAACTAGCCCTGTCACTGGGCCTATAATCACACCGGCAATTAAATAACCGAGTACCGAGCCCAGCCCAAGACGTTTGGCAATAGGAACTGCGATAACGGCAGCAAATAGATAGATGAATGCTTGAATAAAATAACCTGTCATGCAGCGTCCTTGTTCCTTAAGAAGTAATAGGATGAGACTAAAAAGCCCTTAGAGCAATTTTATATAACCATCGTATTGCGATAGTATAATAATAGGCACTAAGGGCTTAATTGGTAAAGCATTATGTTTTGTTTATATTAGACTATTTAACTGTTGCCGCTTTCATTGGCGTTACGAACTTAGCGAGTTCTTGCAGCATTTTCGTATTGTCATTAAGGTTTTTCTCAATGATGTTTACAATAGCTGATCCCGAAATAGCACCCGCAGCACCCGCTGCAACAGCTTGTTTAACTTGTTCTGGTGATGAGATACCAAAACCAAGTAGGCAAGGTGCTGCATCAAATGATTTTAGCTTTTCTAATAACGGACCAACTGGCATTTCTGCTTTGGTCTCTGCACCTGTTACTCCAGCGCGGCTAAGTAGATAGGTGTAACCTGATCCTTGCTCCGCTACTTGTTTCAGTGTTGCTTCATCGGCATTTGGCGGTGCGATGTAGATACTTTCGATGCCAACTTTATCGCCTGCTTCTTTAAATTGCTGGCCGTATTGTACTGGTACATCGGCAATCAATAATGAGTCAACGCCAGCTGCTGCCGCTTTTTGCATAAACTTATCGGTGCCGTTACCGTAAACAAGGTTAGCATACAGCAATAAACCAATAGGCATTTTCGGGTGTTTAGCACGGATCTCGGTGAGCATTTCAAAACAGATATCTGGGTTGATACCTGCGTTTAATGCACGAGATGTGGCTTTTTGAATTGTCGGGCCATCAGCCACCGGATCTGAGAATGGAATACCCAGCTCTAATGCGTCAGCACCGGCTGCAATTAGTGTTTCTATAATCGCCATTGATTGTGCGCGGTTTGGATCGCCAATCGTTACAAATGGAACGAAAGCGCCTTCATTTTTTTCTGCGAGTGCTGCAAAAGCTTGTTGATAGCGTCCCATTATAATGCTCCTTTACCTTCAAGAATATCAGCGACGGTAAAGATATCTTTATCACCACGACCTGATAAGTTAACCACTAAGATTTGTTCTTTATCCATATCCTGTTCCATCATCTGTAGTGCATACGCTAATGCGTGAGATGACTCTAGCGCAGGGATAATGCCTTCTTGCGATGATAATAACTGGAATGACGCTAATGCTTCTTCATCGGTTACTGAAGGATATTCAGCACGACCAGACGTATATAAATGTGCGTGTTGTGGACCCACTGATGGAAAATCTAATCCAGCAGATACCGAGTATGATTCTTGGATCTGACCATAGTTATCTTGCATCAATAGTGAATGCATACCAAAGAAAATACCGTTGGTACCTTCGGCAATTGGCGCACCGTGTTCACCTGTCGAAATCCCTTTACCCGCAGGTTCAACACCGTAAAGTTTGACACTTTCTTCTTCGATAAAATCATTGAACATACCAATCGCGTTAGAACCACCACCCACACAAGCAATAACAGCGTCGGGTAAGCGACCTTCTGCTTTTAAGATTTGTTGTTTGGCTTCTTCACCGATCATTTTTTGGAATTCACGCACAATCGTTGGGAATGGGTGAGGACCTGCTGCTGTACCGAGTAGGTAATGAGCATTTTCGTAGTTAGCAGACCAGTCGCGTAATGCTTCGTTACAGGCATCTTTTAATGTGCCTGCGCCAGAGTCAACACCAATAACTTCAGCGCCCATTAACTTCATGCGGAATACGTTTGGCTTTTGGCGTTCCATGTCTTTCACACCCATATAGATGCGACATTTTAGACCCAGCAACGCACAGGCTAGTGCTGATGCTGTACCGTGTTGACCTGCACCTGTTTCAGCGATAATTTCAGTTTTACCCATGCGTTTAGCCAGTAGTGCTTGACCCAATACTTGGTTAGTTTTGTGCGCGCCGCCGTGTAATAGATCTTCACGTTTTAGGTAAATCTTAGTTTTTGAACCTTTAGTAATGTTACGGCATAGCGTTAACGGTGTTGGACGCCCTGCATATTCATTTAACAGTTGTTGAAACTCTGCTTCGAAGGCAGGATCATTTTGTGAATCGATAAATGCATCTTCTAATTCATCTAATGCAGGTATTAAAATTTGCGATACGTATTGGCCGCCAAATTCGCCAAAAAAGGCATTAAGTTTTGCCATGATAACTTCCTTTAGTAATTTCTAAGCGCGTTAAATGCCGCGATAATTTTGTCTGTATCTTTAATACCGGGTGCTGATTCTAATCCTGAGTTTAGATCTAGCCCTAAACAACCGAGTTTTGCTGCGTCTTGCACGTTGCCAGGGGTTAATCCGCCTGCCAGCATGATTTGGCTGCAATCTTCAGATGTTAATAACGACCAATCAAATGGCTGTCCTGTGCCACCTGATTGTCCCGCTACCTTACTATCAACTAAATGACGATCAACCTTGGTCAGACTCAAATCGGGGGCTTGTTCGCTAACCCCGTGTGCTTTCCAAATTTGTATGTCGTTATTGAGTAAGGTTTTTAATATTGCAATGTAGCTTGCATCTTCGCTACCGTGTAATTGTACAGCGGCCAAATCGAGATGATTAGCAAGCTGGGCAACGACGGTTACTTGTTCATTCACAAATACCCCCACGTAAGCCAGTGGTGCAGCGGCTATAACCGCTTGCGCTGTTACTACGTTAACACAACGCGGCGATTTTGGCGCAAAGATAAGTCCGCCATAGATAGCCCCTTGTTCATGTACGACTTTTGCATCTTCTGGACGGGTAAGACCACAAACTTTATTGTCACCTAAAATCAATCGACGGCAAGCTAGATCGACGTTGTCTTGCGACATTAATGAACTGCCGACGAGGAAGCCGTTCGCGTAGTTTGCTAAATCGCGTACTTGTTGGTTATTGTAGATGCCCGATTCTGAAATGATAATACGATCATTTGGGATCTTCGGAGCAATCTCTTTGGTACGGTTTAAGTCAATTGATAAGTCGCGTAGATCACGGTTATTAATACCGATCACTTTTGCATCTAGTGCTATCGCACGGACTAATTCTTCTTCATTACTGACTTCGGTGAGTACGCCCATGTTTAAGCTGTGGGCGACTTTAGCTAAGGCAATATATTCAGCGTCATCGAGTACCGATAACATTAACAGCGTTGCATCGGCTTGGTGTAAACGGGCTAAGTAAATCTGATATTCGTCAATGATAAAGTCTTTACAGATCACCGGCTGTGTCACGACATTACGTACTTTAGTGATGTAGTCGAAGTCACCTTGGAAGTATTTCTCATCCGTTAATACAGAGACTGCAGACGCATAGTTTTTATAGACGCCAGCAATTAAATCTAAATCAAACTCAGGGCGAATTAGCCCTTTTGATGGTGATGCTTTTTTACATTCCAGAATAAACTTGGTTGGTTTACCCGATAACGCGGCATAAAAGTCACGATCTGTCGGTACTAAATCAGCAATAAAACTCGCTAATGGTTGGCTGGCTTTACGCGCTGCAACCCAAGTCACTTTATCGTCAACAATATTACCGAGAATGGTTTGCTGTAATTCTTGCGTTAACATTTATGCTTCCTTCCTTATGACTAAACTTGCTGACTTTTTACTGCTAGCTGGTGGATCAAGGCTAATGCGCGGCCATCATCAATTGCTGCCATTGCTAATTCAGTACCGTGTTTGAAATCTGTGGCTATTTCAGCAACCACTAATAATGCCGATACGTTGATTGCCACTGCGGCTTTTTGTGCGTCAGTACCGTTACCAGATAAGAGGCGTTCGATAATGACTTTATTTTCAGCCGCATCACCGCCGCGTAGTTCGGCTACGTCATAACGTTCAACACCAAAGTCGGCAGGGCTTATTGTGAACTCGGTGATCATGCCATTATTTAACTCGGCAACTTTAGTTTCACCGTGTAGAGCGATTTCATCTAAACCACTGCCATGAACGACTAACGCACGCTGCACACCGAGTTTATCCATGGTTTCGGCGATTGGGCGAATTAAACATTCATCATACACACCCATTAACTGTACTTGTGGGCGAGTCGGATTCAGCAGTGGGCCTAGCACATTAAAGATGGTGCGGGTTTTTAGGGCTTGGCGTACAGGTATCGCATGGCGAATACCAGCGTGGTATTGAGGTGCGAATAAAAAGCAAATACCCAATTCATCAAGGCAGGCTTTTGCTTGTTCTGGGGTTTGAGTTAAATTAATCCCAAAAGCTTCTAGTAGATCTGACGAGCCCGATTTACTTGATACGCTGCGGTTACCATGTTTAGTCATTTTTAATCCGCAAGCAGCAGCGACAAACGCAGCGGTTGTTGAGATATTAATGGTATTCATGTTATCACCACCGGTACCACAACAATCGGCATGTCGGCTTTCAACTGCAGGGAAAGGTAGCGCGGCTGCTAATAATGCTTGTGCTGCACCCGCAATCTCATCTGGCTGTTCACCGCGTATTTTTAATGCCGTTAGCACTGATGAAAGTACGATAGGGTCCATCTCACCGAGTACAACCGCAGTAAACAAGGTTTCTGATTCTTCAAGAGTCAGTACTTGATTTGCGTATAACTTTTCTAGAATAGCGGTGATTGTTGCTGGTTCTATATTTTTCGATGCTATGTTTTCTGATACGATGTTTGATTCTGCCATGACCTACTCCTTAGGGCTTGATACTGATGCTGCTGCCCATGCTAGGGTGTTTTTTAACAGCTCGGCGCCTTCACTGGTTAATATTGATTCTGGGTGAAATTGAAAACCAATGACTTTATCTTCTGGTTGAATGATTGCCATTGGCATACCGTTAAATTCT
>Ga0209292_1005296_pt1 | contig 13213 bp, 12 predicted proteins | sample GOMGulsemesocosm_2_FD_184634 | JGI IMG/M metagenome (GOLD analysis project Ga0209292, IMG submission 184634) | Methane-oxidizing microbial communities from mesocosms in the Gulf of Mexico - GOM9C Gulf of Mexico (SPAdes) (version 2) | ecosystem: Environmental > Aquatic > Marine > Cold seeps...
CACGCAGGCCGTGATAATCTACAGGCTCGCCGAGTTGCTGAAAAGTAATGCCAATGAACTTCATACTACGGGCCAGTCTTGGCTCCATCATGACATAAACATGACGAATACCAGTATTCATGCCCATAGTCGCAGCGGCCATATATAACCCTATTGCGATAAAAGGGAAGCAACGTAATTCAGTCTCAGAATAACTAACTTCACTAATAACACCAGTACCAGAGCCTTTAAAGGTATCCGCTTTACGTCGACGAAAATCTGATTTTACCGCTAAACGTGATATTTCAGCTATTTCAGCACGATTAAAACGCTCAGGACTAAGGGCTTCGTTAGTGATTGACCCCATGCAATACTTTTCAATAGGAAGTAATTCACCGGGACCATTTGAAGTGACTAAGCGTACACAGCTAGTGAATATGTCAGAAGGTTTATGCTTAATTAAAGAAAAAATCGATTGATGATCGAACTCATCTGTTTCTTGACCGTTGTCTCGGATATCTTCAAAAGCAAGCTCTTCGCAGTACACATTATGACGGATTTTAAATGCTTCTTCTCTTAATGTTTGATCTACGGCAATATGAGGCTGTAAAAATTGAGTGAAATGGTCAGCAATGCTATGCGCCTCTCGACTTGCCTTAGCCGAGACAATTTTTTTGGTAATAGTACCTATGACAGGCGCGTCTAATAATCGCTTATTCCAGTTCATTTGTATTCCAGAGTGAAATTGTAATTAACTTGGCTAGTACCAGTATAGACGTTAACCAAGTTTATCTGTAATTTATGAAAATTTAAGTTAGAAGTAATATTTCATGTAACTAAGGCTAATTAATTAAGCCTTTAGGTCTGGTTGAATCAATGTAGACACCCGATTGAAAAGCACAATGTAATAATTTTACTGGCTTTAGGCTGGGGGTTATTGCCAGCTAAAATATCAATAGATATATTAAGCTTAGTCTGTTGACTTGTTCTTTAGTATTAAGTATTAAGTCTTAAGTCGATTCATCACCTATTTTTTCAAAATAGGATATAGCTTTGCAGAGTAATGCTCTTAGGATAATTAAGGAAGATAGTCGGTAAGTTATGGCAATAATTTAATGAGATAAAGTCTGAGTTGCCATATTAATTTTTATTGGAATAACTTCCATGGCTGTTTGAAAACCAATTTTATATAACTGATGCTTTTCTTCTTTAGTCATCTTAAAATCAACGGCGGAATACTCACCTATATTTATCACTATGGTGTTGTGCCAAAAGTGTTCGTTAATATATTCACGTGAAATAGTGGTCATGAATGTTCGGATAAGTAAGGTAACGTAGTTAAAAATGGGGAATAAGCCATTAACGTTCAATTGATCATATTCATGCTCGCCTCGTAAACGGAAGCAAAGTACTGGTGTGCCTTTATGATCCCAATCTCGATGTAAAGCATCTTCAGATAATATGCTACCGTCAACCATGATACGTTTACCAAAAGGTTTAAAGCTAAAAACTAAGGGAATTGACATCGAGTAGCGTACGGCTTGTGATACTTTCATATTAGGAGTTAATTCGGCATCAAAAATAACAGGTTTTCCATTAGTAACATCGGTTGCAACTATATGTAGATTCTTCTCTAGTTGCGCAAAGGTTTTACCTTGTAAATGCTTATCTACCCAGCCCTCAAAAGCGTCACCGGAGCTTAGACCTCCATGACGAATGAGCTTGAGCAGTGAAAACTCACGAAACTGATTGTAATTTGTTTTTAAGGCAATTCTTTTTATGTCATGTAGTGGTAAACCAGCAGCATAGAAGCTGGCAATAATACTGCCACCTGATACGCCCACTAAGTCTTCAAAATTAATATCGAGTAGTTCTAGTGCTTTTAGCACACCTAAATGGGCAGGGAGTCGAGTACCTCCACCAGCAAATATAGGAACAATCGATTTATTCATTTGACCTCCAACTGGAAAGCATGGGTCGGCGAGTAAGGCTTAATCTCCGGCTCAAGTCTTAATTATGAACAAAGTTAGCGATATTGCGAAAAATATTGTTTATCAATCACTATCTTTGATCATTTTATTTGCGGTACGCTTTAAGGTAGTATTTGTTTTCTATAATAAATATCGTTTACTTCACTTAGGAAGAGTTATGCCCAGATATATGCTTTTATTGCTAATTATTACTTCTTTATTTGTGCCATACGCTCAGGCGAAATTTGTAGATGTTGTTGCTAAAATTAAACCGTCAGTAGTTGGAGTAGGTATACATACACCAACGAGTAGGCCGCAAAATATATTACGTGGTACAGGATTTGTTATTGGTGATGGCCGTTACATTGTTACCAATGAGCATGTATTACCTACTTTATTAGATGAGAGCTTATTACAAAAAGTAGCTGTTTTTATTGGCACAGGGAGGGATGCAAAAGTAAGAAAAGCGGAAGTGGTTGCAAAGTCCAGTTTATATGACCTAGCCATTTTAAAAATATCTGGACCGGCTTTACCTGCGGTAACGCTAGCAAACAGTGACTTTTACCCCGATGGTAGCGCTATTGCTTTTACTGGGTTTCCTATTGGTAGTGTTTTAGGGTTATACCCGGTAACTCATCGAGGCATTATTGCTAGTATTACTCCAACCGTCATTCCGGCGGTTTCTGCGGAGCAAATTAACTTGAAAATGCTAAAGCGTATGAAAAACCCTTATTTGGTTTATCAACTTGATGCAACAGCTTATCCCGGAAATAGTGGTAGTGCTCTGTATGATATGGAAACAGGGGATGTAGTAGGGATAATTAATAAAGTTTTTGTGCAGGGGACTAAAGAGGCTGTTATCAGCACACCGAGTGGTATCACCTATGCTATTCCAGTGAAGTACTTACATCTGGTGCTTAAGGATAATAATATTAAAATATAGTCACTAATACAGTGATTTTATCAAGGGTGAAATTACTCGCTAATAGCGGTTACTTCACTCTCTCTAGGTACTTGGTATAACCGTGAAAGTGGCACTAACTCAATACCGTGCGATTTTAAAGTAGGGATTAGTTTGTTTAATGTTGCAATGGTTTCAGGGTGTGGATGAGCGATAGCAATAGCGGTTTGGTATTTTTGAGAAAATCTAATAAGCTGCTCAAATTGTTGACTAATGTACTGCTCAGTTAATTCATTATCTAAAAACACATGCCTCGCCTTTACCGGCACACCAAAATCAATAGCTGCTTGTTCTGCTTTTGAGTTAGGACTCGTTTTACTATCTAAAAAAAGTAAACCATTCTGCTTTAAAAACGCCATAGTCCAAGCCATGGGTTGGTAAAGTTGAGTGAGGTGACTACCCATATGATTATTAATACCAATTGCGAATGGAATTTCTGCGAATGACTTTGTTAAGCTTTGACTAATCGCCTGCTCATTCATATTACTTGTTAAAGCACCGGGTCCCAATTTTTTTCTGTTTTGAGACTCCATTGGAATATGAATTAATACATCGTGATGCTCTCTATTTGCTTGTACTGCAAGTTTTTTACCATAAGTAGTATGAGGTAAAAAAGCATAAGTAATAGCTCCAGGTAAAGTTAAGGCATGTTTATCGGTGTAACGATAGCCCATATCATCAATGACAATAGCAATTTGGGTCGTTTTAGCGTTACCTTGAACACTAAATAGCGCCAACCACAGTATTACAAAAGAACGCATAGAGGTGATTTTTAAAAGAGTAATTAGCACAGGGTAATATTTGTCTTTTTAATTATTATAATAAAGCGTAGCTATTCAGTTAAAAAATATAAAGTTTTAGCTCAATAAAGTAAAGAAATTACTTACTGCTTAGTTATTTTTTATAACTAATATTTAATCGATTCTTCAATGATTACCTACACCAGAGTTTAGGGTTGAGTGCCTTACCTCGGTGGCGGATTTCAAAATAAAGCCCTGATTGCGCTAAGCCCCCACTTTGGCCGACTAAAGCAATTGGCTCACCCGTTTCAACGCGATCCCCAACTGATTTTAATAAGGTTTGGTTATGGGCGTATAAACTCATGTAACCATTACCATGATCAATGACAGTTAATAAACCGTAACCTTTAAGCCAGTCGGAAAATAATACTGTGCCATTATGGATTGTTTGTACTTGGCGACTAATTGGTGCACTAATTAATACTCCTTTCCATTTCAAGTAGCCTTGTTTTCGAGTGCCGTAACGGTGCAACATTTTGCCTTTTACCGGCCAAGATAATTTTCGTTTTAGTTTACTTAAACCAATTAAGTCAACTTCTGCCTTCAAAATAGCGGCTAGCTTTGTTAATGCTTGATTTAAGTTATTCTCTTCTGTTTTGAGTTTATTTAATTGTTGTTGGCTTGAAAGAAGTTTATGGCTTAATTTTTTTAGGGTTTTACGTCGTTGATTTTTACTCGATCTTAATTGACTATCCTGCTGTAACTGTTCGTCTTTAAGTTGTTGTAAATATTCAACTTGTACCAGATGCTCAGTGCTCACTTGTAGTAACTTTGCAATAGTGATTTGAAAATTATCTATTTCTTTCGTTCTTGCTTGATTTAAATACTGATAATAACTGATGGTACGCTGAATTTTTTCACTTTGATCTTGGTTAAGTAATAACTTGAGGTAATCATGCTGCCCTGTAGTGTATGCAGCTCTAAGTTGTTGTGCTAATAAGCGTTCTTGTCTTTTTTTGGCGATAGTTAACTGTTTTTTTTCAATCGCTAAGCTAGATATTTTTTCTTGAGTTGTGGTGATATCAGTTTCAATTGTGTTAATTGCTTTGGCGACTTTTGCAATAGCTAAATCATCAGTTCTTAATTGTTGCTCTAAACTGCTACGCTGTTTGTTAGCATCAAAAATATTTGACTCTTGTTTGGCAATGGCTTTTTGAACATCACTGAGTTTTGCGCGGCTTTGTTCTTGCGCACTCTCGTTACGGTTGTTTTGTTCTGCTTGCAAAGGAAAGGCAAACAACAAACTTATAATGATTAAGCTTGTTGTAGCTAGATGCGATAGGTGCTTACTTGCTAAATGCGTGTGGATAAACAATCTCATAATCGGTGATGGAATTAAATCAAAAGCCAATATATCACTTAGCTTATTGATTTAATATCACTTAGTTTATGACTTAAGTTAACTGCATAAGTATCGAACCTGTCATTTCTTCAGGTTGTTCCATAGCCATTAAGTGTAATATGCTAGGCGAAATATCACTTAAGGTGCCCGATGCAGCTGGAATAGCGTTACGACCAACATAGATAAGTGGTACCGGCTCACAGGTATGAGCTGTATGTGCTTGGCCTGAAACGGGATCTTGCATTTGCTCTGCATTGCCATGGTCGGCAGTAATTAAACACTCACCATCGTTTTCTTTTAATGCTTTAACTACGCGGCCAACACAAGTATCAACTGCTTCACAGGCTTTTATTGCCGCGTCAAGGCTACCTGTATGACCAACCATATCGCCATTGGGGTAATTACAAACAATAAAGTCGTATTTACCACTCTCAATAGCGCCAACGAGTTTATCTGTTAATAGCGTTGAATTCATTTCTGGTTGTAAGTCGTAGGTAGCTACATCAGGTGAGGGTACTAAGATACGTTCCTCGCCAGTAAAGGTATCTTCCTTGCCACCACTAAAGAAAAAGGTGACATGAGCATACTTCTCCGTTTCAGAAATTCGTAATTGAGTTTTATCATGTTTAGCTAGCCATTCACCCATTACGTTATTTAGCGTCGCCGGAGCAAAGGCTGACGGAGCATCAATGTCGGCAGAATATTGTGTCAGCATCACAAAGTCAGCGAGTGCTGGAGTACTTTTTCGGGCAAAACCATCAAAGTCTTTTTCGGTAAAACAACGGCTAAATTGGCGTGCTCTATCAGCTCTAAAATTCATAAAGATCAATGCATCGCCATCGTTAACTTGAATACTTTCACCAGATGGTGTTGTTATGGCGCTAGCGCCAACAAATTCGTCATTTTCATCTCTGTCATAAGCTGCCCTGAGTGCATCTAAGGCATCAGTATATTGATGTAAGCCTTCACCATTAACCATTAAATTATAAGCAGCTTCAACGCGATCCCAACGTTGATCTCTATCCATGGCGTAATAACGACCAATAACTGAGGCTATTTGTCCTTCGCCAGCCTCGGTTTCAGTAAATAGTTCTGAAAATTTCTGTTGGGCTTTTTCTAAAGAAGCTTGTGCACTGCGTGGTGGTGTATCTCGACCATCTAAAAATGCATGTAAGTAAACTTTTTGAGCGCCACGTTTTTTGGCTAATTCCATCATGGCAAAGATGTGCTCTTCGTGACTATGGACGCCACCAGGAGAAAGCAAACCGAAAATATGCACAGCATTATTGTTTGATGCGGCTTTATCTACAGCTTGGCACAAAGTAGGGTTTTCAATAAAGTCGCCATCACCTATAGCTTTAGTGATACGAGTGAAATCTTGATAAACCACGCGGCCAGCACCTAAATTGACATGACCAACTTCAGAGTTTCCCATTTGGCCTTCAGGTAGACCGACGGCCATGCCAGAAGTATCGATAAGCATATTTGGATAATTGGCCTTTAAATCATCTAATACTGGTGTGTTCGCTTGATGAATAGCATTTGAACTCGTTTCTTCACTGTATCCCCAACCATCTAGAATCATCAGTACCGTTGATTTCTTATTCGCCATTATTTTTCCCATGAAGTTTAGTGTTTTATGCATTTTATGAGCAAGTATTGTACACACTCAAATGGCGTTATTCACTAAGGATTTAACATAGAAATGTTCCGAGTAGGGTTACTAACTTTTAGCTCGCGGTATATGCTCGCAATTTTAAGTGGTTTGCGTATAATGTGCCGATTCGAAATTTGATAAAACGGTCTTTTATTTATGGAACAATTAATTACTTTTGCAAGCAGTAATGGCATGCTGAGCGCGGTTTGGGTTGCCCTAGTGGTGATGATTATCGTAACAACAATCAAAATGAAAATGTCGCCAATTAAACAAATTAGTACGCAAGACTTAACTTTTTTAATGAACAGAGAAGAAGGTGTTGCGCTTGATATCCGTAAGGAAAATGAATTTAAAGCGGGACATATCCTTGATTCAATCAGCTTGTCTAGTGAAAAAATAAAGAAAAATGGTCTGTCTAGTCTTGAAAAACATAAAGACAAGCCCATCATTGTAGTATGTGCTGCAGGTATGAGCGCGGTACAAATTGCTAATGACTTGCATAAAGGTGGTTTTACTCGTGTTAGCGTACTTAAAGGTGGCATGAACAGTTGGACTGGCGCAGGCTTACCTGTCGCTAAATAGCGCACCTGTTACAATTTTTGTTATCCATTAAAACAAGTAAAAAAGAGTGATATAAATGGCTAAAGTTGAAATATATACCAAAGCATACTGCCCTTATTGTACTCATGCGCTGGCCTTATTAAAGAATAAGTCGGCTGATTATAATGAAATCAAGATTGATGGCGATATGGCTATGCGCAGCGTCATGATCGAACGTAGCAATGGTGGTTATACAGTGCCACAAATATTTATTAATGATGTTCTTGTTGGCGGTTGCGATGAGTTAGTCGCCTTAGAAAGAGGCAATCAATTAGATGCGCTTCTCGACGCTAAATAATACTAAATTCAATTAGAAAAACTATAATAAAGGAGCCTCTCATGGCTGAAGAAAATCAAGTAGAAAACAATGAAGCAGCAGCACAACAATCTCCAGAGTTCGCTATTCAACGTATTTACACAAAAGATGTTTCTTTTGAAACGCCAAATTCTCCCGCTGTATTTCAGTTAGATTGGAAGCCAGAGATCAAATTAGACCTTGATACGCGCTCAACTAAGTTAGCTGATAATACTTATGAAGTTGTTTTATCGGTAACAGTTACTGCTACAGTGGAAGATAAAACTGCTTTTTTAGCTGAAGTACAACAAGCCGGTATTTTTACTATTGGTAACTTACCTGAAGCTCAATTAGCTCATACTATTGGTGCCTTTTGTCCAACGACATTGTTCCCATATGCGCGTGAAACAGTAGCAAGCTTAGTAAACCGTGGTTCTTTCCCACAATTCAACTTAACACCTGTTAACTTTGAAGGTTTATATGCTTCTTATGTACAGCAACGAGCTGCACAAGAAAATGTTCCAGAAGGTAGCGAAACACACTAGTTATAATACCGACAATAACGCTAGCTTATAAATAGGTTGTATATGTCTTTAGCTGCAAAAATAACAGTGCTGGGGGCCGGCTCTTACGGCACCGCTTTAGCAATTTGTTTAGCCAGAAATGGTCATAAAACCCTGTTGTGGGGACGTGATACAAATCATGTTGCTGTAATGGCGCAAGATAGAGAAAATAATAAGTATCTTGCAGACTGTCCTTTCCCTAAAAATTTGATCATTGAAGCTGATTTATTAAAATCAGTACAAGCGAGTGATAATATTTTAGTGGTAGTACCAAGCCATGCGTTTGCTGACATGCTTAAGAAAATTAAGCCGATGTTAACAGCTAATGCTAAAATTGCTTGGGCAACTAAGGGCCTGGATCCTGAAACGGGTGATTTATTACAAAACGTTGCCAGAACAGTGCTCGGTAATAATGTGTCTTTAGCTGTTTTATCCGGACCTACGTTTGCTAAAGAAATGGCGTCAGGTTTACCAACGGCTATTTCGCTATCTTCTGAGGATGATGAGTTTGTTGCAGAATTATCGGACTTATTACACTGTGAAAAACGTTTTCGAGTTTATTCTAATAAAGACTTTATTGGCGTACAGCTCGGCGGCGCCGTTAAAAATGTAGTCGCTATTGCCGCAGGCATAGCTGATGGCATTGGCTTTGGTGCTAATGCGCGTACCGCATTAATTACCCGAGGATTAGCTGAAATGACCCGCCTAGGTTTAGCGTTAAATGCTGAGCCAGCGACCTTTATGGGCATGGCTGGTTTAGGTGATTTGGTTTTGACTTGCACGGACAATCAATCGCGTAATCGTCGGTTTGGTTTGGCGTTAGGTAAAGGCAGTGAAGTTGAACAAGCTATTACTGATATCGGTCAAGTCGTTGAAGGTTATAGAAACACCAAAGAAGTCTATATGCTTGCTCAGCGACATGGTGTTGAAATGCCAATTGTTGAACAAGTATATCAAGTTCTTTATCGCGGAAAAGATGCAAAGTTGGCTGCGGCTGATTTATTATCACGTGATAAGAAATTTGAATAATATCTTTAGATTATAAAGATATTTACTTAAAGAATGACTGTAAATCGAAGGCTAAGGCTCTTGATTTACAGTTTTTCCAACATTACCTTCCTAAATAATTATTCCAAACTTTTTATACCGCGTTAGGAAAACCTAATTGACGCCATGCATCGTAAACGATTACTGCAGCAGCGTTTGACAAATTCATGCTGCGGCTTTCTTTTAGCATTGGAATTCTAATTTTGTCTTCATCAGGGATCTGTACACGAACTTCTTCAGGCAACCCTGCGGTTTCTGAACCGAATAATAAATAATCCCCTTCTTCAAAAGTGACATCACCATAGAAATTATTGGTTTTTGTGGTAATGGCTAATACTCTTTTAGGCTGTTCTTTATCAATGAAGGCATTGAAGTTTGCGTGGCGCTGTATGGCTGCAAATTCATGATAATCTAATCCGGCACGACGGAGCTTTTTATCGTCTAAATCAAAACCTAACGGCTCTATCAAATGCAAACGAAAGCCTGAATTTGCGCATAAGCGAATTATATTACCGGTATTTGGTGGGATCTGTGGTTGAAAAAGAACAACATCTAGCATAACAATCATCATGTGATAAAATTTTTGTTATTATATACCCCTTATCAATCAAAGTGCAGGATTTCAGTGGGAATTAAAATGGTTTTAGGCGAGGAGAATAATTTAAGCATAGTTATTCTATGTTTTGATTACTTAACGCGGTATAAAGTCATTTAAAACCCATCAAAGAAGTGTTTGAACAACATCATTTCATCGTTGCTGTGACTTATAATGACGCTATATGGATATAGCTTACTAGAGAATGCAGGAGCACATTCTCCTGAACAACCATTATTTCATCACAGCGCCTTGAATTTTAATTGCTCAAGCACTCTGAAACCAACATCTTGAATGGTGACGGGTATAAATTACTGTTCATTATTTTCCAAGGATTTAGCGATGACTACAAAAAACTCAGTAGACGAATATGCCTTTTGGGTGCGATTAGCGGCTATATTTTCAACTGCTACAGCTTTGATTTTAGTGATAATTAAGCTTTATGCATGGTTGGTTACAGACTCTAGCGCTATGCTTGCTTCAACTACTGATTCAGTTTTGGATCTATTCGCTTCCATCATGAGCATTGTTATTTTACGCTTTGCCTTGGCTCCAGCGGATAAGGAACATAGTTTTGGTCATGGTAAAGCTGAAAGTTTAGCTGGCTTAGTGCAAGCCTCATTTGTACTTGGCTCTGCCATTATACTTATCTTCAGTGGGGTTTCTAGGGTACTTAACCCACAAGTGATCGTGCAAAGTGAAGTTGCTATTTGGGTCACTATCATCTCTATTGCCTTAACCCTCATCTTAGTTGCCTTTCAGCGATACGTTATAAAGCGTACAGGCTCCATTATCATCAGTGGTGATGCATTGCATTATCAATCAGACTTATTATTAAATTTAGGGGTTCTAGCTGCCATTATTTTGAGTCAGGGCATATGGTTACATGCCGATGGTGTTTTCACTATATTAGTTGCACTTTACCTCGTGTTTGGCGCGGGTCAAATTATGGTGCAAAGTGTTTCACAGTTAATGGATAGTGAGTTGAGTGATGAAGAATTAGCAAAAATAAAATCCATTGTTTTGGCACATAAACAAGCTAAAGGTATTCATGAGTTACGCACTCGGCAATCGGGCGTACAGAAATTCATTCAATTTCATTTGGAATTAAGTGATAACTTGTCTTTATTAGAAGCACATAGCATAGGTGATGAAATTGAAGCTAAAATTTGTAGTGCACTTACGCCGTGTGAAGTATTTATTCACCATGATCCCAGTTCTGTAGTGCAGAGTGAGAAATCAAAATAAATAATCCAATTCATATCTGATGAAATTTATTAATTACTTTACAGTGCTAGTGGTTAATTATGCTGTTGAAACCAAGTAAGACTTTGGGCTATTGCATCATCTCTATAATCATCAATTTCAAAAAATAATTCATGGAAAGCGTCATCAATTCTATTAGGGAGTCCGTTTGGACAAGATTGTGGGTGTATTACATGTAACTGCTGGCAAAAATCATTTTGTGCTTGCTGGCAAACAACAATATCACCACCAGCTTGTAGTAATAATATAGGCGTTTTAAGTTGAGGGAGTTTAGCAAAAATCTCTTTTTGAGCAATTATACTCTGTGCTAACCAGTGACTGGTCACTCCGCCCAATTGTATTGTTTTATTATTTTTGTACAATTCGACAAAGTCTTGATAGCGACTTGGAGAATGAGTAAGCTTATTATCTGCAAAGCGAGTAGCTGAATAGTTTTTTTGGCCTAAAAAATACCAAGGATTATTACGGGTGATATTGTTGAGGAACAACTTCGTAGCGACCAATACCTTAGCTATATTCTGTGGTAAAAAGCCAGCATTAAACCCTAGCATGGGCGATGATATAACGGCAGCTTTGATTGCATCAGGGTAGTCCTGCATAAAACGGGTTGCAATGGCTCCCCCCATTGAATGTGCTAATAAGTATGGCTGATTTGAAATATGCGGAGTAACGATTTTTTCAATGAAGTACTGTAAATCATCAACGTAGTCTTGAAACTTATTAACATAACCTTTGTGTAAATTTGGGAGTAGTCGACCAGAGACCCCTTGACCTCGATGATCAATAATAAAAATATTATAGCTTTGGCGGTATAAATCAAAAATGAGTTCTTGGTATTTCAAATAGCTTTCACAACGACCAGGTACAATAACTATTGTAGGAAGGCCAGCCTCGTCCTGCATAAATTGTGCGTAGTGTATGCTTACTTCATCAATCCCCAAGAATGAATTAAATAAGCCTTTTTGCCAAAAGTTATTTAACTTATCGTGTAGGATATTTTCAGAGCTAACTTCAGAATTAAATAGAGAGCAGTTACTCAAAAAGAGCCCCTTAAATAGTAATCAAAAAATGATTTTTGTAAGTTGATAACGTTAAAAAATTTAAGGAAATATAAAATCAGCCCTATTCTGAGCACTATTTTCTTAGAAAATAGTGGCTACTAAGACTGCAGGCTAAAAGAGAATATTTTGCTCATCTTACTTTCAACTTTACGGTTATCTTTTATTGCTGGGCTAAATCGCCATTTTCGAATAGCTGACCGAATGGCCGATTTAAAATAAACAAGCTTACTTTGCTGAGCAAAGTTGATATCTTTAACTTTTCCGTTGCGGCCTATAGTGAAGTCTACTTTGACTTCCATCTCAATCCCACGACGTTTTGCAAGGCTTGGATATATTGGACTGGTGGAATTAAGCAATTTAGCTCTAAATGAGCTAGGTATATTCATTGTTTTTGGTGTGGTTTGCTCTATTTCTGTTGCCTTTAACGACAGGTCTCTCTCTGTTTTGAATGTGTGTGAGGCTTGATACAATTCATTCTGTGAAGCGAGCTTATTTACCTCTTGGCTATAAGAAAGTTGGCGATAAGGATCTTCTTTGATACTTAAGCCTTTATTATACGCTAGGGCTACTTGTTGATTGTTTTTTGGTGATACGTTCGGTATGGCTGTTTGGGTATTAAATTGTACTGTGCTAATGACTGGTAACGTTACATGACTTTTCGGCTTTTCAAAAGATAAGCTCTGTCTCTTATCTGTAGACGGTAAGTTTTTGTCAACGTGAACTATGTCGATCTTTTCGGGTGTTATATGAGCTGTTTCAGTACGTTTACTTAGAGTAGAAGCCAGCTGACTCGTTTGTACTTCCTTAAAATCAGCGCCTATCATTTTGCCTTTATTACTTATTAGACTGCGCAGAGTCGTATCTTCTGCTAAGTTCAGACTGGCTTGAAGGGGGCTGAACTTTATAGGCTCAATAATAGCAGCCGCTAGTGCTATTTCATTTTTTGTTAATAAGGTAGATTTACTCTGTTTTTTTTCTATCTTGATAAGTGAGTTATGAGGGTAGGTATCTTCACGGCTGAGTAATTGCTGAGCTATCGAGCCATTTTTAGGGGCTGTGGCCAGTTTATCAGTGTTA
>Ga0209292_1005297_pt1 | contig 13213 bp, 13 predicted proteins | sample GOMGulsemesocosm_2_FD_184634 | JGI IMG/M metagenome (GOLD analysis project Ga0209292, IMG submission 184634) | Methane-oxidizing microbial communities from mesocosms in the Gulf of Mexico - GOM9C Gulf of Mexico (SPAdes) (version 2) | ecosystem: Environmental > Aquatic > Marine > Cold seeps...
CTCGTTTCTTCACTGTATCCCCAACCATCTAGAATCATCAGTACCGTTGATTTCTTATTCGCCATTATTTTTCCCATGAAGTTTAGTGTTTTATGCATTTTATGAGCAAGTATTGTACACACTCAAATGGCGTTATTCACTAAGGATTTAACATAGAAATGTTCCGAGTAGGGTTACTAACTTTTAGCTCGCGGTATATGCTCGCAATTTTAAGTGGTTTGCGTATAATGTGCCGATTCGAAATTTGATAAAACGGTCTTTTATTTATGGAACAATTAATTACTTTTGCAAGCAGTAATGGCATGCTGAGCGCGGTTTGGGTTGCCCTAGTGGTGATGATTATCGTAACAACAATCAAAATGAAAATGTCACCAATTAAACAAATTAGTACGCAAGACTTAACTTTTTTAATGAACAGAGAAGAAGGTGTTGCGCTTGATATTCGTAAGGAAAATGAGTTTAAAGCGGGACATATCCTCGATTCAATCAACTTGTCCAGTGAAAAAATTAAGAAAAATGGCCTGTCTAGTCTTGAAAAACATAAAGACAAGCCCATCATTGTAGTATGTGCTGCAGGTATGAGCGCGGTACAAATTGCTAATGACTTGCATAAAGGTGGCTTTACTCGTGTTAGCGTACTTAAAGGTGGTATGAATAGTTGGACTGGTGCAGGCTTACCTGTCGCTAAATAGCCCATCTGTTACAGTTTTCGTTATCTATTAAAATAGTAAATAAAGAGTGATTACATGGCCAAAGTTGAAATATATACCAAAGCATACTGCCCTTATTGTACTCATGCGCTTGCTTTATTAAAGAATAAGTCGGCTGATTATAATGAAATTAAGATTGATGGCGATATGGCTATGCGTAGCGCTATGATAGAGCGCAGCAATGGTGGTTATACAGTGCCACAAATATTTATTAATGATGTTCTTGTTGGCGGTTGCGATGAGTTAGTCGCCTTAGAAAGAGGCAATCAATTAGATGCGCTTCTCGACGTTAAATAATATTAAATAATATTAAATAATATCAAATAATACTAAATTCAATTAGAAAAACTATAATAAAGGAGCCTCTCATGGCTGAAGAAAATCAAGTAGAAAACAATGAAGCAGCAGCACAACAATCTCCAGAATTCGCTATTCAACGTATTTACACAAAAGATGTTTCTTTTGAAACACCTAATTCTCCTGCTATTTTTCAGCTAGATTGGAAGCCAGAAATCAAATTAGACCTTGATACGCGTTCAACTAAGTTAGCTGATAATACATATGAAGTTATTTTATCGGTTACTGTTACTGCTACAGTAGAAGAGAAAACTGCCTTTTTAGCAGAAGTACAACAAGCAGGTATTTTTACTATTGGTAACCTACCTGATGCTCAAATAGCTCATACTATTGGTGCTTTTTGTCCAACGACATTGTTCCCATATGCGCGTGAAACAGTAGCAAGTTTAGTAAATCGTGGTTCTTTCCCACAATTCAACTTAACACCAGTTAACTTTGAAGGTTTATATGCTTCTTATGTACAGCAACGTGCTGCACAAGAAAATATTCCAGAAAGTAGCGAAACACACTAGTCATAATACCGAAAATAACATTAGCTTATAAATAGGGTGTATATGTCTTTAGCTGCAAAAATAACAGTGCTAGGAGCTGGATCTTATGGCACCGCTTTGGCAATTTGTTTAGCCAGAAATGGTCATAAAACCCTGTTGTGGGGACGTGATGAGAGTCATGTCGCTGTAATGGCGCAAGATAGAGAAAATAATAAATATCTTGCGGACTGTCCTTTCCCTGAAAATTTGACTATCGAAGCTGATTTATCAAAATCAGTACAAGCCAGTGATAATATTTTAGTGGTAGTGCCCAGTCATGCATTTGCTGACATGCTTAAGCAAATTAAGCCAATGCTAACAGCTAATGCTAAAATTGCTTGGGCAACTAAGGGACTTGATCCAGAAACTGGCGACTTATTACAAAACGTTGCAAGAACAGTGCTCGGTAATAATGTGTCTTTAGCTGTTTTATCTGGACCTACTTTTGCTAAAGAAATGGCTTCGGGTTCACCTACAGCTATTTCGTTATCTTCTGAGGATGACGAGTTCGTTGCTGAACTATCGGATTTACTACATTGTGAAAAACGTTTTCGAGTCTACTCTAATAAAGATTTCATTGGCGTACAACTCGGCGGGGCGGTTAAAAATGTAGTCGCTATTGCCGCAGGTATAGCTGATGGTATTGGCTTTGGTGCTAATGCGCGTACCGCATTAATTACCCGAGGATTAGCTGAAATGACCCGTCTAGGTTTAGCGTTAAATGCTGAGCCAGCGACCTTTATGGGCATGGCTGGTTTAGGAGATTTAGTTCTAACTTGTACTGATAATCAATCGCGTAATCGTCGGTTTGGTTTGGCGCTAGGTAAAGGCAGTGAAGTTGAGCAAGCTATCACTAACATTGGTCAGGTTGTTGAGGGTTATAGAAACACGAAAGAAGTCTATATGCTTGCTCAACGACACGGTGTTGAAATGCCAATTGTTGAACAAGTATATCAAGTTCTTTATCGCGGAAAAGATGCTAAGTTGGCAGCGGCTGATTTACTATCACGTGATAAGAAATTTGAATAATCTGTTTAGGTTATAAATAGCTTTACTTAAAGAATAACTGTAAAGCGAGGACTCTTGATTTGCAGTTATTTTCTAGCTTGTACCCCCTATGTATTAAACCTCAACTTTTTATACCGCGTTAGGAAAACCTAGCTGACGCCATGCATCGTAAACGATTACTGCTGCTGCGTTTGATAAATTCATGCTACGACTTTCTTTTAGCATTGGAATTCTAATTTTGTCTTCATCAGGAATTTGTACACGAACCTCTTCAGGCAATCCTGCTGTTTCTGAACCGAATAATAAATAATCACCCTTTTTAAAAGTGACATCACCATAGAAATTGTTGGTTTTGGTGGTAATAGCTAGTACTCTTTTAGGCTGTTCTTTATCAATAAAATCATTGAAGTTTTTATGACGCTGTATGGCTGCAAATTCATGATAATCTAAACCAGCACGACGGAGTTTTTTATCCTCTAAATCAAAACCTAATGGCTCTATCAAATGTAAACGAAAACCTGAATTTGCGCATAAGCGAATAATATTACCGGTATTTGGTGGGATCTGTGGTTGAAAAAGAACAACATCTAGCATAACAATCATCATGTGATAAAATTTTTGTTATTATATACCCAAGCCACTTCAAAATGCTAGTTTCAGGACGCCTGAGAGATTCATGATCGAGGCGTGTATTTCATTAATGGTTACTCCCTTAATGAACTACATAACGATGAACATGATTTATTCAGACGTCCCACAATGGCCGGTTTATAAACGCTTTATACAGCGTTATTGATTTCGACAATAACGCAACAAGGATGGTGTTAATAGAGGATGCAGGAGCATATTCTCCTGAATAACTATTATCTTCGATCAATACCTTGCCTAAAGTCGTTTATAATTCCAGCTGAATCCTGCATTTTGGGGAGGCTTGGGTATATACCCGTTACCATGCAAAGTGCACTCTGAATGATCAGGGCTATAAATTTTTTTCATCATCTTCTAAGGATTTCGCTATGACTACAAAAAACGCAGTAGACGATTATGCCTTTTGGGTGCGATTAGCGGCCATATTTTCAACCTCCACAGCTTTAATTTTAGTGATAATTAAGCTTTATGCATGGTTGGTTACAGACTCTAGCGCTATGCTTGCATCAACTACAGACTCAATTTTAGACTTATTTGCTTCAATCATGAGTATAGTTATTTTACGCTTTGCTTTAGCTCCTGCGGATAAAGAGCATAGTTTTGGTCACGGTAAAGCTGAAAGTTTGGCTGGATTAGTACAAGCTTCTTTTGTACTAGGCTCTGCCATAATACTTATTTTCAATGGTGTCTATCGAGTACTTAACCCGCAAGTGATCGTGCAAAGTGAGATTGCTATTTGGGTTACGATCATCTCAATTGCCTTAACACTCGTCTTAGTTACTTTTCAGAGATACGTTATAAAGCGAACTGGCTCCATTATTATTAGTGGTGATGCATTGCATTATCAATCTGATTTAATCTTAAATTTAGGCGTTCTAGCGGCAATCATTTTGAGTCAGGGGATATGGTTACATGCCGATGGTGTTTTCACTATATTAGTCGCTCTGTATCTAGTATTTGGTGCCGGTCAAATTATGATAAAAAGTGTTGCACAGCTAATGGATAGTGAATTGAGTGATGAAGAGTTAGCGCAAATAAAATCGATTGTTTTAGCACATAAACAAGCTAAAGGCATTCATGAATTACGCACACGACAATCGGGTGTGCAGAAGTTCATTCAATTTCATTTGGAATTGAATGATAACTTGTCTTTATTGGAGGCTCATAGCATAGGTGATGAAATTGAAGCTGGAATTTGTAGTGCTCTTGCGCCATGTGAAGTATTTATTCACCATGATCCCAGTTCTGTAGTACAAAACGAGCAGTTAAAATAAATAATTCCTTCTTATCTCGCGATTAGGGTCTGTTGAGCTTTCAGGCTTAAAATTTATTTATTACTTTAAAGTGCTAGTGGTTAAATATGCTGTTGAAACCAAGTAAGGCTTTGAGCCATTGCATTATCTCTATAATCATCGATTTCAAAAAATAATTCATGGAAAGCGTTATCAATTCTACTGGGGAGTCCGTTTGGGCAAGATTGTGGGTGTTTTGCATGTAACTGCTGGCAAAAGTCATTTTGTGCTTGCTGGCAAACAACAATATCACCACCAGCTTGAAGTAATAATATAGGCGTTTTAAGTTGAGATAGTTTAGCGAAAATCTCATTTTGAGCAACGATACTCTGTGCTAACCAGTGGCTGGTCACTCCGCCTAGCTGTATTGTTTTATTATTTTGATACAACTCGATAAAGTGTTGATAGCGGGTTGTAGAGTGAGTAAGTTTATTCTCGGCAAAGCGAGTTGCTGAATAGTTTTTTTGGCCAAAAAAATACCAAGGATTATTACGGGTAATATTGTTGAGGAACAACTTCGTAGCTATTAATGTTTTAGCTATATTTTGTGGTAAAAATCCAGAATTAAATCCTAGCATGGGAGATGATATTACGGCAGCTTTGATTGCATTAGGCGAGTCCTGCATAAAACGGGTTGCAATGGCGCCCCCCATTGAATGTGCTAATAAGTATGGTTTTTCTGAAATATTCGGAGTAACTATTTTTTCAATGAAGTACTGTAAATCTTCAACGTAGTCTTGGAATTTATTAACATAACCTTTGTGTAAATTTGGCAGTAGTCGATCTGATAATCCTTGGCCTCGATGGTCAATAATAAAAATATTATAACCTTGATGGTATAAATCAAATGTTAGTTCTTGATACTTCAAATAACTTTCACAACGACCCGGTACAAGGACTATTGTTTGAAGCCCTGATTTTTCCTGCATGAATTGCGCGTAGTGTATGCTTATTTCATCTCCCCCCGAGAATGAATTAAATAAACCTTTATTCCAAAAGCAATCTAACTCATTTTGTAGGTGATTTGTGGAGCTAACTTCAGAATTTAATGGAGAACAGTTACTCACAAAGAGCCCCTTAAATAGCGTTTATAAATATGGATTGTGTAAGTTGAGAACGGTAAAAGTAATTAAGAAAATGTAAAGTTAAGATGAGCCCAATTTGAGTGTTATTTTCTTAGAAAATAGTGGCTACTATGTATGGAGACTAAAAGAGAATATTTTGGACATCTTACTTTCAACTTTACGGTTATCTTTTATTGCGGGGCTAAATCGCCACTTTCGAATAGCTGAGCGAATAGCTGATTTGAAATATATAAGCTTACTTTGCTGAGCAAAGTTAATATCTTTGACTTTTCCGTTTCGGCCTATAGTGAAGTCTACTTTGACTTCCATCTCAATACCACGGCGTTTTGCAAGACTCGGGTATATTGGACTGGTGGAGTTAAGTAATTTAGCTCCAAATGAACGGGGTCCATTAATTACATCTGACGCAGGTTGTTCTATTTCTATCGCCTTCAGTGATAAGTATTTCTCTGTTTTAACGATATGAGAGGCTTGATACAATTCACTTTGTAAGGCGAGACTGCTAACCTCTTGGCTATAAGCAAGTTGGCGATAAGGATCTTCTTTGATACTTAAGCCTTTATTATATGCGAGAGCTAATTGTTGATTATTTTTTTGACGAAAGCTTGGTGCAGGAGTCTGGGCAGTGAGTTTTACCGTTCTAATTACTGGTAACGCGACATCAGTTTTAGGTTTTTCAAAAGATAACTGCTGTACGTTAGTTGTAGGCGGTAAATTTTTCTCAACGCCAATCATTTTGAGCTTTACGGGTGTCATTTGAACGATTTCATTGCGCTTAGCTATAGTTGGAATCTCTTGAGCATCTTGTATTTCATTAAACTTTACCCCTACAATTTCCTCTTTATTATTTATTGTTGCAAGCTGACTGTGGGGAGTTTTATCTTCTGCTATGTTCAGACTGGCTTGAAGTGGGTTGAGCGCTAAAGGCTCAACAATAGCAGCTGTTATTTTCAGTTCATTTTTTACTAATAAGGAAGAACTGTTCTGGTTATTTTCTACCTCTCTAAGGGAGCTCTGAGGATAGCTATCTTCGCGGCCTAGTAATTGGTGAGCTATTGAGTCCCTTTTGAGGGGAGTGGCCTGCTTATCAGTGATATTATCAAATCCTATTGAAGTTACAGCAGTATTAATAATACTCTTACTTATAGTTGCATTGTTCTGCCATGGGAATTGATTATTCAGTTGTTGAGCAAAAGGCATAGTTAATAATTGATTAATGCTCAGTAATGCTAACGCCAAAAGCAAGCTCATTGCTGCGAGCCATTTACTGGTATTATTCGCCGGGGCACAATGATGGTCGACTAATCTAAGTACTCTGGCTTTTAAGTCTCCACCTGAAGCAGCCATTGCCATGGTAGGAATGGTATGAAAGTGATTTTTAGAGCATAACGAGGCTGTATCAGTTAGCGTATGAGCATAAGCAATTGCATCACCACAATGCTGTACAGCAATGTCATCACTACAATACTCACGTTCATTACGCATTTGCTTACCTATCCAATGCACGCTTGGGTGAAAGAAAAAGAGTAACTCGATGAGCGTTTGTAAAAAATTGACTAAATAATCATGACGGCGAATATGCGCTAGTTCATGTAAGATCAGCATTTCAAGTTGAGCTGAATTTAAACCAGTCACCATAGTAGCGGGTAACAATACCACGGGTTTTAACCACCCTATTGCCATAGGTACTTCGGCTTTTAGCGAAATAAGCAATTGGGGCGTTTTAGGTAACTTTATTTGTTTAGCTAACTCATCAAAACGTTTGGATAGAGCGGAAGAAGGTGAAATGCTCGAATGTACAGGTAATTTATTTACATTATAAATTTCAATTAGTAGCTTACTGGCTAATATAGCGATTGTTGCTAACCAAAGTAATGATACATAAGGTAATGAATAAGCCAAAATGGAGGGTAATAGCTCCTGATAAGTTAATAAGGCATTGGGTTGGGTTAACTCATTGACTAAACTTGTTAGAGGGATAGGGCTGAGATGACTATTTATGCCAGAGCCTGCTTCAGGGTAAATCATGGTAAAGGTAAGCACGGCAAGCGTGACATTTGCTAACATTGCAAATGTTGCGAGAGTGTAACGTAGTTTTGATTTGTTTTTATCAATTATAGATAATAATGACTTTAAAATAAGAGCCACGAGTAAACCTTGCCATAAAAAATGCACTAGGGTTAACGATAAGCTGTATAAAAAAGGGCTATTAAATAATTGTTCAAACATAGTTAAAGTTTAGTTTACTATTTTTCTAGTGAGTTTAATAACTGGCGAATATCTTGTATTTCTTGGTCGCTCGTTGAATCATCGATAGCACGCATCACTAACTTTGATGTGGAGCCTCCAAAAGCTTTAGTAATTAAGTCTTTGATAAGTGACGATTGAGTTTGTGTTTGGCTATTGGCTGCAGCATAAACATGAGCTCGATTACTTTCATCACGGATTACCAGTGACTTTTCATGCATTATTTGTAGTATTTTTAATACAGTAGTATAGCCAGTTTTTTGCGTGATGCTAACAACATCATGGATTTGTCGCACTGTTGCAGGACCCATTTTCCAGAGCACATTAAGTAGAGTTAACTCTGCTTCAGTGGGTTTGACTACAGAAATATCTTGCGCCATTTACGTATCCCTTATTTGATAATTACGGTTCTACTGTGAGTGAATATAAGCTTTTGACTAGATACGAATTGAATCGTATTTCCTCTAAGCTTATATCGAGTACACTAAATGAGCAACAGTTTTGTTTCTTGTCGGTGTTTCTATTGTTTGGCTTTAACCTAGTGATGCGTAAGCTTCACCTAGACGAGTAACCGTTCCAGGACCTGCACCAGGGGTAAATTCACTAATCATATTAGGTGCAAATGTACTAACAACGGTCGAACCTAATTTAAAGCGACCCATTTCATCACCTTTTGCAAAGGTTATAGCGTCAGCGCCATCTTTAGGGTATTGCCATCTGAATATATCTTTACCAGCCGGCGGAGTTATCGTTCCTGCCCAAGTTGTTTCAATACTTGCAACAATCGTCGCGCCGACCAAAACCATAGCAAGTTCACCCATCTCAGTATCAAAGATAGCAACAACTCGTTCATTTCGAGCAAAAAGATCTGGTACATTTTGAGCGGTAAGCGGGTTAACGGAAAACAACTCACCAGGAACATAAATCATTTCGCGCAAGGTTGCCGCTATTGGCATATGAATGCGGTGGTAATCCTTTGGTGCTAGGTAAATACAAGAAAACGTCCCTCCTTGAAAAGGTGCCGCTGTTTTTTCATCACCACCAAGCAAAGACGTTAAGCTATAGTTGAAACCTTTTGCTTGAATAAGTTGACCGTCAACAATGTCTCCTTGTTGGCTAATTGCACCATCTACCGGATAACACAATGTCTTTTCATTATCATCAATGGTTCTAGCGCCTTCTTCTAATTCACGGGTGAAAAAATTATTAAAAGTATCAAAGTCACTTGCTTTTTTTAGCTTTGCTTCTTTCATATTAATGCCATAAGCCTCAATAAACATGCTGATAAGCTTAGTGGTTAACCAACCCATTTTTGCCGCGGCTAATTTACCGACTAAACGTGAAATGGCATGCTTAGGCATGATGTACTGAAAGGTGATTTTAATTGTATCGCTTAAACTATTTTTTGAAGACACTCGTTTTTCCTTAATCATTAAAACGTGATGTTAATTTATTATCATTGAGGCTAGCTAATATTCGCTGAAAGCTTGCTAGTCGAGCAGGAGTGATTTCTTCACTCTTTCCTGCGGCTATTAATGCACACCCAGGATCTGCTTGATGTTTACAATCTCTAAACTTGCATAAACCAAGGAATTTGGAAAATTCTATAAAACCATGGCAAACTTGTTCTGGTGTTAAATGCCATAAACCAAATTCACGAATACCCGGTGAGTCAATTAAATCCCCCCCGTCATTAAAATGGTATAAGCGTGCTACAGTTGTGGTGTGTTGACCCAAACCTGAGTTGTCAGAAACTTCTTTTGTTAATATCCCTAAATCAGGCATGAGTGCATTAACTAAGGTTGATTTTCCAACACCGGATTGACCAACAAAAATACTGGTGTGCTGTGCAAGTTGAACTTTTAGTTCACTAATGCCATCGCGGGACTTACTACTTGCGTAAAGTACTTGATAGCCAATATCTTGATAAATTTTCAATTGCTTGGCTATTTTATTTTGCTCGTCAGCACTTATAGTGTCTAACAAGTCCGTTTTGTTTAATACAATAACCGGCGTAATACCTGTTTGTTCTGCAGCAACTAAGTAGCGGTCAATAATATCGCTGTTAAAAACTGGTAACACTGAAGAAACAATGAGAATTTGACTGATATTAGCCGCAATAGGCTTAACACCATCATAAACGTCAGGTCGACTTAATACCGAACCTCGTTCATGTACTGCTTCAATTATGCCAGTGATACTGTGTTGAGTCTCTTTGCCGAGTCGCCACAAGACTTTATCCCCACAGACAAGTGAGGCGATGGAACGGCGTAAATTACAGCGATATATTTCACCTAGCTCGCTTTCTACATCAGCATGCTGGCCGAATCGACTGATAATAACGCCTTGCTGGGGAGCTCCTAATTGGTCATCATCCCATTGCACTTTATCTTTACTTTTAGTGCTCTTACCTTGCAATTTTTTATCATGATTCGCTTTAATGCGTCTTTGCTGACCTTTGGTCAGTTTTTTTACCTTAGCCACGTGACTTATTCATACGATTTTATTTGATCCAACATTTAATTTGACCCGACTTGGTTCTGGCGTATTATACTAACAATTATATACGAATGCTTGTGCATTTTTTTAAGGGAAGTTTATGGCGGGTAATGACAGTAATTTAATTTGGCTTGATTTAGAAATGACAGGGCTAGAGCCAGCTGAAGATGTTATTTTGGAAATCGCTATCATTATTACTGATAGTCATTTAAATGTTTTAGCGCAAGGGCCTATATTTGCGATTAGTCAAAACGATGATGTATTAGATAATATGAGTCAGTGGTGTATTGAACATCATGGGAAGTCCGGATTAACGCAACGCTGTCGAGACAGTCAAATCAGTCTCGAGCAAGCAACAGAGCAAAGTTTAGCCTTTGTACAAGCATGGGTACCTCAAGGTATGTCACCGATGTGCGGTAATAGTATTGGTCAAGATAGGCGTTTTATTAATAAATATATGCCTGACTTTGAAGAGCACTTTCATTATCGTAATTTAGATGTGAGTACTATTAAAGAATTGGCAAGACGTTGGAAACCAGAAGTACTTGAGTCTGTTGTTAAAACAGGGGCACATTTAGCATTAGACGATATAAAAGAGTCAATAGCTGAGCTAAAAGTGTATAGAGAGCTTTTCTTTAGAATCTAGTCTTAGCTCAAGAATTACAATAAAGAGACAAAAAACTAAGGCAGGATATTGTATACCACGCTATTATCGTGCCACCTCCCTTTTTTGAGTTAACCCAATGAAGACCTTAGTTACTTTCCTTTTGTTTTTGGCTATTAGTATTTTCCTGATAAATAATAGTCATGCTGCGAATATAAAGAATGATGATCAAAGCGACGATCAACAATTAGCGATAATCATTCAAGACCATGAAAATTTTCATTTACAATCAAGCCCTTTCAATCAACCTGAGATTGGCGGTAATAATGCAATATTACCGGACCTATCAGCGACTACTTTGTTAGAAAAATACCAACAAGGCTTAGCTATTTATCAGAGGTTGACTGCATTAGATGCTGATAAATTAACACAAGAAAACCAAATTAACTTATCAGTTCTAACTTATAGTTTAAAAAATGAGCTAGATAGTTATACCAACAAAGAACACTATATGCCGCTTACGGCAGAGTCTGGTTTTCATGTTTGGATAGCAAATATTTCAAAACAAGTCGACTTTAAAACGGTTGCAGATTATCAAGATTACTTATCACGCTTAGCTGCGTTGCCACGTTATTTTTCACAACAAACTTATTGGATGAAAAAAGGACTTAAAGAGAAAATAAGTCAGCCTAAAGTTGTACTTGAAGGTTTTGAACAGTCAATCTTAGCGTATGTTAAAGAAGATGTAACACAGAGTGGCTACTACAAACCTTTTAAGAATATGTCAGATTTTATTAGCCTTAATGAAAAGAAAAGCCTCCAGCTAGAAGCCCAAAAATTACTAAAAACAAAAGTTATGCCAGCCTATAAAGCTTACTATGACTTTATGGTTAATGAATATCAGCCAAATGCCCGTGATAACATTGCTGCAAGCTCTTTACCTAATGGTAAAAAATACTATCAAAATAGGTTAGAGCATTATACAACTTTACCTATGACCGCTGCGCAAGTTCATAAACAAGGCCTAAAAGAAGTAAAACGAATTCGAGCTGAAATGGATGAAGTAATCAAACAAGTCAACTTTGATGGGAGTTTTAGTGAGTTTGTTCAGTTTTTACGTACCGATCCACAGTTTTATGTTTCGACACCAACAGAGCTATTAAAAGAAGCCTCGTTTATTGCTAAGAAAATGGATGCTAAATTACCAAAATTATTTAAAACATTACCACGAACGCCATACGGTGTTATGGCTGTGCCTGCGAATATAGCCCCTAAATATACAACAGGACGTTATGCAGGGTCATCACGAGACGATCAACCAGGAAACTACTGGGTCAATACCTATAGGTTAGATCGTAGACCTCTTTATGTTTTAACCGCACTGACTTTGCATGAAGCAGTTCCAGGACATCACTTACAAATATCATTAGCAAAAGAAATGAGTAATGTTGCTAAGTTTAGAAATAGAACTTATATTTCTGCTTTTGGTGAAGGCTGGGGCTTATATTCAGAGTACTTAGGAATTGAAGCGGGTATGTATGATGACCCTTATCATAACTTTGGCCGTTTAACTTATGAAATGTGGCGTGCCTGTAGATTAGTTGTTGATACTGGAATGCATACCCAAGGATGGAGTCGTGAAAAGGCAATGGACTTTTTAGCCAGTAATACTGCATTGTCACTGCACAATGTAAAAACGGAGATTGATCGATATATCTCATGGCCAGGGCAAGCATTATCTTACAAAATAGGCGAGCTAACGATTAAGCGCTTACGAAAAGAAGCTGAAAAGACCTTAGGGCAAGACTTTGATTTACGCGATTTCCATGATCAATTACTCAAGCATGGTTCAATGCCGTTATCTATGTTGGATAATGTAGTAACAGATTATGTTAGAAGTCAAAAAGCACTTGCTGGAAAGTTGTAATAATATTAGCGGTTTACTGTGGTAGGGCCTGATGCAGAAATTTTTGTGTTTGGCTCTAGGTAAGTTCAGGTCGCAACAATAATTATAAATTTTGATTAAATAATTAAATAATTAAATATTATTGTCAGGAAATAATTAATTTAGGGGGGAGGGGCCACGCAAAGAGAACGGAAGAAACAGATAGTGAATTATCGAATGAAGATAAGCCCCCACTATATCTAAATTTGGCAGTCCCGCTATCATAGGTTTCCCGTTAGACCGGTAACTTTGCGTCTCTAACTTTCATTAGATTTGCCCTTATTAAGC
>Ga0209292_1005298_pt1 | contig 13212 bp, 10 predicted proteins | sample GOMGulsemesocosm_2_FD_184634 | JGI IMG/M metagenome (GOLD analysis project Ga0209292, IMG submission 184634) | Methane-oxidizing microbial communities from mesocosms in the Gulf of Mexico - GOM9C Gulf of Mexico (SPAdes) (version 2) | ecosystem: Environmental > Aquatic > Marine > Cold seeps...
TGACTAATTAATTATAACATTATCTTTCAAACATAAAAAAAGCCCCAACTCTTTCGAATCAGGGCTTCAATATGTGGTACCGGTGGGCGGACTCGAACCGCCACGTCTTTCGACGGGGGATTTTGAATCCCCTATGTATACCAATTTCATCACACCGGCAAAACTTTTAGCTAAATTAGCTTTAAAAAATGTTCTGTAGATTACAAAAAACTTTATAAAGCTTCTGATAAACATATAGCTTTCACACTCTTAAATCTTTAGCTCAGCGAACAATAATATTTATACATTGTGCTCGCTGAATTGGCAGGCATTATACAAAAAGTAGCTAGATAGGCAACCGTTTTCTTAGCTTATTCTTTTATTCGCTCGATATTTAAGCACATCTATTTTATATTCGGCTCAAAATCACAAATCGCGAAGTTTTAAGTTTGGTTTTGAAGTAAAATTATTGTTCAGCCACTAAAAAATCATCTTTTTCCGTCATTCTTGTACGCATATTAGCGAGCTTTGCTTCTACACCACCAATCATTTGACTAAAACGCTCATTCTCACGTATGGTGTCAAATATTGGCTCATAATTAGCTCGCCAAGCTTGTACCCAACCGGCATCGATAGCCCCTTGTAAATAATTGAACGCCTCAACATTATTTTTTTGTAATACTTTTATCATAGCCATTTGATAATAAAAGGAAGGATTGCTCGCTTTTTTACTTACCCCACTTTCCAAGTAATTTTCAAAATTACTAAGCAGCTCAATGGCTTTGCTGTTTTGCTCAACTTCTAAATAAGCAAAGGCTAAATGTAAGGCAGCTTTTCCATTAGACTTATAGAAAAAGGATTGTTGAGTGCTTCCTTTAGTTGCAAATAGGTCTTCATAGGCATTTATAGCCTTAACATAATTGCCTTTATAAAACGCAATTTCAGCTTGAACAAGCATGTTCATCTTCATGTCATGGTCTTCAAAATTCACTTTTTCTAAATAACTGATCGCTTTTTGTTTTTCTCCTTGAGCAGCAAAAAATCGAGCTTTAAAAAATACAATTTGACTATGAGCAAACAGAGTGGGATTTTGTTCTATATAATCAAACCATTGCTGTGCATGTGACACATTCCCCATATCGATATTAGCAAGCAGCAAACCTTTAACAGCAATTTGATTTGCAGCATCAAGTTCTAATGCCCGGTAATACATGGGAATGGCTTCATCAAGTCTTCCTCTATTGTTGAGAACATCTCCCGCTAAATTATAAGCACCAGGGTAATAGGGGTCGTTATTAATAATTGTTGAAAATAACTCCATCGCCTTACCTTCATTGCCCACTTTATAATAACACCATGCAACGTTATAAGCGGCGATCGGTGACTTAGGATCTAATTCAAAAGCTTTTTCAAACAATTCATGGGCACCACCAACATCTCCTGAGCTTTGAATTAATGAGCCATACCACATGTAAGCCATGGCATAATTTGGCGTTAATTCAATGGATTTTTTGAATGCTAGTTCTGCACTTTCTTTGTTAACTGGAGATAATAATAAACCTTGCGACGCATAGGCTTCGCCAAGTAACGGGTTAATCTCTAACGCTTTATCTAAAGCTTCCTGTGCTGGGGCATTAACATTCTTTGATGGCAAGCTACTGTATAAGGTTTTCAAAATATAAGCGTTAGCAATTCCAACATAGGCTCGAGCGTAATTGACGTCAGCTTCAATGGCATTTTGAAAGTGCGCTAGCGCCTTATTGATTGAAGGAATTGTACGATGAGCAAGCTCGTTTTGCCCTTTACCATAGGAGACCATCGCATCAACACTGTGCGTCCCTAAAACAAAATTTGATTCTTGTTGACTGCCAAGTAACGTTATTTTCATTTTATCAACCACCGCACTAGCAATATCATCTTGTATTTGGAAGATATCTCTATACTCACGATCATATGTTTCGGACCACAAGTTTTCTCCGGTACTTACTTTTACTAATTGGGCCGTTATTCTAATTTTATTGGTTACATCATTTTTTCGAATACTGCCTTGAAGTATCGTATCAACACCCAATTCCTGGCCAATCTCCACAATTGTTTTATTTGTTACGCCTTTATATGAAAAAGAAGAGGTCCGGGCAGCTACTTGTAAATCAGGAATTCTTGCCATTAAGTTGAGTAATTCTTCAACCATACCATCAGCAAAAAATTGGTCTTGGGGATCAGCGCTAAATGAATTAAAGGGCAAAATGGCAATAGATTCTTTTTTGCCCGCTGAGAGGGTATTCGTATTTATTGCTTTACCTGGAAGAGCTGGCGTAATTGGGTTTTCAATAGCGGCAGCTTGCTTAGGAATAATAGTAGCGCTCTCTTCCATTAAAATTTGGCTTGCCAAAGTAATGATCAAAGCTAAAACCAAAGTACTCACAATGGTTAGAGTCGTTCTAACATTAACTTTACTCGCTTTACCTTGTTCCGTATTATCCTTAAGAGAGCTTTTATCTTCAGATCCAGATGGCATATCTTCAGAGGCAAATTCAATGCCGTCAGTAGTGAAGTTAAAAAGCCAAGCAAATACTAAACTAATCGGAAAACCAATCACAAATACTTTCAATAACAATGTCATAACACTGTCAGGCAGGCCTAAAGCAGGTACCGCCAAATCGGAGATCTGTATCAATGGCCATGTTGAAACGGCATAAATGGTGGCAACTTTAAATATTTGCCGCTGTTTCAACTGTGCTAAAAAACTTTCCAATAGTTATCCTTAACAACTAATAGGTTTGTGAGCTAGTTTAAGTATACAAAATTTGCTTATAATTAATAGTATTAAAGCTTAAGAGAGTGTTTCAAACTGTATATTTTCTTGTCGCTGGCCTTTAAAAGTACCATTTTTTCTATTACATTTAGCCTGACAATTTTTAGGCGTCTATATACCCGTTCCATTTCAAGATGCAGGTTCCAGCCAGTCACTAAAGAGTCAACTCTAAGGCATAAATTGAAGACGATACTATGGTTGCTGAAGGTAGAACGAAGCAGGATGCCAGAGCTGAGAATAGTTATTCTATGGTCAAAATTAATAACGCTGGAGATGAGCCTTTATCGGCTTGCGCTTAGGCTTAACTAGAAAAGTAGTTCAACATTGCATACATGGGTGTATGTACTTAGGTTTTGATTGGCACAAAAAATACTGTGCAATATTTGCTAAGGGAATAACCATTATCTTCATATCGCGCTTTGCCCTGATTTTCTAGATTAGCTCTGAATCTGCATATTCTAGTGGAGCGGGTATATACTTTACATTTTACTTTGTTAGACTAGCAATAATTTTTATTGACCCTCCGAGCCAACCTTTATGTCATTAGTTTCAAAATTTCCTCGAGCGGGCTTTCGTCGTCGTTTCGGTTCATGGGTTTACGATGCTTTACTTTTCATCGCAATTTTTATGCTTTCTGGTTACTTTTGTATAGGTGTGCTCATAGCTTTAGATGCTCAAGGGATCATTTCAATTGTTAGAAATAACTTTGAAATTAATTGGAATGCGTCAGATATTGGTTATCGAATTGCTTTTTTTATTTGGTGCATAACTTGTGTTAGTTTATTTTTCATATATTTTTGGGCAAAAAGTGGTCAAACGTTAGGCATGAAAGCTTGGCGTTTACGGTTACAAGAGCAAGATGGTTCTTTGATCACTAAAACAACCGGTTTGAAGCGATTACTTCCTACCCTATTAGGTTTAGGTAATCTTACCGTGATTTTTGACCGTAAAAATAAATTGAGTTTACAAGACAGACTGACAAATACAGAAGTGGTTGTGTTAACACTTGAAGCTAATCGCGGTCGATTATAATACTTATAAATTGTAAGGCATGGTAAACGATAATTATCATGCCCTCTACTTTGTATAAGAGTTAACTGGGCCTTTTATTCATTAGATATAGTGCCAATACTATAAAAATAATACTTGGCATCAGTGCACCAAAAGCAGCAGGTAATCGATATACCAAGCTCAATGATCCTAACACTTCATTGGTAATAAAGAATAAAATTCCTGTCGCCACTCCCATCATAATTCTTGCTCCCATCGAAGCAGAACGTAACGGACCAAAGACAAACGATAAAGCGAGTAACAGCATAACGGCTAGTGTTATCGGCTGAACAATTTTACGCCAAAAGGCTAGAACATATCGACTTGGGTCTTGTTTGTTTTCTTCTAAATAACTTAAATATTCTGACAAGCCTCGTAATGACAGTGCCTCAGGTTTCACCATAACAACACCGAGTTTCTCAGGCGTTAAACTTGACGTCCACATCTTTATGGGTAACTGCTCTTTAGTCATTTTATCATCCGTTAATAGTGTATCGACTACATTACGTAACTGCCATGCATCTTTTTGATAAATAGCACTTTTTGCAGATAACCAACTTGATAACTTTAACGATTTATCAAAGCGGTATATTTGTACATCATTAAGCTTGCCTTTGTCTTCGACTTCACCAATATGTACAAAGAAATCACCATCTTTTGCCCAAGTACCATCGGCAGATGAAATTAAACTGCCTCCTGATATCGCTTGGGCTTTAATCTGCCTGGCTGCAGATTCTCCCGCAGGGGCTAACCATTCACCCACGGCCATACTAATAATAACCAGCACCAGTGCTGACTTCATTACCGACTTTATAATATCTAAACGCGATAAACCTGATGCTTGCATCACCACAAGCTCGCTGTTTGAGGCTAACATGCCCATGCCGATTAAACCGCCAATCAAGGCTGACATGGGAAAAAACATTTCAATATCACGAGGTATCGCATAAAGCACATATAACGCAGCATGGGCAATATCATAATTACCTTTGCCGGCAGAAACAGTTTTTATTTCTTCAACAAATTTTATAATGCCACTTAAACTGACAAATACAGCTAAGGTCAAAAAGGTTGTTGAGGCAATAATTCGGCCGATATATAAATCTAAAATACGCATTATGACGATGTTCTCTTACGGGTAAAACTGCGAATTAGTTGTGGTAGTTTTGCCTTAAACTTTAATCCACTACTGCGGTCTTTTACTAGTAAACTCACGCCTAAAATGAGCACAAAGAAATGCACGGGCCATAAACCAATAACTTTAGGAATGGTGGCAGATTCAACGCCTGAACGAACGGCGGTGAGCATTAAAAAATAACCGAGGAAAAGCATTAAAGCTGGTAGCATTTTAGCAAATTTCCCTTGCCTTGGGTTCACAACACTTAGCGGTACAGCAATTAACGTCATGACTAAACACACGAGTGGAAAAGCAAAACGCCAATGGGTTTCAGCGGTATATGCAGAAGTATTATCATTGAATAATTCTTGGGTAGGAATTGCCCGTAATTTACGGTTTTTATGGGCTACTTTTTGATCTTGTATTTGAATATGGTATTTATCAAAAGATACTTCCCTAAACTCTTTGCTCTTTAAATCGTTTTGATAACGTGTACCATCACTCAACACTAAACGTTGAGAGCCACTATCTTCTTCAATCACCTGTCCTGTTTGAGCATAAACCAAACTAGCATTGATAATGCTTTTATCGGTGGCTTTTTTATCTGGCAATTGGGCAACAAAAACTTTTTCAAAAACATTGTCATCACGGTTTTTATCATGAATGAAAACCACTGCTTTTTTATTGCCTGTCGTTTGAAATCTGCCTGCAGCTAACGAACTGAAACCAGACTCGGCAGCAAGTTGCTCTTTAACTTGATACTCATATTCAGAGGCCATAGGCGACAAATACAAAGTAAACATACCAGTAAAAATAGCAGTAACAAAACTTAAAATTAATGTCACACGAACAACGTACCATTCACTTACACCACAAGCATGTAGAACTGTCATCTCATTGTCGGCGTAGATCCGCCCATAGGCCAGTAAAATCCCTAGAAACAAACTTAACGGTAAAATCATCCCTGCTAAATCAGGTACTTTTAAACCAATAAATACCATCACTAAGTGACCCGGAATACCGCCTTCGGCAGCGTCATCAAGAATGCGAACAAATTTATTGCTAATAAAAATGGTCATCAATACTAAAAATACCGCTAATTGAGTTTTAGCGACTTCTTTAAGTAAATAACGGAAAATAATCATAAGAATTCCCTATAAAAACATCGTTTTTTTCTGACATCTGCTCTATTTTTAAGTAAACTTGTCGTTTTCATAAGTATTATTATTTGTTGCTCTGAAGGTAATTCGCTTGTATCAGGCTGTAATTATAGCCTTTCGCTGAATACTTTTAAAAGTAAGCATATCGATTATTTATAGATTTACACAAGTTTACTCGTAAATTTCATTTAAAAACAGCATGTTTTTGTTCGAATTAGGAGAGCTCATGGAGTTCAACGTAAAAAGTGGTAGTCCCGAAAAGCAACGTAGCGCCTGTATAGTCGTTGGCGTTTTTGAACCTCGCCGTCTTTCAGCTATTGCTGAACAGCTTGACGACATTAGTGAAGGTTATATCAGTAACTTATTACGTCGCGGCGATTTAGAAGGTAAATCTGGGCAAATGTTACTGCTTCATCACGTGCCTAATATTTTAAGCGAGCGTGTGTTACTGGTTGGTTGTGGTAAAGAACGTGAACTTGATGAACGTCAGTATCGTCAAATTATCAGCAAAACGATTAGCACCTTGAATGAAACAGGTTCAATGGAAGCAGTTTGCTTCTTATCTGAATTACATGTTAAAGGACGTGACACTTACTGGAAAGTTCGCCAAGCGGTAGAAGCAACTCAAGATTGCTTATACAGCTTCGACGGATTAAAAACCCGTAAAGTTGAAGCTCGCCGTCCTTTGCGTAAAATGGTTTTTAATGTTCCAACACGTAGAGAGTTACCTATTGGTGAACGCGCCATTGCGCATGCACTTGCCGTTTCAGAGGGTATTTCAACCTGTAAAAACGTCGCCAATATGCCACCAAATATTTGTAATCCAGCCTATTTAGCTGAACAAGCCCAAATTCTAGAAAACGATTACGACAACATCACCACTAAAATTGTTGGCGAAAAAGAAATGGAAGAACTTGGTATGAGTTCATACCTTGCCGTGGGTCGTGGCTCTAGAAATGAATCAATGATGAGCATAATTAAATATCAAGGCGCAGCTGATGACGTCAATCCAATTGTTTTAGTTGGCAAAGGGGTTACTTTTGATGCGGGTGGTATTTCATTAAAGCCTGGCGAAGCCATGGATGAAATGAAATATGACATGGGTGGCGCTGCAGGTGTACTCGGTGCGATGCATTCTTTAGCAGAGCTAGCGCTGCCGATAAATGTGATTGGTGTGCTAGCAGGTTGTGAAAACATGCCTGGTGGCGATGCGTATCGTCCTGGCGATATTTTAACGACTATGTCAGGTCAAACCGTTGAAGTGTTAAATACTGATGCAGAAGGCCGACTAGTTTTATGTGACGCGCTCACTTATGTTGAACGTTTTGATCCAGAACTGGTAATTGATGTTGCAACGCTTACTGGTGCTTGTGTTGTTGCCTTAGGTAAACACGCTTCAGGGTTATTAAGTACTCACAACCCATTAGCACATGAATTACTGAATGCTTCAGAACAAAGTGGCGATCGCGCTTGGCGTATGCCGTTATGGGAAGAATATCAAGACCAGCTTGAAAGTCCATTTGCCGATTTTACCAATTTAGGTGGCAAAGGCGCAGGCACTATTACTGCAGCATGTTTCTTATCGCGTTTCACTAAGAAGTATCATTGGGCACATCTTGATGTTGCCGGTACGGCTTGGCGCAGTGGCGGCAAAGACAAAGGTTCTACTGGCCGCCCAGTAAGCTTATTAACACAATTTTTATTAAACCGTTCAGGCGCAGAGCAAAGCGAATAGCTTAAGCCCAGAATAAATAAGGAACAAAGCAAAGATGCAAACACAAGTGATGTTTTATTTACTTGAAGAAGAGCAAAATTTGGAAAATGTGACGCTACAGTCACATTTTCATACTTGTTTGCAGGCAGCTAATTTTTACCGTCAAAATCAGCGCGTATTTATTTATAGTGCGGATCAACAAACGGCTCATCAATTAGACGAATTACTCTGGGCATTTGAGCCCGACAGTTTTGTTCCTCATAATTTACCGGGCGAAGGCCCTAAAAATGGTGCGGCCGTAGAAATTAGTTGGCAGCCACCAACTAATCGCCGCCCTGTTTTAATTAATTTAACCAGCACAGTGCCAAACTTTGCTAATCAGTTTTCACTCATTGTTGACTTTGTACCTAGTGATGAAATCCTAAAACAACAAGCTCGAGAGCGTTATAAAAGCTATCGACAATGGGGATTTCAAGTGGATAATCAAGCCGCGCCAAAACAATCAAACTCAATTAATGCACATCAATCAAGTTAAGTAGTCAAGTCATGGAAAAAACATTCAATCCGTCAGAAATCGAACATTCTCTTTATCAAAGCTGGGAAGAACAAGGTTATTTTAGCCCTACTGGCGAAGGAGATGGTTATAGCATTGCTATTCCACCACCAAACGTTACCGGTAGTTTGCATATGGGACATGCGTTCCAACAAACGATTATGGACACCTTAATCCGTTATCAGCGTATGCAAGGTAAAAATACCTTGTGGCAAACAGGAATGGATCACGCAGGTATTGCAACGCAAATGGTCGTTGAGCGTAAAATTGCCGCAGAAGAAGAAAAAACACGTCATGATTACGGACGTGATGGTTTCATTGATAAAATTTGGGAATGGAAAGAAGAGTCTGGCGGCACTATTGGTAAACAAATGCGTCGTTTGGGGAACTCAATTGACTGGACTCGAGAGCGTTTCACAATGGACGACGGCATGTCAGAAGCCGTACAAGAAGTTTTTGTTCGTTTGTTTGAAGACGACTTAATTTATCGTGGTAAACGCTTAGTTAACTGGGATCCAAAATTTCATACGGCGATTTCTGACTTAGAAGTAGAAAACAAAGACAAAAAAGGCCATATGTGGCACCTTCGCTATCCATTAGCCGACGGCGCGAAAACAGCAGAAGGTCATGACTATTTAGTCGTAGCAACGACTCGCCCAGAAACTATGTTAGGTGATACTGGTATAGCTGTAAATCCTGAAGATCCACGTTATAAAGACCTTATAGGTAAGCAAGTTTTATTACCGTTAGTAAACCGTTTGATCCCGATTGTTGGTGATGACCATGCTGACATGGAAAAAGGCACAGGTTGTGTGAAAATCACTCCAGCCCATGATTTTAACGATAACGAAGTCGGCAAACGTCACGATTTACCCCTCATAAATATTTTAGATAAAAATGCAGCTATTCTTGCAAGTGCTGACGTTTATAAAAATAACGGTGAGCCGTCTGATATATATAGTACCGACCTTCCTGCAGAATTTGCAGGCATGGATCGCTTTGTGGCTCGTAAAGCCATTGTTGCTAAGTTTGACGAATTAGGTTTACTGGTTGAAGTAAAAGAGCATGATTTAGTTGCCCCTTATGGTGATCGCTCTGGTGTGATTATTGAGCCTTTATTAACTGACCAATGGTATGTTCGTGCAGCACCTCTCGCGGGCCCTGCCGTTGAAGCGGTTGAAAATGGTCAAATTGAATTTGTACCAAAGCAATATGAAAATATGTACAACGCGTGGATGCGCGACATACAAGATTGGTGTATTTCTCGTCAACTTTGGTGGGGACACAGAATTCCAGCATGGTATGACGAAAACGGTGGTGTTTATGTAGGCCGAACCGAAGACGAAGTGCGGGCAAAACATTCATTAAGCGAAGATATAAAATTAAAACAAGACGATGATGTTCTTGATACATGGTTCTCCTCGGCATTGTGGACGTTCTCAACATTAGGCTGGCCAAACAGTATGGAAGATCTTAAGAAATTCCATTCTACTGACGTTTTAGTTACTGGGTTTGACATTATATTCTTTTGGGTAGCGCGCATGATCATGATGACCATGCACTTTATAAAAGACGAAGATGGTAAACCTCAAGTACCATTCAAGAAAGTTTATGTTACTGGGCTTATTCGCGATGAAAATGGCGATAAAATGAGTAAATCAAAAGGTAACGTCGTTGACCCTCTTGATATGATCGACGGTATTGCCCTTGATGATTTACTTGAAAAGCGTACCGGTAATATGATGCAGCCTAAATTGGCCGCAAAAATAAATAAATTAACCAAAAAAGAATACCCTGAGGGTATTGAAGCACACGGCACTGACGCTTTACGCTTTACATTGACCTCTGTTGCTTCAACAGGTCGTGATATTACGTGGGACATGAAACGATTAGACGGTTACCGCAATTTCTGTAATAAACTATGGAATGCCAGTCGTTACGTATTAATGAATACTGAGGAGCAAGATTGCGGAAAATTGGTTGACGGTAAACAAGGCGACATGGAGTTTTCATTAGCCGATCGTTGGATCTTAGGTCAATTTCAACAAACCGTTAAAACGGTCCATGAATCATTTGACGCGTTCCGTTTTGACCTAGCCTCACAAGCACTTTATGAGTTCACATGGAACCAGTTCTGTGATTGGTATTTAGAATTAACCAAACCGGTTTTATTCAAAGGTAGTGAAGCTCAACAGCGCGGTACTCGTCATACCTTAGTAACCGTACTAGAAAGCTTATTGCGCTTAATGCACCCTATTATGCCGTTTATCACAGAAACGATTTGGCAACGTGTTGTACCGTTAAGTAATTTTGTAGCTGATAGCAAAGGAAACGAAATCGCTAGTATCATGGTACAAAGTTTCCCACAATTTGATGAAAGCCAATGTGACCAAACCGCTATTGACGATTTAGAATGGGTCAAACAGTTTATCGTCGCTATTCGTAATATTCGTGGCGAAATGGATATTTCACCGAGTAAAGAGCTACCGGTTTTATTAAAAAATGTTAATGCTAACGACCAACGCCGTTTAGATGATAACCAACAATTTTTAAGTGCCTTAGCAAAGCTCGAAAGTATTACCCTATTGGCTGATGATGACAACGGGCCATTATCGGCTACCGCCGTAGTGGGTGATTTAACCGTATTAATTCCTATGGCAGGTTTAATTGACAAAGAAGCGGAACTTGCACGTTTATCGAAAGCGATTGATAAGCTGGAAAAAGATGCTGATAGAACACGCGGTAAGTTAAGTAACGAAAAATTTGTCGGTAAGGCACCAGAAGCAGTGATCAACAAGGAAAAAGCTAAATTAGCTGACGCTGAGTCTGCATTAGCAAAACTTGCAGAGCAAATTGCGCAAATTTCATCGTTGTAATCACACGTTATTTTATCATAAATAAATAACAATGATTCTCAGTTGTAAATACCTAATAAAGCCAGCACCTTAGCTGGCTTTTTAATGTCTTAAAAAAGTCAACAAATGTGAATATTTTTATAGGAATTCAATAAAATATTATGCTAATATGCTTTTGCGTTGAGTTTTTGCGTTTCGGGAGAAGGATATTTCAGTTATTCACCTTAATTTACAAGGTAGATTATTGATTAACCTCAGACGCTACTAGTTTGTGTTATTGGAAACCTTTCTCTGTCTGTACTTTTATAGGTAGAGGGCATTTACTCCGTATAAATCAAAGTGGAATATTCCACTTAACACTATTTTTTTAATTAACGACCTACGGGAAATGTTGACATGTCTGACACAGTAAATGGTAAAGTAAAATTTTTTAATGAATCTAAAGGTTTCGGTTTCATCGAGCAAGATAACGGTCCTGACGTTTTTGTTCACTTCAGCGCAATCTCTGGTGACGGTTTCCGTACACTAACTGACGGCCAAGCTGTTACTTTTACTATCAAGCAAGGACAAAAAGGTCCTGAAGCTGAAAACGTAATCGCTTCTTAATAACTACCTCATGTAGTTATTAATTGGATCTTTAGATCCGAACAAAAAAACGGAACAATGAAAATTGTTGCGTTTTTTTTTGTTCGTAAATTCAGTTAATTGCACCGTTTAAAGCCAATAATTACCTTCCACTAAAATAAAAATAAAAAGCTCTGCTACACTCTTTATTGTAAATCAATTGATAACAAAATGTTAATAGTCAGCTATAAAGGGAATTATAATGAACAAGCAGTCTTTAAAAGCACCGATAAGATACATTCTCACCATCATAATTTTTTTGATGAGTTCAGTTACTTGCCAGGCATCACTTATTTTTATTAATGAGATTCATTATGATAATAAAGGAGCTGACAAAAATGAATTTGTTGAACTTGCCGGAACAGCAGGTTTACATTTATTAAACTGGTCATTACAATTTTACAATGGTAGCAATGGTTTAGTGTATAAAACCACCACCATTGCCGATATTACCTTAGATGACTCCGGCAATGGCTTTGGATTTTTAGCCCTAACCGTTAGCGGCATTCAAAATGGTGCAGCTAATGGTATTGGTGATGGCATTGCTCTAGTAGACAATAATGACCAACTCGTGCAGTTCCTTTCTTATGAAGGAGCATTTCAAGCAAACGATGGTGCAGCCTTCGGTATTTTCAGTGAAGACATACTCATTAACGAAAATGGTTCACCTATTGGGAAGTCTTTACAATTAACCCGAAGTGGAAGTAACTATAATGATTTTGAGTGGATTATTGAAAATGAATCTCCTGGTGAAATAAATTTTGTTCAGCGCTTCATCAGTGTTGAACCGTCACCCGCCATAGAGGTTTCAGAGCCAAATTTACAAATATTATTTCTTTTCTTTGGGCTTATATTATTGTTAAGTAAAAAAAGAGCTAAGACGCGTTTACAAAGCGCTTTTTAAGTTTCCTACCATAAATATTAATTAACCAAAAAAGACCAGAAAATGAAAGTAGCGTTGCAAATAGTGCCATGGTAATGATCCACCAAGCGTTAAAATGCCCACTTTGGTTGTAGTCCATAAAATGCAGTAGCTTCAGTAAATCATTATAAGCACTTACATCATTAGCGTGCTTTAAAATACGCCCCGTATCTTGAGACAAGTAAACTTTGGTATTGAGTTCATCATTAAAGTCAGCCTGCCAAATGTTACCTTTAACACCACTAAAGTTTTCAAAGGGAGGTTTGAGTAATGTAAGATCAGTTAATGTACCCGGCCCTTGATAACTTTTTTGGATCAATTCAACAGCGAGGGCTTCTTTGACCTTAAGTTGCTCACCTGTTGACACTGAAAACAAGTAACGACCAGTAAAGGTAGTTACTTGATAATACCAATGATGATGAA
>Ga0209292_1005299_pt1 | contig 13203 bp, 12 predicted proteins | sample GOMGulsemesocosm_2_FD_184634 | JGI IMG/M metagenome (GOLD analysis project Ga0209292, IMG submission 184634) | Methane-oxidizing microbial communities from mesocosms in the Gulf of Mexico - GOM9C Gulf of Mexico (SPAdes) (version 2) | ecosystem: Environmental > Aquatic > Marine > Cold seeps...
TGAAGAGCAGGCGTTATTATTAACGACAGTATTAGAAAATACTGAAGCTTCAATTTTAGCTTTCGATTCACAGGGTAAAGTAATCCTATGTAATAAAGCCTTTAAACAGCTAGTTTTTGCTAAAAAAGTTGACACTATGAATAGTTTAATGAGCTGTCAGCCATTATTAGCGAATCACATCATTTCCCTCGGTCAATGCAATAGTGGGGTCTTACCAATAACCATGGAGGGTGAGGAATGTAGCTTAATGGTAAGTGTTAGCCAAGCTAGCATTAAAGGGCAGAAAGTAACATTAGTAATGGTTCACAACATCCAACAAGCGCTCACAAAACAAGAAGCAGAATCCTGGCAACAACTTATTCGTGTATTAACTCATGAAATCGCCAATTCAATTACTCCGATTGCGTCTCTGGCAAATTCAGCCCAAACAATACTCGAAGATGCAGAAAATTTGCAAGGAGAAGACCTTGTAGACTTGGCATTTTCACTCAATACAATAGACAAACGTAGTCAAGGATTATTGAATTTTATTGATAGTTACCGTGATTTAAGCCAATTGCCATTGCCTCACGTAGAAGCCATTGATGTGAAAAGTTTATTCGCCCAAGCAAGTAAACTATTTGCACAGAAGTTAAATGGCATTGTTTTGTCTATTGAAATTGAACCAGAAAATCTGGTTGTACATGCTGACAAAATGCAGCTAGAGCAAGTGGTCATTAATCTTCTCCTCAATGCCATAGAAGCCTTGGAGGAGACATCTGCACCTATGATAACGTTGCGCGCATCACTAACAACTCGTGGACGAATATTACTACAAGTAATAGATAATGGATGTGGCATACTTGAAGAAACACAGCAAAATCTTTTTCTTCCTTTTTTCACCACTAAACCTCAAGGTTCAGGTATAGGCTTAGCTTTATCTAAACAAATAATTAATCGACATGGTGGGCACATTACAGTGATTTCAACAGTTCGAATTGGAACGACTTTCACGATAACCTTATATCAATAGCTTTGCAGCATTGGAGTAATATCAGACGAGAATAGTGAATTTTTTTAAGATCCTTTCTACAAAAAACTCCCGAACATCCATTTTAAACTGTGTTAGTTTGCTTTGAATTCAACAAAACAAAGACCATCATGGCATTTCGTTCTAAAGTGTTGGCACTAAACTCAAAGTCATCATAATCTCATTAAAATTCATGTATTATCCTAGTAAAAACGCAACATTGGTGGTCATCACTAACCACTTCCGAAATGCGTAAAAAGAAGCCATTATTTCTTTAAGAATACAGGTGATTAAATGATATCAGCGTTAATAATCACACCTTCCACTCAGATGGCATTTTTAGGTAATAAAAGGACGGCTTAGTACCTTGAGTTCAAATGGTGAATGCAACGCTATCCTTAAAGTAAAGGAGGGCAGCCATGAAAAGAAGACCTTCGCAGCAGAGCGTGCCAAGAAGGTTAAAAGTATTTCTATAAGGCTCACTAATACCACTTTCGGACGCTTTAAAATACTAAAAAAAATGCCTAGGGACGGCTTTGTGCCAAAGAGAAAAACTAAATGATTTTGGCCGGAGTCTTGGATAACTAGAACGAAACATAAGCAGCTTTAAATGAAGTAGCCTGTATTTTATTTAGCTCGAAATTTTTCGGTATTGACTTGGAGTTTGCCCAGTTTCTTTTTTGAACGCAGTATAAAATGACGACTTTGCGTTAAATCCAACACTCATGGCTATATCTAGCACTGTATTATTACTCTGCTCTAACATGCGTTTCGCGGCATCTACACGATACTTATTTACATAGTCAAAAAAATTCATCCCCAGCGTTTCATTTAATGTTTGTGAAATGTAATTCGGTGACGTGAAAATGTGTTTAGCCAGCTTTTGCATGGACAGTGAGGCATCTAAATAGAGTTCGCCTTCACGCATCGCTTTTTCTATTTTTGTTGCTATGAGTGAAGATTGTTGCTCATTTAATGCTGAACGTTGATATTTACGCTGCTGGTTATCGTTTTGTAAGAGAACTTCTTTGATATCATCTTGGCTTTCATATAGTTCTTCAAAGCCAGGTTTTTGTCTAAGCCCCCAAATGGCAATACTCCAGAGCATCGCTAATATCACTGTATTCGTCAAAACATGGTCTATTTTGATCGAGTGAAATAGGTTGTCTAGCACAATATAGACGGCCGTAGCCACCCAGACAGTCCCTACAGCAAATAATAACCAGCTTAGCCATTTTATTTCTCTTGATTCCGTACTGGCAAACAAATCTTTTAAATGCTGACGATAGCTATTAAGCCTTTGAATAGTTTTGTAAAAGTAAAAACCTGATTGTATAACCCAGCCAAGTATTAAAATAAGAGTGGTAATAAGCATTCCGTATAATAAATAGCGCAGTATAAAGGGCGTGCTAGCAAGAATTACATCATTTCCTTCAACTAATAGGGCATGTTTAATGTCGGCAGGTATGATTATCGTCAATAGCGCAATAAGGGTGCCTATACCCGCGGGAATAAAGTGACGTAAAGACTTGCTATTGAAACGCCATGGTGTTTCAGCAGTGAGTCCCTGAACATAAAACCAGAAACATGGACTAATAAGTAAAAGTGCAGGCAACGAAAGGATCAAAAAAGTTGTTTGTAACGATGGGGAAAAAGCAGCTAAGGTTGGCTGACAAATAACCACACCAATGGCGACTAAACAGATGGCTAGTGGTAAGTATGTTTGTCGTTCAAAAGAGCGCAAAATAAGTAAATTCGCACTAAAAACTATGACTACTAAGGTGGAAATATTGAGTGCAAGCAAGCCTAAATTATCTATCACAATAAACATCTCAATTAACGTGTAAGCCAGAAAAATAAGGTTTCCTAGCGTTTTATAAAAGTCCGAACCTACAGGGACAGGAGTATAAAGGGTTCGAGTCTACATGCCCAGACGACATTGCTAAAGGCATTCTACATAATTCACATATCCTTAGCTAGTTGGCAAAAGAGTGAACAAAATGTCTGATTCAATAATGATAAAAAATAATGTAAAAATAAAAAACACACCTTTCAATTGGCCTGTCGTGGGTTTTCTACTTTTTATGGCCGGAATTCCCGGCTTCCCAGCTATTTTTCTACTGGCCTTCGTCGCTATAGGGCCATCTTCTGGCGATGGTGGTTCATCCATTATTAACGCCTTACATTTTGAAACGCCGGCTGCCGTTTATGTTCATGGTGGCGCGGGTATTTTGTTTTTCTTAACGATGCCGTTTCAATTTTCACCTGCCGTACGGATTAAAAACCTAAAATTGCATAAAGCAGGTGGACGAATTGCGCTGCTATCTGGTTATGTTATGGGATTATCTGCTATTTGGATGCATCATGTGTTGTTACCCGATACATTTGGCGTCCGCTATGTAGTGCTTGTAGTGATGAGCATTGCTATGTGTATTACATTTTCGTTGGCGTTATGGCATATCATCAATGGCAATGTTCAATCTCATCGCAAATGGATGTTCAGAGCTGTCGCGATAACACTTGCTGCTGTTACACCATTATTCGTTGAAGCAATTATGTTATTGTTGTTTGGTCAATTTGTAAACATCTTTACTGTAATAAACCAATTTCAGCATGATTATGGTCGACTCATAGGAATGGCAATCAACTTGGCCATCGTTGAATACATATTTTTTAAAGAGACGGTTAAGAAAAAAGCACAATACCCATTAACAATGTGGGTGGAAAAATAATGACTGAGCTACCTATTATCGCTCAATTACACTTAGCTGTAGGAATCTTAGTCGTTGTGGAGGGATTTGCTGCCATCCTACTCCCTAAAGGTAGGACACTACATAAATTTGCAGGTAAATATTCTTTTAAACTATGTTAGTACTTTGCGTAAGTGGAATATATTTAACGTTTGCGCGCTCTCTGCAATTTACCCTTTTTCTAGAGATATTCTCTTTATATTTATTGTTAACCGGCTGGTACGCTATGGCGCGTAAAGATTCGAGAGTTACCCTGTTTGACAAAGTTGGCTTTTATGTAATTAGTACTATTGGTTTTGCCTCTTTGATTCTCGCCACATTGGGATGGAGCTTAAATTGACATTACCCATCATCAGAGCCACCATCCCCTGGTTATCTTATCTTTGTTATTTTTTCAGCATTTATAGCCTACTGGGATTATCAGCTGCTTGTCACTAAGGTACTTACCGGGACAAAACGATTAATTCGCCATTTGTGGCGGATGAATTTTGCGCTGCTCATCGCTACCATTATATTTTTTGGTGGTAATAGCCATATTTTACCTGAGGCACTTCGCACAAATTTCATTTTAATGGCACTTATCATGACTGTACTTATATTTATGTTAGGGTGGTTAGTTTACGTTAAGTTTGTAAGAAGGCGACATAAATTGTTGTGACGTTTAGCCAAACTGAAATAACCACTACAGAGCCAATTGCCGAAGATTGACCTCACTTACAACCACTTCCGCTTTGCGGACAAAGATGTCCTTTAAGCTTTATATATATTGGTGATGAAATAATCACTGCCATAGTGTTAACTAATGCTACTTTCTTGACGTTAACTTTTTGTGAAACTACTTGTGTTGATTTTTCAAAGGTCACTATCTGCCACAGACTGTGTGAAAACTTTTTGATCACCTTTTCGAATAACTATCGTGTAGTTATGATCAATCGGTCTTAATCCCCTCTTCCAGAACTCAATACATTTACTATACTTATTAGTAAGTTAATCTTTATTGGTAACCGTAATGTCTGGTTTTATTAAAGGTGTAAATCGTTCGCAATCCACACTCTTTCCTGAATCACTCGATGACTTTGTTCATGCTGAAAATACCGTCCGAGTCATTGATGTGTTTATTGAAGCATTAGATTTAGCTGAGTTAGGTTTTACGGGTGTGTTCACCAAGTCTACTGGCCGTCCTAAGTATCACCCTGCGGTCATGTTAAAGCTCTATCTCTATGGCTATCTAAATCGAGTCCAATCCTCTAGAGGATTAGAGATTGAAGCAAACCGAAATATTGAACTAATGTGGTTACTTGAGCAGCTTGCTCCAGACTTTAAAACTATTGCTGATTTTAGAAAAAATAATGCTAAAGGTATTAAGCATGTTTGCCGGAGATTTGTTGAGCTATGTCGACAGCTTCACATGTTTGATTCAGGCGAGATAGCAATTGATGGGAGTAAATTCAAAGCCAGTAACAACAAAGATAACAATTACACCCCAAAGAAAATGGCATTTCATATCGAGCGTGTTGAAAAACATATTAGTAACTATTTAGAAAAACTAGACCGTGCTGATGAAGAGCAACATAGCCCCCAATCAATCAAGGGAACTCAAGAAACCATTAACAATTTAAAACAGAAATTAGCTGAACTAAAAACACTAGAAAAAGAAGTGAAAGCGCATCCAGAAAAACAAATATCAACCACGGACCCAGATTCAAGGTTGATGAAAACACAAGGTATGACAAGAGTTGTCAGCTACAACATACAAAGCGCTGTAGATACCAAACATCATCTCATCGTTGCACATGAAGTAACGAATACGACTGACCGAGGCCAACTATGTCCTACCGCAGTTTTAGCTCAACACGCACTGAAAAGAAAAGACCTAATTGTTATTGCTGATAAAGGTTACTTCAGCGGCCAAGACATCAAAAACACGCAAGATGCCGGTATGACACCACTTGTACCAAAGGGAGATACCTCAGGTAGCGATAAAAAAGGCATCTTGAATCGTTCTAAATTTACCTATGATAAAGAAAAAGATGTTTATATTTGTCCCAACAATAGTCAATTAATGCCAGGTAAAACTAGGACAAAAGAGCGTGATTTATGTTTTATGCATTATCGAGCCCGTATCAAAGATTACCCACATTGTAACTTACAACCACAATGTACAAAAAGTGCAACACCCCGAAAAATATCTCGATGGGAGCATCAAGACAGAATAGAAAATATGGATAAGTTAATGAAAAAAAGGCCAGACTTGATGCTGATCAGAAAGCAGACTGTTGAGCACCCGTTCGGTACGATTAAGTGTTGGATGGGAATGACGCATTTACTCACTCGTCGATTTAAAAACGTGCGAACCGAAATGAATCTCCATGTTCTGGCTTATAACTTCAAGCGAATGCTAAACATAATGGGTATTAAAGGGTTAATAAATGCGATAAAGGCCACAATATAAGGCTCTAGCCTTGTCTTTTTATTTTAAATTCAGCTCTCATCAAAAATATACAAACTCAGCGGAGGAACGTATTTTTAAATTAGTGCAAACAACAATGAGTTTTTACACAGGCTGGCCACATTCCTGACCTAAATCAGTCATCAAAATTAGGCAGATTTATGTCAATATAGATACGAAAGCAGACGTCATAGATTTTTGAAAGGAAGAATTTAACTGTTCAAACAGAGTACATTAGCCTTCAATATTCCTTATTATAGTTCTAATGAACCTGAAATTAATATCGCTTCAAAGAAAGACAATGATCTAAACACAAAGATTAATATGGCACAAAAAATATTATTGATTCGATGAATAAACAACGCCATTAATGGCGATCTATCAGGATATCCCAAGTCAGCATGGCACAATTTACAACTACAAGCAGAACTTCTCGAGAAGCACCATCACGCGCTTGAATTGACAGGCCTTGTTGCAGTGTAATGTAGTATGCGGCGATAGCTTGCCAATCCGGATTTTGAGGCAACTCACCTTCCTCAACACCTTGCTTTAAGCGTTCATGTAGTATTGTCATACATTTTTCTCTTCGTGCTTTTAGTACTTTACGTATCTCTTCATTACCGCCTTCGCTATATAACGAACCAAGAGCAATAAGACAGCCATGAGGCTTATCTGTTCGGGTAAACTCTTCGACACTGACATTAAGCATACATTCTATAGCCTTACGTGCTGTAGGCTCTATAGCCATACTTGCCCAAATTTTTCCGCCTTCAGTGCTGATATAAAGATCAATAGCCTCAAGGAATAATTTTTCCTTACTACCGAATGCTGCGTAAATACTGGGTGAATTAATGTTCATCGCCTCTATAAGATTAGGCATAGAGGTATTTTCAAAGCCCTTTTTCCAGAATATCTGCATAGCTTTTTCTAGCGCTATGGTACGTTCAAACTTACGTGGGCGGCCTTTTTTTATCATAAATCACCTTTCTGTGTTGATCATTACAAAAATGAATTGATCCAATGTTTGTTTTGCATTACATTCTGTATCAATCATTACACAAAGGGAAAATAACATGAATAAATTGCAAGGTAAAGTGGCATTGGTTACAGGTGGTAGTAGAGGTATGGGTGCAGCAATTGCTAAACATTTAGCTAACGAGGGGGCAAACGTTGCTTTGACTTATCACAGATCTAAACAACAAGCGTTGACAGTTGTTGATGCAATAGAAAATATTGGCCAAAAAGGCTTGGCTATAGCGGCGAGTAATGCCGAGCCAGTAGCAATTCAGGCGGCGGTTGAACAGACGGTTGCTACATTTGGTCAGCTTGATATTTTAATTAATAACGCAGGAATTTTTATTGCCAAGCCAATTGCCGAGCTTAGCATTGCAGACTTTGAGCAAACACTAGATGTAAACGTAAAAGCGGTATTTGTTGCTTCTCAAGCAGCAGCTAAACATATGGGCGAAGGTGGAAGAATTATCTCCATAGGCAGTAATTTAGCAGAACGAGTGCCTTCGCAAGGGCTGAGTTTATATAGCTTAAGTAAATCGGCACTGATCGGCTTTACCAAAGGTTTAGCCCGTGATCTTGGCCCAAAGGGGATCACTGTGAATGTTGTGCACCCAGGTCCAACAAATACCGATATGAATCCAGATGATAGTGATCACGCTGACGCTTTACGCAATCTTATGGCTATTCCTCGTTTTGGCGACCCTAAAGATATTGCCAGCTTTGTGACTTGGCTTGCGGGTGATGAAAGCCGATTTATTACCGGAGCGGGCCTTATCATCGATGGCGGTAGTAACGCATAAATTTGCAAGATAGAAAACAAACGGATACGAATGATAGCGTTTGTACCCTATTTTATTACTTAATAAATAAAATATTATGGTTTGATCAATATGAGCATAAATATCGTTACACCTGCAGTCACACCACTAATTGAAGGAAAAGCTAAGTATTCAATTACCGGGGTCATTGCTGTGCTTGCTTTTACTATGTTTGTGACGGTTACTTCTGAATTCGTGGTTATGGGATTACTGCCAATAATGGCGATTGATCTGAATATCTCTTTGGCAAATGCTGGGTGGTTTGTTACTTGGTTTGCGCTTGCTGCATCCTTTTTAGGTCCACCATTCACTTTGTTTGTCGGGCGTTATAGCAGACATGGTTTTCTCGTTACATCTATGATTATTTTTTCTATATCAAATCTTACTATTGCTCTGACTCAGCAATATTATGTCATTGTCGCCATCCGTATATTACAAGGAATACTCTTGCCTGCAATAGTCAGTATTCTTGTTGTTGAAGCCGTACGATTATCGGAGGTTGAGCGGCGAGGATGGGCAATCTCTGGTGTAAACTTGGGCATAGTGGTGACCACTGTTTTTGGTATTCCTGCGGGTGCTATGATAGCTGACGAGCTAGGATGGTTTGCTAGTTTTGTTGCACTAGGACTATTGAGCATAATTGCTGCTATGAGTCTATTTTGGGCTTTACCTAACACGAGCAAAACAGATAAAAAGCAAGATTTATTATTTTCTGATATCTCTTCGCTATGGCGAAGTAGTTTCTTAATACACCTGCTGCTATCAGCTATTATATTTGCCGGTATGTTTACTGGCTACACATACATAGCTGCGCTGCTAACAAAAGTTGCAAATCTCGATAACTCTATGCTTGGTTGGTTATTGATGGGTTTTGGTATCAGCGGAGTCGCAGGAAATTGGTTAGCGGGACGTGTTGTCGACTCAAATCCCATAGCGGCATCAGCAATCGTCGCTTTGCTATTAGCATTAGCCATGTTAGCGATTACTCCTATAGGCAATAATGTGTTTGTCTTGACTTTAGTTGTTGCGTTATGGGGATCTTCCCACATGGCTGCATTTGTGATTAATCAAGTTCGCGTGATGCAAGCGGGTAGTAGCGCGCAAACGTTTTCTTTATCATTAAATATTTCTGCTTGTAATCTCGGAATCGCTCTAGGGCCAATTATAGGGGGATATATAATAGATAGTTATAGTATAGATTTTGTCGGTTACGCTGGCTCGGCAACTGTTGCACTTGGGTTCGTCATGGCCATTCTTATGATGGTATATAGGTCTTTGAGTACTCGCCGTTGATACATCCTCATGAATCAGCTTTATTTAAATTAAAAGGCAGCCACACTAATATTATTTTTATAATGTTAGCTTTGAGCGATCAGCTACTCTAAAGAACAGCCAAGTGCTAACGTCGTCTTAGCGCACCAAGTTGTCGTTAGGATATTTCTGAAATATTGAATTTCTAGAGTAAAACTTAAAATATATGTACCGGACTTCTCAAAGGGCAGTAGCTGCCACAAAAGAGACATTAGGAATTACAACTAATTGGACAGGTTTGATTAGATTTTGTATTCCAACGCCCGCATAAGCGGCTAAATAATAGTTTGCTAAAATGAAACAAAGCAAACTGTTATGTGACCGTTCTTAATGCGCTTGCGAGTGTTGTTTATACATGTTGGTCAATCAGAATTGAGTTACCATCAGGGTCTTTAAAAGAGAAACTCGATGGACCACTTTCACCCGTAATGGATTTCTGTATTATATTAACACCTTGAGCTTCGAACTCTTCTAATAGCTCTCGAACATCAGTATACGAATCTAGTGTTTTGCAGTTTTTATCCCAACCTGGATTGAAAGTCATTACATTCCCTTCAAACATTCCCTGGAATAAACCTATTGTATGATCACCGTTCCGAAGTATTAACCAATTTTGCGATTGTTCTCCGCCAACTTTTTCGAAGCCCAACTTCTGATAAAACACCTTTGATTCTTCGATATCATTCACCGATAAACTTACTGAAAATGCACCTAATTTCATTTTACACTCCATCGTTTGATTACACTAACGCCCAATTAACAGGCAAAACATTTGTTGGCTAAAATGGCGACGAAGGAGAAAAAGCCAACTGTTTTTGTCTTTGTTTAATTTTTTGTTAGGCTTTAATTACACTACTTCTTTTGGTTGCAACAAGTTCTAGAATTAAAATATTGATAAAGAACCATACCAATGGATATGCCAGCACCGGCACCAATAGATATACCGACAGGAATATTATTAAAAACTACCCCTAGTGATATTCCTAGTCCAGTTCCAACCGATATTCCACAACTTAGCATTAATATTGGAATGTTTTTGTTTCCGATCACTTTCGAATTTGAATCCATTTTATTTCTCCAGTTGAGAATCATACCTATTATAGACTAGAAGCATAACGCCCGCATAAACTGCTAAATAATAGCTTGCTAAAATGTGTAGCGAAGCGAAACACAGCAAGCAGTTATCTGTCCGTTCTTAATGCGCTTTTTATGTTTTGACTAAACTGATGCTTCGTATGCTTTTGATAACCATTCAATAACTTCTCTGTTAACCTCAGATGTATCTTGTAGCTGTATCCTGTGAGTACACATAGTTCCAAAAGGCCCAGAGTTTTCCAAGCATCCCTGAGCTTCGATGCCTTTGAGTTTCAACCCCAAATCTATTCTTGTTTTAGTTGCAGGCTTAATTAAAGCAAATTGCTTTTTTCTAATTAAACTAACGCTTCCTTTCTTTGGTGTAACTATAATATCGTCACCAAAGTTTTTTACTGTGAAGAGCAGTATTTCATAAATAGGTCTGAGCAACTCTTTACCACTATATTGGTTTGAAACTAAATCTTCATGAGGTTCATTTTTTTCTTTAAATAAAGTGACTATTGTATTTGCAAAACCATGCGTTACCCCATGTTCTGTTTTTAAAAATTTTACAGCAATTGAATGTTTTTCAAAATTTTCGCTATCTAATATTTGAATCCACTCGTCTAGTTTCTTCCCTGTTTTTTCAGTCATATTATTAATCATTGTTTGAAGTGCTTTATCCATACTCTCCACCTTTTGGTTCAAACATAATGCCTCATTAGGAGGCTTTTAATTGTTGGCTAAAATATGAAGCGAAACCTAGCCAACTGTTAAAAGTTCTGCTTGAATGGCTTATGTGCTTTACACCAAAGACCAGTTTATAATAATTGAACGACTTCTATCGAAAATCCGATAAGTGATAAGACTAAGCCAACACCTCCTACAGAGTTCCCCTTTCCAAGAACAACTCCGAGACGAACTAGTGCTTTACAAATACCCAATATAAGGAGAACTATAGTCGTAATAAAGCTAAAAAATAAATTGGAAATCAATATCATTGATTGATCCCAAACAGATAGCCCAATAACAACAGTAACCCAGATTAAGATATAACTTCCGATCCACACTTTAGGACTTTTCATGACCTTAGGCTTAGTTTCTTCAAAGATAACCTTAAGGCTTTCTGATAGTTTAGGAAAATAGAGCTCAACTGCAATTAAAACTAAGCCAATAAGCTCAATAACAATTGCCCCCCACTGTATTAGGTTACTGTACACGATGCTTCATTCTCCATTGGCACAAAACAGTTTAACAGTGCGCAATTTGCGCATATTACTGATAACAAGTCGCTTGCTTTTCTACTTTCATTATTAATAGCAAATTCAATAAAACTTATCTAGTTAAAGCAATTATAAATATATCTTTAAAGTCTCACCGGACGAAAATGCGCAATTAGCTCATTTTCCTTAATATAAGGGCGAGCCAATCAACTTGTATATTTGCACAATAACAATTAAGGGGGGAATATGAAAATAATTACTTAGAATCAAAATTTGTTGTGTCCGGGTTATTTCAATACGTCTCAGTAATATGTCACTAATAATACATTAGAAAATGTATGGATAAATATCTACCCCTAACTTCCGCAAGGTACACTTTTTTTTGACATTAGCATTTGGCGAGGGAAAAACTTCCGCGTTCATTTTTATAAGGTCACTAGCTGCCACAAAACCGGCCTAACTTCACCTTGAATTAATTATATTAAATACTCTGTTTCGCCACTACCCGGTCATAGTGCCTTTCCCCCAAACGCCTGCTGAGCTTACAAGGTAGACTAAATTAATTAGCTGGAACAGGTAAAAACCAAGTGTTAGATTGGCAAGGACATCAACACCAGTATTTACTTTACGTTTTCTTGTTATACATTAATGTTTTATTTAATAAGATGCAGTAAGGTGTTTTAACTGAACATAAGAGGGTGAAAATTTATGTATTACTATCAAACATGCATTAGTATCCTAAGGTATGTTAGCACTCTGACTAGATATACTACATTCTTTGCCTTGTTGCTTTGTTCTGTCACTTCCCTTTCAGTTAGTGCACAATCTTATATAAAATTGGGTAATTTCAATAAAATTGAACTAAATGAGCATAACCTCTGGTTCAAAACTCAACCTTTAGATATCGCCCCTGATTTTTCAGAGTTAAACCTATTGTATCAACACGCCAATCGAGTCACTTCTACATTAGGAGGAAATGGTGCTTATGTCACAAAAATAAATTTAACCAATATAAAAGAGAAAAAGAATACTTGGTTTGTAAATATTCATATGAACTACTTAGATATAGGGACTGCATATTGGCAACCTGCTCAAGGTAATCCTATTCTGTTAGAGCAATTTGGTCAGGTTGAAAGTGAAAATCCCAAACTGGCCCACTCTCAAGTTTTTGCTCTACCGTTAATCGACAAAGAAAGCGGTACGCTTTGGATTTATGTTCAAGCCAAAATGTTCGCAACTCCTGCTGTCATCAAATTTTACAGTAAAACAGAATTCTATAATAAGCAGTTTTTCATCAACAGTATCACCTCAATTTCTTTTACTGTAATGATGACGTTAGCCTTAATCGCCTTCTTTATTTTCATAAGAACTAACTATTTAGTGACTTTGGCCTGTGCTGGTTATATTGGCTTACATGGTTTAGGTTGGTTTGCGGCATCAGGAAGCTTAGGTCATTTATTTGCAGTGCAGGCTTTTAACCCTGTTTATGCCGGTATTCTAATTTTTCCTTTCGCTATCGCTTCCGCAAGCCAGTTCACTAAATTGCTATTTAATT
>Ga0209292_1005301_pt1 | contig 13203 bp, 12 predicted proteins | sample GOMGulsemesocosm_2_FD_184634 | JGI IMG/M metagenome (GOLD analysis project Ga0209292, IMG submission 184634) | Methane-oxidizing microbial communities from mesocosms in the Gulf of Mexico - GOM9C Gulf of Mexico (SPAdes) (version 2) | ecosystem: Environmental > Aquatic > Marine > Cold seeps...
GAAATCATTGTTGGCGACCGGGTGTAAAATCATGGGAAGTACAAGAAAAATTTAAAGCGTTCTCTTTAAATAACAGTAAAAAAAATGTTCATATTGTAGGTGAAGCCTATTCTGATTACACTGGATTTATTGAGGGTGCAATTAATTCTTCTGATTGGGCTTTAAAAGAGATTTCAAACAGTTAATCAATAGATAAAAGATATTAAAACAATTCATTCTATAATTTAGGATGAATTGTTTTAATTTCAGAATTTACGGCTTCCCCCCTTACATCTAAATCATTTTAAATTAGTCTAAGCATTTATGGCATAACAATTGTATTTTCATTTGTTAATTTTTAAACCAAAACCATATGAAAATAACAAAACTATTATTGTCTATAATAGCTCTACTATTGACAAATTTTTTGATTAGTCAAACGGACAGTTCTAACTTTTTAAAAAATTATAAAGCACCTAATTTTAAACTAAGACAACTAGATATTGATTTTTCAGGTCAAGGTACGGGTTATCAAAATGAAACAGCAATTAAAGGAGACTTACGTTTTAATTACCAGAGTATTTTAAACAACCAAAGCGTACAGAGCAGACATAATTTATATAATAATAATGTATTTAATTATCGTGAAATAAAAGATGAAAGTTTGTACAGAAATAGTTTTATTGCCGACATTAGAAACAATTATAAACGTAGAAATTACATTAATAAAAAGTTGTTCTATGGTATTAGTGATCTTTCTTCTGTCTCTATTTATTCAAATTATCTAAGTGACTCTGGATTTGTCCAAGATGATGTATACACACAACTAATATTAAATCCAGGGTTATCAATTGGAATTGGGAGAGTAGAGTTTGTTAACTTTGCTAGACAATCGGAAGACATAAATAGAATGCTTGAAAAGTCAACTTTTTCTAAAACAAAATTAAGCACTAATCAAAAAACAAAACTGGCAAACAAAATTGCTATAATTCAAAATAGAAGATTTTTTGATACCAGACTAAATAGAATCTATCAAATTGAATCAATTGATTCAGTTTTGCGAGATTTGGATATAATCTCCGATTATGGAATTCGTTACTTTGCAGAATTATCTGATGCGTTTTTTTATAGTTTTCGTAAGCAAAGATTAAGTGGTGGCAGGTTTGAATTCATATTAAATAACAAATTACATTTTAACAATAAGAATACAACTTATGCTGCTTTATCTTATGAATTGTATTTACCATCATCTTATAAAATACAACATGACTTTGAAGGGACTTTAATTGGATCATCCACACCAAATGAGGAGACTCAAATATATATAAACTATGCATACAAATTTGGTTTTTATCCAAATACAAGAACATACATGGAAGCTGATATAAGTGGTTCTAAAAATATATTAAAACCTGATTTTAGTTTTAACACAGGTGTTAAGTTGTCATATTATATATCTCCTAAATTTAGAGTTAATCTAAATGGAAGATTTGTAATGAATAAAGGAAGCTCATATCACTTATACTCGAATGTTCTCTACAATGATTTTACAATTAACCAAAGCACTCCAAAAAGATACACATTTGATATAGGCCTTAACTACGCTATATTTTAAACATTCACGGACATCACTTCATACATTCACAATTTTTAATATTTGACATCTAAGAAAATGTTAAGCCCTTTGTCAGTCAATTAAATAAATCGATTATCTTTATGCTTTTGATTTAAATACTAAAAAATTATGGCAAAATTATTAATCATAGATGATGAAGCGAGCATCCGTAGAACGTTAAAAGAAATTTTAGAGTTTGAAGATTATACGGTTGATGTAGCTGAAGATGGTGTTAAAGGGTTAGCTGCTGCTAAAAAAACAACTTATGATGCTATATTTTGTGATATTAAGATGCCTCAAATGGATGGTTTAGAGGTATTAGAAAACTTAAAAGCAGATGGTATACCTACTCCTGTTGTAATGATTTCAGGTCATGGAAATATTGAAACAGCTGTGGATTCTATCAGAAAAGGAGCTTATGATTTTATTGAAAAGCCATTAGACTTAAATAGAATTTTAGTCACTATCAAAAACGCATTAGACAAAACCAATTTAGTAGAAGAAACTGTAGTATTAAAAAAGCAGGTAAAAAAACTAGGTAAATCAAGTACAATTATTGGAAATTCACCTGCCATAGGAGAGATCAATCTCATGATTGAAAAAGTAGCTGCCTCTGATGCTCGTGTACTAATTACAGGACCAAATGGATCTGGTAAAGAATTAGTTGCACGTCAATTACACGAACAATCAAACAGAAAAAAGTCACCATTTATCGAAGTGAATTGTGCTGCTATTCCTTCTGAATTGATTGAATCGGAATTATTTGGTCATGAAAAAGGCGCTTTTACATCAGCAAACAAAATGCGTAAAGGTAAATTTGAATTAGCAGATGGTGGAACTTTGTTTTTAGATGAAATTGGCGATATGTCAGCTTCAGCTCAAGCGAAAGTTTTAAGAGCATTACAAGAAAATAAAATAATGCGCGTTGGTGGTGAAAAAGACATCAAGGTAAACCCAAGAGTAGTTGCCGCAACGAATAAGGATTTACGAAAAATGATTGAGAATGGTGAATTTAGAGAAGATTTATACCACCGTTTAAGTGTAATCGTTATAAAAGTACCTTCTTTAAATGATAGACAATCAGATATTCCATTGCTAGCAAATTACTTCATTGAAAAAATATGTAAGGAACATGGTATGTCTCCAAAGACTTTTGATGATAGTGCGCTTAATGCGCTTAAATTAGTTGACTGGACTGGAAATATTAGAGAATTAAGAAATATTGTAGAGCGATTAATCATCCTTTGTGATTCTGTAATTACAGTTGATGACGTTAAAACTTACGTTGTGAAATAGTTCTACTACTTTATTAATTGATCAACACGAACAAAATGAAAATAGAAGAAAAAGATTTACTTGAAATAATTGATTTTGCTTTAACGGAAGATGTTGGAGATGGAGATCATACTTCATTAGCATGTGTACCAAAATCAGGAAAAGGTAAAGCTAGATTACTTGTAAAAGATAATGGAATTTTAGCTGGCGTTGAATTAGCTAAATTAATTTTTCACAGAGTGGATCCTAACTTAGAAATTGAAGTTTTAATTGAAGATGGTACTTATGTTGAATTTGGACAGATTGCATTTTATGTAACAGGTAGTTCGTTATCAATTTTAACTGCAGAGCGTTTAGTATTAAACTTTATGCAACGAATGAGTGGAATTGCAACTAAAACGCATGAATTGGCTCACCTTATTGAAGATTTACCTACCAAATTATTAGACACACGTAAAACTACACCTTGCGTTAGACTAATGGAAAAGTGGGCTGTGAAAATTGGCGGAGGTCATAATCATAGATTTGCATTATATGATATGGTAATGATTAAGGATAATCACGTAGATTATGCTGGAGGTATTATGCAAGCCATTAAGCGTGTGAATACGTATTTAAAAGAAAAAAATAAAGATCTAAAAGTTGAAATTGAAGTTAGAAATATTGATGAATTAAATCAAGTACTTAAAGTTGGTAATGTAGATAGAATTATGTTAGATAATTTTTCACCTGAAAACATTTCTAAAGCTTTAAAATTAATACCTAGAGATAAATACGAAACTGAAGCAAGTGGAGGTATAAATGGAGACACAATTAGAGCATATGCTGAAACTGGAGTTGATTATATTTCAAGTGGTGCCCTCACCCATTCTTATCAAAGTTTAGACTTAAGTTTAAAAGCTGAATTTGAATAAAAAATAACAAACGGATTGACATAAAAAAACCTCAACTTATTAAGCTGAGGTTTTTTTTATCTAATTTTATTATTAATAAAACATAGCATAACCAGCAGTTGATGACGTTACGGGATTAACAATTAAAACTGGAATTTCAGCTTCATTCGTTAACATGTTTTGTTCGTGCTTACCAGTTAATGTTCCAAAAATACTGTTTTTCTGTAAGTTCATTATTGCAATTAAATCTGCATTTAATTTTTTAGCATGCTTCACAACTTCATGATCAAAATCTTTTGAAGATGCTAACACTGTAGTAATTTCAATATTACGTTCAGCAAAGAATTTATTAGCAAATATGATATTTGCTCTTACTGTATTTAATAAAAATTCATCTTTTTCATCAGGAATGATAACGTGAACTTTTGAATTAAAGTATTTTGCCATATTAGCAACTACAGTTAATTTTTGCTTAGTTTCTTTATGTAAATCTAAAGGCACTACAATATCATCATATCCATTCTCTTCTACGTTTCCGTTTTGAACTACAACAAAAGGAACAGCAGATTGAGTAACAACTTTTAACGCATGACTACCTGCGATATGTTGCCAACCATGAGCTCCGTGAGTCCCCATAAAGATAATTTCAGCATGTAATTCTGTTGCGAAATCTCCAATATCATCAAAAATATTCCCAATTCTTGTATGTGCTACAATATTTACCTTTTTTGGATTATCAAATTTTGAAATTAACTCATTCAGTTTACGTTCTGAATTATTAATCTCACTTTTCTTTTCTACAACATGTAAAACATGAACATCTGCATCAACAATTGAAGCAGTAACTAGCGCATGTCTTAAAGCTCCATCCGAAATTTCTGAAAAATCGTGAGGAACAATTAAAGCTTTTTTACTCATAATACGTTTTGGTTTCTTGGTTTTAAGTTTTTTTGCAAAGTTATCAATTTTCATTCATAACATTCGCTTAATTTAGTAATTATAATCGACTAATCGACAATTTAAGACTATTATTTTCTTAACTTAGTCTAATTCAGTAATATCATTAACTCCAATTGTACGTTCCACGGTATACCCTTCTGCAAAATCTACTCCAATTTCTCTACCAAACTCACGCCACCTTCCTTTTAAAAATTTAAAAAAATTCTCACCAGATATTGGTGTATTTGGCCCAGAATTACTGGGGTTAAAAAATTGGGTTTCGAATGCTTTTATAGCATTCAACTTACGGTCAATATAAGGTGTTATATCTACTACAAAGTCTGGTTTAATGTAACGATCTTGTATATAATGAAATACAGATTTAGGACGCCATTTCTCTTGAGAAATACCATTCAAAGTTGTTTCTACCTTTAACAATCCAGATAGGAAACAGGCCTCACTCACTAATTGAGATGCTCTTCCATGATCTGGATGACGATCTGAAACTGAATTCGCTAATACAACTGATGGTTGGAAATATCGTATTTGTTCAATTATCAATAGCTTATTTTCTTGAGATATTTCAAAAAACCCATCTTTCATTTTTAGATTTACACGCTGAGATATACCCATAATTTCTGAAGATTTTTCAGCTTCAGAATATCTTGTATCTACTGTCCCTCTTGAACCCATTTCGCCTTGAGTTAAATCTACAATCGCCACAGTTTTACCCATATCTATATGTTTCATTAGCATTCCTGCTGCTGAAAGTTCAATATCATCTGGGTGTGCTGCGAATGCCAAAATATCTACCTTCATAAAAGTCTTTTATTTTCAAATATAAATATTTTTGTGTTAATAAATGCAGTCATAGCTTTTGAATTTTTTTTAAAAACTCTAAAAGAATCCTGACCCATTTTCATTAGACGAGTCGACATAAGATATTGATGACAAGACTAATTGTATTTTTTATTCTTTTTCCTTCTGAAAAAATCAAAAACTTTTTGAGTTACAGTAGACTTTTGTACAACAATAATATCACCAAGAATACCACTGTTCTCATCTAATTTGAACAGTAATGAATTTGAACCTTTAGTAATAACCATTTCAACATTTGTATACCCTAAATATTGACATAACAATACAACAGTAGTATCAAACTCTATTTTTGGAATACGTAATGTAAACTCCCCGTCAAAATCTGAATGCGCACCAATTCTTTTATTACTTTTTATATAAACCTTAACAAAAGGTAAAGGTTCATTTGTATGAACATCTACCACCTTACCTTTAATTAGTATTGTATCAGATTCAATGTTATTAATCTTTTCAATTATGGTAATTTTACTCGGTAGATTCGTTAACGGCTTTATTACAGTTATAGCATTTGTTGTGTCTTGAGATCTCACAGGATTAACAAAAGCCACCAAAGAGGCAAAACTAACTACCAAACCGAATTTTGAAAACGAGTGTTGTTCTTTAAAATTAAACTCACTTTGTAATTGCGACTCACTCAACAAACCACACACCTTACTATCAACATTAACCAAATCATAAATTTGTTGAGTATTTAAGTTCCTCAAATCTACTAAATTTTTATCGCACGATTTACAATGTTTACCATCAGGAGTAGCTTGCATTTTATTCCAGTTTTCTGAACATGGATTTGGAACTTGTAATTTTAAATTCATACCTTTTTTTAATATTGATGCATAGATATCACTAATTCCACACAAATTAAGCTTTTGTTTCAAGTATAGCCTCCAAAATAAGTTGACCAGCAGTTGCCAACTCCGCCTTTGTAATACTCAACGGAGGTGATAATCTAAATGCTGTTGGTGTTGATAAAAACCAAAAACCAATCAATCCTTTTTCTAAACATTTATCAACTACTAATTTCACGCGATCAAAACTCCCCATTTCCACAGCAAAAAACAATCCTTTTTGACGTACTTCAAGCACTTCATCATTTTGTAAAAGCATATCAGCTAGGAATTCACCGTTAGAGTGCGACTCAGCAATCCAGTTTTCAGCTTTTAAAACATCAATACAGGCATTGGCTGCTGCACAATTTACAGGATGACCTCCAAAAGTTGTAATATGTCCTAACATTGGATTATGTGTTAATTCATGCATAATTTTATGACTAGATATAAATGCACCAATTGGCATTCCGCCTCCTAATCCTTTTCCTAATGTTAAAATATCTGGTTTAATATTATAATGTTCAAAAGCAAACATTTTACCAGTACGTCCCATTCCTACTTGAACTTCATCTAAAATTAATAACGCCCCTGTTTTGGTACATTTATGACGTAAAGCTGTAATAAACTTTTGTGTTGGCTCACGCAATCCTGCATCACCTTGTATCGTTTCAATAATTACACAGGCCGATTTATCTGTAATTAATTCTAAAGATTCTATGTTATTAAACTCTATAAATTTAACTAAAGGCAATAACGGTCTGTATTTCGCTTTTTTTGTTTCATTTCCTGTCACTGATAACGAACCGTGCGTAGAACCATGATAAGATAAACGACATGAAATAATTTCTGAACGGCCAGTGTAACGTTTTGCTAATTTTATAGCCGCTTCATTTGCCTCCGTTCCTGAATTTACAATATATGAACAACTCAAACTTTTAGGTAAAATTGAGGCTAAATTATTGGCTAAATCTAACTGAGCATCTTGAATATACTCACCATAGACCATAACATGTAAATGTTTGTCCAATTGATTTTTTATAGCTTCAATTATTCTTGGATGTCTATGCCCTACATTAGTCACAGCAACACCTGCAATCATATCCATATACCTTTTTCCAGATTTATCCCAAATGTAAATCCCCTCTGCTTTTTCAACATCAATTAAATAAGGAGCTTGATTCGTTTGACCTTGTAATTTCAAAAATTGTTCTTGCCTGTTCATACGAGTTATAGTAAATTCAATAAAATAATTCGGTAAGATACTAAAGTATTTTAACATAGATTCGCGGAATATACCAACTGTAGTCAAAATTATTTCTGTAAAGAGAATCTACCTTTTTACTCAAAAGCACTTACATTTCACACCTTAACTACGTTATACTATATAAGAAATACTTATTTTTGAATAATGAAAAAAATTATTACACTTTTATATCTAATTAGCTTTACTGTTTTGGGGCAAGACTACGTACCTAACCAGCTTATAGTTCAATTAAAAACAAATACTTTAGAACATAAATTTTTTAGACAATTTGAAAGTGATACTCAAATTAAATTTAAAACAACAACTTGTATTTCAATCCCAATGAACGTTTATGTATTAACTTTTGAAGATTCTGAAAACATAACCGATATTTTAAAATTATTAAAATCAGAACCTAAAGTTACTACTGCTCAATTTAATCATTACGTTCAAGACAGAGAAACGATTCCAAATGATCCGCTTTTAGTTGCGAACCAATGGCACTTAAAAAACACTGGTCAAACTGGTGGAACTGTTGATGCAGACATTGATGCAACTGAAGCATGGGATATTAGTACAGGAGGAACAACCACTCATGATGACACCATTGTTGTTTGTATTTTAGAAGGAAGTGGTGTTGACATTTACCATGAAGATATTGTAGGAAACGTTTGGCATAATTATGCTGAAATTCCAGACAATGGAATTGATGACGATAACAATGGCTATATTGATGATGTGGATGGTTGGAATATAACTTCACTAGATGACGCTGTTGGTGCAGGAAGTCATGGAACACGAGTTGCTGGAATGATTGGCGCAGTTGGTAACAATTCAATTGGCATTTCAGGCGTTAATCAAACTGTAAAAATGATGGTGATTAAAGGTCAAAGTGCCTCAAATGAAGCATCTGTTATTGCCGCTTACACTTACCCTTTAATCATGCGTAAACTATACAATCAAACTAATGGCCAGCAAGGTGCTTTTGTAGTTGTAACCAATGCGTCTTGGGGTATTAATGGTGGAAACCCTGATAGCTCTCCTTTATGGTGTGCCTTATATGACACATTAGGTCAGGCAGGAATCATTAATATTGGTGCCACTTCAAACTCTAATGTTAACGTAGATGTTATAGGCGATTTACCCACAACTTGCCCATCTGACTATCTAATTGGGGTAACCATGACTAATAGTAATGATGTAAGAGGTGGTTCAGGATATGGCCCAATTCATATTGATTTAGCAGCCCCAGGTTCTAACGTATACTTGTCAAAACCTGGAAATATTTATGGAACAACATCTGGAACTTCTTTTGCCACTCCGTGTGTTGCTGGTTCTGTCGCTTTATTATATTCTACGCCTTGTGCTGACTTTATTAACTTTTCGAAAGCCTATCCTGACTCAGCAGCTTTAAAGATTAAATCTTTAATTTTGGATAATGTAGACGCTATTACCAATTTAAGCACTGAAGTATTAAGTGGTGGAAGATTAAACATTAATAATTCAATGTTAGACTTATTAAACAGTTGTAATTCAAACACCTGTATAGCACCTTATAATGTTACATTTTCAAATTTAACTGATTCTGTTATTGATATTCAATGGGAAGGTTTTAGTTTTGACTATCAGGTCTATCTACAAGAAGGGAATCAACCTTTAGTAGAAATTGGAGCTTCTGGAGTAAACAGTTTACATTTTGATACCTTAACCCCTTGTACTAATTATAAACTATACGTTAAAGCCGTTTGTGGCGCTCAAGTTTCTGACCTGTCCTACCCCATTTTTTTTAAAACAGATGGGTGTTGTGATAATCCAGAACTAGCCTTATCTGCTGCAACGGAAACTAGTTTAACTATTGATTGGATTAACGTACTTTATGCTAGTGATTACTCATTAAGATATAGAGCAGTTGGAACAACTTCTTGGACTGAAGAACTTAATGCGACATCAGGAACAGAATTAACCCCATTGGATTTATGTACTGAATATGAATTTCAAATTAAAACGACTTGTACCGACAGTACACATGGATTCTCAGACAGTCAACTATTCACAACTAAAGGATGTGGTTCTTGCTATGATTTAACCTATTGTGAGGTAAGCGGAACAAATTCAGCAACGGAATGGATAGACATAGTACAGATTGGAGTCTCTACTTCAACAACTGGAAATAACAATGGTTGGTATACTTCAACAGATGTAGATTTTTCATTTTTACCTAATTCAAATCAAAACATTACGATTACGCCAGGTTATACAGGATCACAATACACAGAAAACTTTAGTGTTTGGATTGATTTTGATCAAAACGGAACATTTGACCTTACTGATAAAGCCATTAATCTATTAACAAACAATGGAACTGTTATGGGGATGATGACTATCCCAACTTCTGCTATACATGGTGTTACAAAAATGAGAATAGGAATGGTGGCCACGAGTTCAGGTACACCAACTGAATGTCCAACAGCAACTGTTTATGGCGAATATGAAGATTATTGTGTATATATCGGACCTGAAGCAGGAATCTCTGAGTCAAATTTAGATTTTAAAATTTACCCTAATCCGGCTACCAGCTTTTTACAAATTGAAACTTCAATGGACATAGAACATTTAAGTATTCAATCTACTGATGGTAAGGCAATAAAAACGATTCAAACCCCTGATACGAAAATTTATGTCAATGATTTACCGAATGGAATTTATTTGATTCAAATTAAAACCAGTACTGACTATAAAACTTTAAAATTTGTAAAACACTAATGTACTCTAACCCTAACAAACCTAAATTAGAACCTGAAGATTTTTATAAAACCGAAGAAGGCTATATTGTATTCACAGAGAAATATCATTTAAAACGTGGTCATTGTTGTAAAAATGGTTGTAAACATTGTCCCTATGGTTTTGATAAAAAAACAGGTCGACTCAAGAAAAAATAAGATTTAACATCTAAATCAACTTCACAACTCACTTTTATTAACAGTATATAACATTTTCGCATTTATTAAATGTCTTATTAAAATATATTGTACTTATATTTGGAGTTGAATTTTAAAGAAAATATGGAATACTTAATTAAAGGCGGACAATTACTACTGAGTTTATCATTATTAATTGTTTTACACGAATTTGGACATTATTTACCTGCTCGTAAATTTAAAACTAGAGTTGAGAAATTCTATTTATTTTTCGATTACAAAATTTCATTATTTAAAAAGAAGATTGGTGATACAGAATGGGGAATTGGATGGATTCCATTAGGAGGTTACGTTAAAATTTCCGGAATGATTGATGAGTCTATGGACAAAGAGCAAATGGACAAAGAACCTCAAGAATGGGAATTTAGAGCAAAACCAGCATGGCAAAGATTAATCATTATGGTTGGTGGTGTTACCGTTAACCTTATCGTTGGGATACTAATTTACATGATGATTACCTTCGCTTGGGGTAAAGACTACACTACTAATGACAACTTAGAACACGGTTATGAAGTTAATTCATTTTTTGAAAACTTTGGATTTAAAGACGGAGACAAAGTATTAACGTTAAATGGAGAAAAACCTTTTTCTGCTTCAACTATAAACTTTGACATTGCTTTACATGGCGCTAAAGACATTGAAGTATTACATGCAGATGGAACTACAGAAACGATAACACTTCCAGAAGAGACAGATATGGAAATGTTTAAAGCCGGAGCCATGAGAGGATTTTCAGCTAGATATTTACCATTAATTGATTCTGTTCATGCAGGTTCAACTGGCTATATTGCAGGATTACAAAAAGGAGATTACATTAAATCTATTAATAACACGCCTATTACCTATTGGCATGAATTTGATAAAGAAGTAAAAGATTCAAGTTATGTGATGAAACTAGAAATTGAAAGAGCTGGTAAATTAATGATGATTGATTTACCTTTAGGTGAAAATTACAAATCAGGAATTTCAATCAATAGACCACATGAACATAAAGATTATGGTTTTGGTGAAAGTTTAGGGCAAGGCTTTAGTTTAGGCATTCAAACTTTAGGTGACTATGTTGGACAAATGAAATACCTTTTCACATCTAAAGGCGCAGGATCAGTTGGTGGGTTTGGAGCCATTGGCGGAATGTTCTCTCCAACTTGGGATTGGCATTCATTCTGGCTAAACACAGCATTTTTATCTATTGTATTAGCATTTATGAATATTTTACCAATTCCAGCCTTAGATGGTGGACATATCATGTTTTTACTATATGAAATTATTTCAGGTAGAAAACCAAATGACAAGTTTATGGAATACGCACAAGCAGCCGGAATGATTCTACTATTAGGACTATTACTTTATGCTAATGGAAATGACATTTTTAAAGCCTTTTTTGGATAATCATTACTTACTTATTATAAAATTGAAAAAGGATAACAATGTATGTTATCCTTTTTTTTTGTACTCTATATTTTTATTTTAAAAGAATGATTAGAAACCAAAGAGATATTAAGTAAAAGGAAGACCGGAAACGTCAGTTCGAGTGTTTATAAAAAAAAGCGTTAGCATTTATTGAATTAATGTATAGAGAACAGAGTTATGAATAGAATATCTAAACAGTTTAAAAATGAATCGCATTACAAATGCTCAACTCATTTATTCAATATAACAACACACTCATTACACTATGCTAAATAAGCGCAAGTGGGATTCTAAATTTATTTTATGATTATCTCATATTATAGCTCTAAAGTTCAGAACACTAACAAAAGGTGAACAAGTTAAATTAAACTGTTCTCAAAACAGCCCAAGAATCAACCATAGAAAAAGGAGGATTAAAAACTCTGTCAAAAAGCGCAGCTCTAACTTCTATTGTCTTATCAATCCAGATTTTTTCTGATAACAACACGCCTTCCTTGTATACCTTTTCATTCACAACTTTACTAGGACACCATGACGTCAACCAATACTCTTCATTTCCCTTTTGTTCTATATCTAAAAGTGTTTCTTTAGAAGCTTTTATTACCAAACCAATATTTTCTCTATAATATTCAAATGTTTTATCAATAAAAAGAACTATTGAATTCATGAAAAATATTGTACTTTGAGAATCATTATTACACTTTTTCTCCAATGAAACAATTAAATTATCAACTCTTTTTATAATATCGTTTTCATCATAATTCATACAATCTAACAAAAACTCTAATTTTATTAATATCGGATTTAATAGATTGATAGGTAACTCTTCTGTTGAATAATGGAATTCAATAAGCGTCTTTTTAAATAAATTAAATTGTTTCATAATAAATTTCTCTAACCTGATCAACACGTTAACTCTTTCTCGTGTGCAAAACTAGATATTCAAGTATAATAAATAAAGAACAAAATCTTAATCTACAAAAAAAAGGCTTTTCAAATAAATGAAAAGCCTTTTAATATGTTTTGTAGTTAAAGGGGATTACTCACCAACAACTTCAAAGTTGAATTTTTGCTGAACTTCTTTGTGTAAGTTAGCAGTTGCTCCATAAGTTCCAACTTCTTTAATAGAATCAGAATCCATTTTGATTGATTTTCTATCAACCAC
>Ga0209292_1005303_pt1 | contig 13199 bp, 12 predicted proteins | sample GOMGulsemesocosm_2_FD_184634 | JGI IMG/M metagenome (GOLD analysis project Ga0209292, IMG submission 184634) | Methane-oxidizing microbial communities from mesocosms in the Gulf of Mexico - GOM9C Gulf of Mexico (SPAdes) (version 2) | ecosystem: Environmental > Aquatic > Marine > Cold seeps...
TGTTACATGCTTTTACGGTTAATTGCATGTCTTGTAATACAGATCCAATGTAAATCCCTGAGCGATATTCAGAAATTTTAATGGCAATATTATATTCACCTGCAATTGTTGGGTTTTCCCAACATAATGTTCCAGTGATGGAATCAATAGATAATAGACCACCACCAACCTCATGTGGGTAATTGTAAATGTTTGGAATGGACATTTCTAAACAGTCTTCACCTCTACAGGGTACAAGGGAATAGGCTAAGCTATCTCCATCTAAATCATAAGCCGATAAATTATAGCAATAGGTTTGGTTTAAACAGGCAAATTCAGGACAGGGGCAATCTTCAATGATTAATGAATTGTTAGGTGCTCCAATAAAAGGGGAGATTACAATTTCTGACTGAATACAAAACACTTGATTAACAGAGTTTACAATATTTATAACACCAGAGTTTCGATTGGGATCTTCCACACTAACAATAAAACTTCCGGGACCTGTGAAGGTGTGAATGCCTATATAATAATTTTCTTGAATGTCGTAAGTATTAGGGCTGGGTATAACAATGTTAATACGTTGGATTGTATCTTTTTCACCATCTCCCCATTTGATTTCTAATTCAGGTCTGTCTGCTTCACTTGATGATTGTGTACAGGTTTTAACGGTGAATTCATATGTGTTACCATAAAGGTGTTTGAAGGTGATTGACCCAGACCTATTATGAGTTGCATTAGCCGAAAACGACCAAGACAATATAAACAATAATATGAGTAAACTATTTTTCAAATGTTAGTGGGCTAAAAATGATTCGCCTAATAAACAAAAATACGGAAAAATGATGAATTTATTCTATTATTGAATTAAAATTGATGTATTGTTTATTTAACGGCATTTTAATTTAAAAATTGATGATTTGTCTTTACGTTCTACTGTTTACTTTTCGAGTTATAATATAAATCAATATAGCCAGTGGTAAAACAGATATAACACCTGAAGTAGTATCACCATATTTTGCAGGGATGCCACCTAAATAAAAACTCACAGAATTCACTTCGGCTCGTGGTAAATTAGGCGTGTTATTTTGTTTGACTCCATCAACGTAATGAATTATGTTGTTGTGTCGTGTCCCTCACAAGTATTTTAATCAGCGTCTTAATGAAAGTCTGAAGAAAGAGAAGTTACTCTATTTTCTAGTCTAATTGTTTTTAAGTTTTTAGTATCTTTAGGTCATAATTTTAATATGATTTTCTTCTCCTATTGGATAAGCTGTTGAAGATCTCCAATAAAAATAATCACAAATAAATAGTGGACTACTTAAGATTACATTTACATGTAAACTGTCATTACATTTTAAAAGAACATTTTTTATTACGGTGTTACCATAAATTGGACTCTCAGCTTTTAAATTATTGAATTTATAGTTTCCATTAATGTCGGTTTTTGTATACAATGAATCTCTTACTGAGGTTAGTTTTACCCGCGTAAAAGGTATAACGTCTGTAGTGTCTGATGAATAAACAGTGCCATAAAGTTGTGAACTTTGTGAAAAACCATTAAAGCTTATGAATAGAAGTAGTAGAGTTAAATGGTTTATAGGAATTAGATTTAAGAATTAGACATAAAAATAGCCCTGAGTGATTGGCTCAAGGCTATAAAGTTTAAGTATATTAGAGCATGTCTTGAATGCTATTGTTTTGCTTTCCAAGCGTAATATAAATCAAAGTAACTCTTTGTTTCCAATACTACAACACCACCAGTTGTGTCACCATATTTTGCCGGTACTCCTCCAGTAAATACTGTCATTCCGCCAATGGCTGCACCAGGAAGCCCTTGCATTGTATTCATTTTTACACCATCAACGTAATAGATTACGTCTCCAGCTCTAGATCCTCTAATTATTAATTCGTTGTTTGAGGTTTTTGTGATTTCAGAGTTCGAATTAGCTAACATATCTAATGGGCTTTGTTTGTTAATATTATGCACTAAATCTTGAGGACTAATTTTAAATGTATTATCTATATCTAATTTTGGTTTTTTCCATATAACTTCAACCGTAGTTAATATATTTGTTAAAAATACATTTACCTTTGAAATTCCGTCAGAAGTAACTTCAATTCCTTTAATTTCTCTATTTCCATAAGAAGCTGTTTCGGCTTTTAGGTTACAAATACCGGGTTTAACAGCACTGAATTTATATTTTCCATTAATATCTGTTTTTGTACTTATTATTTCTCCTGCCACTTCTAATCTTACAATTGAAAATGGTACAACCTCTGTTGAATCTGAATTATATAATTTTCCCATCACTGTTCCTCCTGTTTGTGCACTACCTATTCCGGTTAGTGCTAAACATACTATCATCATTATTTTTTTCATCATTTGTGTTTTTAATGTTCGTTTCTTATTAGATGCAGGTCACTTTTATATTCCACAAAAAACATTAAGTTTTTTTGTAAATTGAGTAATTCAAATTTTTAAAGTAATTTTATAGACTCAAATTTAAATACGACAACACGTTGAAAAATATCAAATTAATAATTGGAATTACTGGTGGAAGTGGAGTTGGGAAAACGACACTTATCAATAAACTCTACAAAGAATTTGATGGAAAAATTACAACATTGTCTTTAGATAACTATTACAAGCCTAAAGCAGATCAAGCTATTGATGAAAATGGGATTATAAATTTTGATTTACCCACAGCGCTAGATACTTTACAATTAGAATCAGATTTGGATCTATTATTGGAAAACAAAGTGGTTAAACAAAAAGTGTATACGTTTAATAACCCAAATAATCCTGATGATTTCTTATCAATTGAACCCAACGAAATTTTGATTATTGAAGGACTTTTTGTGATGCATTACCCGTTTGTAAAATCTAAACTAAATTATTCTGTGTATCTATCAGTAGATAGAGAACAACAATTAGAAAGACGTTTAAAAAGGGATATAATTGAACGTAATTATTCTAAAGAATCTATTATGTATCAGTGGGATAATCATGTTATTCCATCTTATGATAATTACGTTAGACCTTACAAAGCAGAGTCTGATTTAATTATTACAAACGATACTGACTTTTGCGATAACATTCATGTGTTAAGTAAAGTGATTCACGAAAAAATTGATTAATTATTTAAAAACTCAGGGTTTAGAAAAAGACACATTTGTACAAGTTTTACTCAATGTATCTCAAGGTTGAAGAGTTTAATTTGAAAAAAATAAAATAATGAAAATCAGGTGTTTGTTGGTGTGAGTTCGAGTGAGTTTATTTTTTTGTTCCAAAAAAATTGTATCGAGAACAGAATGGCAAGTATATATATTACCCAAGACCTGGATAAGAAGATAAGACCGCTCTGCTTAAAGACGTAAGACTGGCTAAAGTTTGTTTTAAAAATAAAAAGCTCCAAAACCCTTGGTTTTTAAATTAACCAAAAGCTATTAACTTTTTGTTTTTAACTAAATAATTAATCAATATTAATGTATTGACTAATTTACAGTACCTTTAAACCCAATGAAATTTACAGAACTTAACTTAGACGAGCAATTATTAGAAGCCATTTCATATATGGGATTCGAAACTGCTACACCAATTCAGGCTCAAGCCATTCCTTTAATATTAGATAATAAAGATATTTTAGCGTGTGCGCAAACAGGAACAGGAAAAACGGGAGCTTTTGTTTTACCAATCCTAAATAAACTAGTAGGCAAGGAAGACTCAAATATTAACACATTGATAATTGTACCTACAAGAGAGTTAGCAATACAAATTGAACAACAAATTCAAGGCTTGTCATATTTTGTGTCTGTTGGTTCTAAAGCTGTTTATGGAGGTGGAGGTGGAAAAGACTTTGATTTACAAAAACAAGCTTTAAAAGAAGGAACAGATATTATTGTGGCTACGCCAGGTAAATTATTATCTCATTTAAAGTTAGGGTATGTTAATTTTGATCATGTTCAACATTTAATTTTAGATGAAGCTGATCGTATGTTAGATATGGGATTCATTGATGATTTAAAGAAAATCATTTCATATTTACCAAAAAAGCATCAAACGTTAATGTTTTCTGCAACAATGGCTAAAAGTTTAGATCAATTGGCGCTTAAAATTTTAGATAATCCAGAAAAAATTTCATTATCCATTGCAAAACCAGCTGCAGGTGTGGATCAAAAAGTATATTTAACATTTGACGATCAAAAAGATCAGGTGATAGGTCATTTGTTAAAAGAAAGAAAAGAGTATAAGAGTATAATTATCTTCACCTCTTCAAAAATGAAAGTGTCTCAAATTGTAAGGTCTTTAAATAAAGCTGGTTTCCCGTCAAAAGGAATTTCTTCTAATCTTGATCAAGACGCAAGGGAAGACGTGTTAAGAGGGTTCCGTTCAAGACGAATTAGGATACTAGTAGCTACTGATGTAATGAGTAGAGGAATTGACATAAAAGAAATTAATATGGTTATTAATTATGATGTTCCTCATGATGCAGCCGATTATGTACATAGAGTTGGACGTACTGCTAGAGCTGAAACTAAAGGTGAAGCTGTAACTTTAGTCAACCAAAAAGACATGTATAAATTCAGAAAAATTGAGGAATTAATTGAATCTGATTTACCAAAACTAAGTCCACCTGAAGAATTTGGTGAAGCGCCAAAATGGTCTACGTCTAAACCAAAATTTAATTCAAAAGGTAAAGGTGGTAACTATAAGGGTAAAAAGAAGTGGAACAACAAAAAGAAACCTGCTGCTAACAAACCTAAAGGAAACGCTTAGAATATAATACTCTATATAAATTATTAACACCTATCATTATAAGGTTACTTTTGTACTTTAGAAATGATAGGTTTTTTTTGTTTATACCGTAGGTGTCTAAAAATAAACATTTTACATCTTGTTCGGTAAACCTATTGCGTTGTATCTAAAAAAAGTTTATCTTTGCAAAAAATTAAAAAAATGAGTGAAGTAAAAAATAACGTAATTTCTTTAAATTACAAATTATACAAAGACACAGCAGCAGGTGATATGATTGAAAGTACTGAAGGACAAGAGCCATTAGTATTTTTATCAGGAAAAGGTCAAATGATTCCAGAATTTGAAGCACAAGTTGTAGAATTAAAAGCAGGAGATACTTTTTCTTTTGGAATTAAAGCGGATAACGCTTATGGTCAAAGAGTGGAAGAGGCTATCATTGATTTACCTCAAGATATGTTTAAAGGTGAAGATGGAAAATTAGTTGAGCAAATTGTTGTTGGAAATGTATTACCATTACAAAACAATGAAGGTCAAGTTCACCCAGGAACAATTTTAGAAATTGCTGAAACTACTGTGAAATTTGATATGAACCACATGTTAGCTGGTCAAGATATTTACTTTGAAGGTACTATCTTAGAAACAAGAGAAGCAACTGCAGAAGAATTAGATCATGGACATGTTCATGGTGAAGGTGGAGTACAGCACTAAACTAGTCTTTTAATACAGAATTAAAACCCCAAATAACAGCGTTATTTGGGGTTTTTTTGTGCTAATAGTTCCAAGCCAAACCTAAGTTTAGATTGTAAAAGGTATTGTTTTTTTTCTGACTGCTTAGGTTTGGGTAATTCTGGTAATAATACCATTTGACACCGGTTCCAATTCCAATTTTAAGGTTTTCATTAAATTTATAATCAAAGCTTACACCAGTCTCAAGTCCACCTAAAAACCCTTTAGTAAATTGAAAATTGTTGGCTTGTAGTGTTTCATATATATAAGTTTTATCTTGTCTTAAAAGAGCAAAATCATTAATAGCGCCAAGGTTAGCATTAAAATCAAAACGTCTTTTGTTTATAATATGGAATTTTATAAATATAGGAACGCCAACCGTAAAATTTGATGATTTTTTGTAATAATAACCAGCGCTTAGAGGTGTTGTACTAATCCACCCAAAATCTAAACCGGATTGAAGTTTAAAACGAGTAGATAGTGTTGTGGCAACACCAAATCTAAGGACCAGAGGAATGGATCTTTTGAATTGAAGGTTAGAGTTAGGTACTAAAGATTCATTAGTTGAGAATTCATCCGCAATAGAAGGAGTTAGTGAGGAGTTTGTAGATGCAGTGGGTAAAGCGTAGTCCTGTTCTTTTTTGTTAATATTGAAAAAGGTTACCGCATTAAAACTATATTCAAACTGCCTGGGTTGTTTGGATGATGTTAATGTGTTTAGTACTAAATTTTGTGGTAGAGCAATTGCTAGTACTTCCATTGGTCTTGGTTGAATAGTTAAATTACAGTCTTCACAGCTTAATTGGTGGGGTTTATTATTCAGAATGATATGCTCTGGTTCGGTATGTACTGAAGCGTTGTCAATACTTTGTTTAGGATTGACAGTAATAGTTGTAGTTATTACCGTTTGTTGTGGTTTTTTTTTGGTTGCAGCTATTGTATTAATTGAAGGTGTTGTTGGTTGAATTTCTATAGATTCCAACTCTTCAATTTTTATTTGTGTTTCTACTTTGTTCTTATCTAACTCATCTTTTGTTTTTACAGATTCATTTTGAATGTTTGTTTGGTTTGATACAATCTTATGATTAGTGTCTTTTTCGTTTAAATAAAATGATATACCTAAAATTAGTGCTATTGATGCTACTGCCCCAAACCACCAAAACCAGATAATTTTTTTCTTTCTTTTGTTGTCTAGAGTTGAAGCAATAGAATCCCAAAGTGCATCAGAAGGTTGAGCCCCAAAGTCTTTAAATTTATCTTGCAAAGTATCTTTATTTTGCATATTTCAAATTTTTTAATTCCATTTGTTTTTCATCTTCTATTAATTTTACCAACAATTTTTTAGCTCTGCTGTATTGTGATTTTGATGTACCATTAGAAATGGAAAGTAGTTCACCGATTTCTTTGTGTGTATAGCCTTCAATTGCATATAAATTGAAAACAGTTCTAAACCCAGTTGGTAATTGCTGAATTTTGGATACTAGATCATCTAATTCTAATTTTTGAATGGCATCAATTCGGTCATCTGCTTCATCCGTCATTAACGTTAAAGATTGGTTATTAATTTTTGATGTTCTATAATGAGCTAAAGCTGTGTTTACCGTAAGCTTTCTGAGCCATGCACCTAATGGGCCTTTATGACTAAAGGATTCCAATTTGTCAAACGCTTTAATGAAACTATCTTGTAATAAATCCTCCGCTTCTGCTTCATTTTTAGAATACCTTAAACACACCCCTTTCATCATATAAGAAAATCGTAGATACAACTCTTGCTGTGCTTGTCGTTTTTGTTTTAAACAAGCCTTCACTAAGTTTTTGTCTGAGTATGTTTTATATTTTGAAATTAGAGTCGTTTTTACTCAAAGGTACTATCTATTTAAATACTAAACCAAATCTAAATTCAAATCTATTTAGCTCTCTAATGGTGACAACCGGCTCTGGCCACCAGATACCCCAGTTTGGTTGTTCATTTTCAAAATAGCCAAATCTATAGCCAACAGAAGTCGTTAAACCTACATGTTTTGAAAAATAATGGTTAATACCTATTTGTGCTCCAGTTGTAAATCCTCCTTTGTTAAATGCATTGTTATTTAATGGCATTTCATAACCTGCCATTACAGATAAAAATGGAGTAGTACTCGACTCTAATAAATTATACTGACCATGTAAGAATAGAGGGATATAATCATTATATTCAATGGTTTCTTTTCCTACACCAATTCCTAAATTCCAATGGTTGTTGAATCGGTAGCCATTAATAATATGTAAGCTATTGCCAGTGTTTACACCCGGCATGTGTCCTAAGCTTACGATACTATACACTTTACCATCAGAAGACATATAGTCATAGCGTTCAATTGATTTTATGTCGTCTTTTGAGTATTGCCAAATAGAGCCATCTTTAGTAGTGACTCTCACAATACTATCGTTTACAGTTTTAATTTTTCCAAGAACAACTGAGCCATTCTTTAATGTAACTTCACTTCTTTGAGCATTGGCACAAAAAGAGAGTAGTAGTATTCCAAATAATATAGTTTTCATAATGTGTAGTTTAAAAATTAATTGTACTTAATAAATTTAAGTTTTGAATGTCAGAATAATCATATTGATAAATGCCGTGATCGCCAATTACAATTGCTATATCATTAAATGGGATTATATCAGTGGCCTGAATGTCACTAAATGTGTTGATCAATTGATTCCCACATGTTAGTGGGTTTGTGGCGTCTAGCACTTTTAAGCCAGCGCTTCCATCACAAATGAATAAATTTGTTCCATCAATTCCTAAACCGTGTGGGTTTGTAAATTCAAAAGATTCTTTTAATAAAGGAGTGTCCAAATCAGTAATGTCAATTACATCTAATTGGTTAAATGTTCCAGCACAGGTTGTTCCGGATCTTACGGTAACATAAGCATAATCGCCTTGAACAACTACTGGGTCACAGGCGTCAACATGGTTAATGACACTTCTTTGAGTTGGACTATTTGGATTAGACGTTTCATAGATTAACATACCAGTTGTAGTTCCCATAAAAATATGATTTTGGGCTGCAAATAAGGTTTCTACATCTCGCCAGATACTAACGGGAGTACTTGCTTTTGGTTCTAATGGATTACTGATGTCAATTGGCATTAAATTGTAGTGTTCCATTACATAAATGTGGTTGTCAATTAATGTCATTTTTGTGATAGAACCAGAAATACCTTGTGATTGTATGGTATTTCCTGAGCTTCCTCCTCCATCAACGAAAGCAACATATTCGTTTTGTGCTATATTAAATTGATTCCCATAAGAATTTGAATAGTTGTCATCAACATCTTGTTCTACTTCTTTGACTTCAAATCCGGTAACAATACCTAAGCTAGGGTCAATATGTGCAATAGGGTAATTAGGGTCGTAGCTTGGTAGTGGCAATGTGTTTGGAAAAACATTTTTTAAGCGTCCCACTTCTTTTGGATTTGAAATAATAGATACATCAATCACCACTAAGTCAATTAATGCATTTGCATATAAATAGTTGTCCTTAATTATAATTCCAGTATTCCCTGTAATTTTTAAAAAACCTATTGGGTTGGGTGCGGATGGGTTTGAATTATCGATAATGTGAACTCCATTGTTTGGCTCTGTGACAAATAAATAGTTGTCTTTAATGTATATACCACCTTTTGTAGTTAACGCGTGAGGAGCTTCTAATTTAATTGAATTTCTAAATTCTTCAAAAGACGTATAAATAGGTGAGTTTGCTAAAAACCTATTATAAACCTTGTCTTTACAACTGACTAAGATTAAAAGAAGTGCTACGGTTGCAATTATTACTTTTTTCATCATGTTTAATTTTATGAATTTTCATTCGGTTATTAAACTGATGCAGAATTTGAACAAAGGGTTGCATTGGTCTTTAAAAAATTATTTTTTTAAATGACATTTGGAGTGCTCCATTGTTTTATTGTAATATTATTTGCTTAGATATTAATTTATTTTCAAATTCAAAGGTGATGATATACGTTCCTTTTTTATAGTGACTAAGGTCAAATTTATCAATGTTCGTCTTCACTTTTTTGATAAGGCTCATTTTTGAGTCGTAAATACAAATGTTTTTTGCTTGAGAAGAATTGGTTTTGATGTAAACCTTTCCAGATGTGGGGTTTGGATATAAAACAACTGTATTCTGCTTTGTAACTGTGAGTTCTTCAATATCTAAAAAATGCACATTTACAGAATATAATATTCCTGTAGTTACAGAACAATTATTAGTGTCTTTTACAATACAATAGTACTCAACTGAATGTTCTGGTTTTGTCCAAAACGAATTATTAGTAGAATCAATTAATCCATCATTAGGTTGCCAAAGGTATGATAGGTTACCCAGTCCACCACTAACACTTGAGCCATAATTTATATGTATTGAATCACCAGCTAACATGTTATAAGTAAAAAAAAATGTATTTAAAGAGAATATTGAGAAGTGAACTAAGATACTATCATATTTAATATTACCTATATCATCTTCCACTTCTAAAAAAAATAAGATACTGTCAAGAATGCCAAAACCATCAATAATATTTGGATTTGAAATTGTTGTATCTGATAGGAAATCAGAGGCATGTAAAGTAATACTGCTAAAAGGAATCGTGTATGGCTCCTTGATCGACCATTTATAGATATAAGGAGCTGTACCATTCATAGCTGTCGGGTTACCTCCTATTGGATATACCGCATTATCTAAAGCGCAAAACACTGTATCATTCCCTGCATCAATTGAAAACTGTGAATAGGAGTAGTTTTGTGCACACAACAATAAGAATAAGATAAAATTTTTCATAGTAATTTGGTTAGTTATACTCCCTTTTTGTAATTTAATTGTTTAGTATTGTATAATACTATTAATCACGTAAAGTTGTTCCAAAGGTTGGTAACAACAAGGATTAATTTCCTTTTATAAATTTACCAGTGCTAACTACATCTCCAAAGTAATTTTGAATTACATACACATAGCCACCGCTGGATAGCGTTAACGGAATGTTAATCCAGTCATTAAAACTTTCTTTTAAATACACCTGATGGCCATTGAGATCGTAAATTGAAAATGTTAATGAGTTTGTTTCGCCAGAGTCATAAATGATTTTACTGTTTTCATCAATAAATGGTGTGTTGGATGTAATGGTATTATTATTTAAACTTCTGTATAATTGAATTGGGAAATGGCATAAAAATAAACCATTTTGTCTATCTGAAACTACTATTAATTCTTCTTTTTCAAAAACAAATACCCCCCAAGCACCATTCAGTTTATAGTTGGTAGATTGCTGGAAGGTATCGTAAAAACCGACTTCTTTTGGCTTGTTGGTTTTAATATCAACTATTCGTAGACCTTCATTGTAATAGGATATAAATGCAAAGTCATTAAATAATTGAACGTTATGCGCCACAGCGTTTTCATAATTTTTTGTGCCATAAAGAGCGGAAACTTCAATATCAATTAAGGATTCAATATTGCAAATTTTCACCTTTTTTCCTTTGGTCTCGTCAATAAAAACATATTTTTTTTTATCATCTGTTAACCAGCCACTGTGATTATAGCCTTGTCCTGCATAAAAGTCTAATAGACCTAATTGCTGAGGTAAAGCGGGTTCGAAATTGTAAATAGTTAAACCGTCAAATCCACAGTTTAAATAGGCGGTATCGTTTGTAACATAACAGTCATGAATATAGTTATTTTCAGTGTATTCGTAAATGAGTTGAGGTTGGGTTGGGTTTTGAATGTTAAAAACTTTCATACCGACATTGTCTGGACCACAGGCGTATAATTTTGCTTTTGCGGTGTCAATAAATATATTGTGGCAAATTTGAAAGTATTCATCACTGTCATATACTTTGTGAATGGAATCAGGAAGTGTACTTAGATCAAAAATTTGTAAACTACTTGGTCCTTCATCACAAACGCCATATAAATAATTTTTATAGGTTTTAAAATCTCTATGTTGAACTTGAGGAGAAGAAAACTTCCCTGCTTTAAAGTCAATTTCTATTAATTTTTTGTTGACTATTTTTAAAATATGTGTTCCCTCTGTTGAGCCTAAAGCTATATAGTTTTCTGAATTGTAGTTGAATCCCCAGACATCCGAAAAAATGGCATCTTCTGCCCCATCTAGTAAAGTGGTATCGGTCCAATGATCTAATAAATCAACATTATAACTTTGCTGAGCAAAGGAGTAATTTATTAATATTAATAATATGGAAGTTAATAATGGATTCACATTTCCAAAATTACCTTAATTACACTAGTTTTCATATAAAAAGTGTTAAAAATACAAGTTTTTGAGTAAAATCTACGGTATTTCGATTTATTGGTAATGGTGCTATTAAATATTTTATATTATCTTAGCGACTCCCAATTATGAAGAATTTAGTAATTATACCAACGTACAACGAGAAAGAGAACATTGAAAAAATGATTCGTAAAGTGATGTCTTTGAAAGACGGGTTTCACTTGTTGATTGTTGATGATGGCTCACCTGATGGAACAGGGCAACTTGTAAAAAATTTACAAAACCAATTTGATGAAAGATTACATATTGAAGAACGTGCTGGTAAATTAGGTCTAGGTACGGCTTACTTACATGGTTTTAATTGGGGGTTAAAAAGAGGGTATGAATACCTATTTGAAATGGATGCAGATTTTTCTCATAATCCTGATGATTTAACGCGTTTGTTAGGTGCTTGTATTAATGGAGGTGGTGACATGTCTATAGGTTCAAGATATGTTAAGGGTGGAAAAGTAGCTAATTGGGATAAGAAGCGATTATTACTTTCATTTTTAGCCTCATGGTATGTGCGTATTATTCTTTGGGTTGGTATACATGATACAACTGCTGGTTTTAAGTGTTATAACCGCAGAGTGCTAGAAAAAATAAATTTTGATGCGGTCACATTTAAGGGATATGCATTTCAAATTTGTATGAAATACGCAGCTGTAAAGCATGGTTTTAAAGTAATAGAAGTGCCTATTACCTTTATTGACCGTGAATTTGGAACATCAAAAATGAGTTCTAGCATTTTTAAAGAAGCCATTTTCGGAGTATGGAAAATGAGATGGTTGAAGTTGTAATAATCTAAATCTTACACAATAATTCAGCTGCATTTCTTAACGTGTCTTCCGTTTTGGCAAAACATATTCTTACTACTTTATGATCTGTTTTATTTTGATAAAATACGGAAGTTGGAATTGTGGCTACGCCAATTTCTTTTGTAATACGTTTGGCAAAATCAACATCATTTTCGTCTGAAATTTCTGAATAATCAAATAAGGCAAAGTATGTACCATCACACGCCAAAGGTTTTAATTTAGACGGTTTCATTAAATCTAGAAATAAATCTCTTTTTTGTTTATAAAATGGCATCACATCACGCCATGAATTAGTTTTAGTCATAAATTTGGCCACGGCATATTGCATGGTATTATTCACACAAAAGACATTAAACTGGTGTACTTTTCTAAATTCTTCCGTTAAAATTTCTGGCGCTACACAGTAACCCAATTTCCACCCTGTCACATGAAACGTTTTACCAAAACTGTAGGTCACAAAACTTTTTTGACGTAAAATGTCACTTTTTAAAACGGATTGGTGTTCACCTTCAAACTGAATGTGTTCATAAACTTCATCACTTAAAACATATAAGTCGGGATGTAATTGGGTTATTTTTTCTAATTCAATTAGGTCATCTTTACTTAAA
>Ga0209292_1005305_pt1 | contig 13194 bp, 9 predicted proteins | sample GOMGulsemesocosm_2_FD_184634 | JGI IMG/M metagenome (GOLD analysis project Ga0209292, IMG submission 184634) | Methane-oxidizing microbial communities from mesocosms in the Gulf of Mexico - GOM9C Gulf of Mexico (SPAdes) (version 2) | ecosystem: Environmental > Aquatic > Marine > Cold seeps...
CTTAGTAATCGACCATATAGCAAAACCTAACATTGCAGAACAGCAATGGGATGGCTGGCATGAATACATAAGTAAATTAGCTGGTTATGATCATATTTACTGCAAAATATCTGGCATGGTAACCGAAGCTAACTGGAAAACCTGGAACAATGATGATCTGTTGCCTTATATAAAACACTGCATCGAAAAGTTTGGCTCAAACCGCTGTATGTTTGGATCAGATTGGCCTGTATGTAAGCTTGCAAGTCGTTATGAAGCGCTAATTGATTGCATTGATTTTGTTACTGATAATGATAACGAACAGATTAAGGCAAATATATTTTCAGTAGCAGCTACGACATTTTACCGATTAAAACATGATGCCAAACAAGGGTAATAATATGGAATACAACAAATTAGGTAAAACAGATTTATCCCTTTCCAAGTTAAGCTACGGTGCGTCACCCCTTGGTAATGTTTTTCAAAATGTGGATGAGTCGGTTGGTATTAAAACAGTCCATACCGCTTTAGATCATGGCATAAATCATATTGATTGTTCTCCGTATTATGGTTTAACAAAAGCAGAAACCGTATTGGGAAAAGCGCTTAAAGGAATAAATAGAGACCGCTATGTGTTATCAAGTAAAGCAGGGCGATATGGCCCGGAAATGTCTGATTTCGACATGTCAGAAAAAAGGATTCGCGCTAGTTTAGATGAAAGTTTAATGCGTTTAGGGGTCGATGAATTAGATATTTTTTACCTACATGATATTGAATTTGTGGATATTGATTTTGTATTGTCTGAGTCATTGCCTTGTTTAGAAGCGCTTAAAAAAGAGGGCAGGATCAGATATTTCGGTGTAACAGGTTATCCAATGCAAAGTTTTAAAAAAGTAATTGAGCATTATGATATTGATTGCATTTTGAGCTATTGCAGATACGCCCTACATGACAATTCATTAACCGAACTAATACCAGAATTGGTAAAAAAAGAAATTGGGATTATTAATGCTTCACCGACGGCCATGGGGTTATTGACCCATCGTGGCGCACCAAACTGGCACCCAGCAAATAAGTCATTAATTGATGACTGTCAAAAAGCGGTCGCATTATGTGATAAACATGGAGTGAACATTACTGAATTGGCAATGCAGTTTGCGGTTAACCACGAAGCAATAAGCTCAACCTTAGTTGGAACAGCAAACCCAAATAATTTATTGAAAAATCTAAATTGGATTGAAAACAAACCTAATCAAGCGCTCATTGAAGAGGTTCGTACACTTTTCTCTAATCAAGTCTGGCGATCAGGTAAACCTGAAAATAACGATATATAAAGTAAATAATTTATCTAATTATAACTAATTTTTAAAGGAATATCTTATGACTCCTACTGCTATTGCGTTTCTTGGCGAGAGTATGATTGAGATTAGAGATGGCTACGATTCTGCGCCTCAGTCATATGCTGGCGACACAGTAAATACTGCAATTTACCTTAAGCGCTTATGGCAACTAAATAGCAATAAAGTTAGCTATATAACAGGCTTGGGGGAAGACAGTAACAGTCAGGGTATGATAGCGCTTTGGCTGAAGGAAAAAATAAATACCGACCTGGTGTTTCAGTTTAATAACCTTATGCCAGGCATATACAGAATCAAAACAGATGAATTGGGTGAGCGGGAATTTAGTTATGATCGTTCAAATGCTGCTGCCAGATATATTTTCGATCATCCTGATATCATTAAATTAAAACAACAAATTAATGATTTTCAATATATATTTCTAAGTGGCATCAGTGTTGCCATTTTACCGCTCAAAGACAGGCTGGAGTTGATTGAGCTCCTCAAGTCGTATAAAGAGAAGGGTGGTCAAGTTATTTTTGATAATAATTATCGCAATCAACTTTGGGAAAGCCCTGCAGAAGCAAAGTGTTGGTTTGATCAGATTATTCCTCTTTGTGATATTTGCATGCTTTCCTATGACGATGAAATCAAAGTCTACGGACAGCACAGTGCTTATGAGTGCTTAATAAGAATTAGCGCCATGGGTGTAAATGAAATAATTTTGAAACGAGGTGGAGAATCCTGTTTTGTGAGCAATAATGGCCATATAACCGAGAATAGACTCAAGCCTGTGACTCGTGTGATTGATTCAACGGCAGCGGGAGATTCTTTTAATGCAGGCTATTTAGCATCTAGATTAACAGGCTCAAGTATCGAAAAATCCATTGCAACAGGACACAAACTTGCAAGTGCTGTCATTGCTTATCCAGGCGCCATCATCCCAACAGAGGCTATGCCAGATTTAGCCACATAACAGACCATTAGCGCAGGCTTGCTTTGGCAAAGTTCGCGCTAATTTAAAATATATAAACACACTGCGTTGCTTCTTTACTGTTCGCCATGCTGGCAATCCATAATTGCATCAAGTAAAAATAGAAGAAGGAAAAGCATGACGTAACGATAAACTGTGCAATGGTCTTTTGATTAAATCATAGATAGGTGGCGTACTGTTAAAACCGCATTGCAATTTGCGGGCTTCAAGTAGCGCTGGCATACAAAACAGAATCGTTACTGAATTTGTTAGCATCTAGAGTGCGGACACGGATTGGTTTTACAGATTCTGTGTCACTAAACCTGATATAGATTTATCGAGAATCCATATTAGGTTTAGTTGTCGGGTTCACTAAACTTGGTACGATTTTGATACTTTTAACTAATTGATTTTCAATATATATTATATAATTAGCACCAAGTTCTCAGGATGATTTTGTACACCAAATGTGGTAAAAAGCTCCTTTTTGTGCACTAAACTTGGTACGGAACTACTGAGTTTGCGTAAATAAGCTGTCAATTTCTAGTCTTTTTCCGTTTTTTTTGGATGAGGCTCTATCTCTATCAAATGAATCAGAATAAAAAAGTGTGGTTTCACATGAGGTGTGTCCTGCATCGTCTCTTACATGTTCAATAGGCCTGTCTTTTAGATCTCGAGATATGCCAGTATTTCTTAGCCATTTTGTTGAAGCGCTAGATAGTTCAATTGCATTTTCAGATTCACCGTTTTCAATCATTAAAAGCCTAGATTTTTTAAAAATCTCCTTGATTAAATCTAATATTGTGTGAGTATCTGCAATCGCTTTCCCTCTATTTTAATAAATGAAGGAATAGGTACCCTACTAATCCAAGAAGAGGGTGGATACATGCAAAAAATTATGTATTCATTTACATCTTCACGTGACATTTCTAATACCGATTTTTGCTTCACTATCCATACCCAATTTAGGAGTCGGTTACATTCAGATCGATAGTTTTTTAATGTTAATTTATTATGAGCATGTTCTCTTAGATGCTTAATTACTAAGAAAACATCTTGCAGATAAAAAGTGTTACTCTTTAATCTAGATGGCAGGTGCTTATAATAAATATTTGGAAGGCTCTGATCATTCTTATCAATATATATGGCACGATTATCGGTACAGGTTTAATATCACATAAGTGAAACCTTAATGAAATAAAACAAATTGTCATTTTAAAAAAATGAAAAACAAATCATATTGTTAAATATAAACTACATATAAAAACTAATTGACGATATTTAATTTGTCAAAAAATAATTTAATATACAGTTTATTTTTAAATAATGGTTTTATAATTTAGATAAAAATTATAAAGGGTTTAATGACGAATTTTTTATTTGAATTTTAACCTAGAAAATCTGTTACCGAAATCCACGTTGAATTAGCTTTACTAGCAAACTACAACAGCTCCCTGAGCTTTACCTTGAATGTTCTCATCAATCAAAAACCTGTAAGCAAGATACTATTAGGTGAAATGTTAAGTTTGTTAACGAATTTAAGACCAACGTGGTGTTCAACTCAAATTCTAGCTGTTTTTGATTGAAAGGGTGGTTAGTAAGTACAGATCTTATGGTGTTTAATTAATTAAGAAATTAACGGCTTCAACAGCACCAAAAATTGTTTTTAGATTAGTAAAAAAGCCAAAGTAAGTTTAAGAGAATTTCATTTCTCAGTATAATTTCAGTACTTTTTTATATCTCCAAAAAGTTGTATGATAGAACTTTAATAACTAATCAAACTATTTTTTATTATAATTTCAAAAGCAATCTTAATTGGTTTTAGAATAAATCCGCCTAGCATGATTTACTGTATAAACTAAAAACATGAAATTACCAAGTTTGAGAAATTAACCTTTTAGCAAGTATTCATAGAGTTTTCATCTTGCCATAAGCTTATATTTTCAATGTAATACTCTTTATACCAACTTACAAAATTTTCAATACCTTTTTTGATACTTACTATTGGGGTGAAACCCACTGCTTCAAATAGGTCTTTTGTATCGGAGTAAGTTGTATAAACTTCACCACGCTGCATGGGTAAAAATCGTTTCTGTACTGGAATTTCAAGTTCAATCTCTAGACGATCGATTAACTCTGTTAACTTAACAGGGTAACCATGGCCTACATTAAAAAGCTGGTAAGGAGCAGAGCTCTTATCTATTGAAGAATTCGTTTTATTCCATGCTTGACTTTTCTTTGGTATATGACTCTGGACTCGAATAATTGCTTCGACAATATCATCAATATACGTAAAATCTCTATAGAGATCTCCATGGTTGAATACATCAATAGGTTGTCTTTTCACAATTAAGTCTGCAAATTTAATTAGTGCCATATCAGGACGGCTCCAGGGGCCATATACACTAAAAAAGCGTAACCCTGTCGTTGGTAAGTCATACATATTTGAATAACTATGAGCCATTAACTCATTAGATTTCTTTGTTGCGCCATATAATGAGGCAGGGTGGTCGACATTATCAACTGTTGAAAATGGTACTTTCTCGTTTAAACCATAAACTGAGCTTGATGAAGCATAGACAAGGTGTTTAATATTAAAGCTTCGACAAGCTTCTAGTATGGATAAAAAGCCAATTAAGTTACTTTGTCCATAATCCATCGGCGCTTCAGCCGAGTGACGAACCCCAGCTTGAGCAGCTAAGTGTATGACATAATCGAATTTTTCCTTTTCGAATAATGTTGTTAACTGGTCAAGGTGCTCAATATTCATGCGATAAAATTTAAAATTATTATTGTTGATTAGTTTCAACCTATCGTGCTTAAGGTTAATGTCATAATAATCGTTTAAATTATCTATTCCTACAACATCATAGCCTTCATTGCAGAGTCGACGGCATACATGACTGCCTATAAATCCTGCAGCACCAGTTACTAACGTTTTCATTTTTTACCCTAATTGAAGGTGATTAAAATAGCAGCTATATAAATTGTTCGATATCGTAATTAAAATTCTCAAAAATCACATCTTTTAACCTGTTAATGTTTATATTAGGAATTTCTTGATATTTATTTGTGTTATATATTTCTAACGTATTCCCACGTATGAACATAAACCTTTGACCAACGATCATTGAAAAACGAAGATTTTTACTGAATGGATAAACAATGCTTCCTGAATAACGATTAGATATGTCAGTATAAATTTCTTGCTCTGACTGTTTTTTAATATAAATTTCCATCTGCTTTTTTTCAATACCACATTTAGTGTGGTAAACAGTAATAACGTCATCGTTAATTTCTGTTCTGAACACCATTCCATAAGCTTTATAGTTTACGTTCTTAAATGCTGGGTATAGCTGGATAGAAGGCCATCCATTTCCAACATCGGCAAAATAACGCTGATTATTAATTTCTAGCCTTATTAATCTATGAATATTCAGACCACCAATACGAGCAGTATGTAGATAAGCTTCAAGATTATTTTTTCTAGCACCTGAAAGATAACTTAAAGTTTTATCAGAACATGTACCACCATTATAAAAGTTTTTCGGTTCAATGTTATTGAGTAAATAAAGATTATGGAATGGCTCTAACTTGAATTTATCTAATAATATTTTTTCTGCCAATAGGATGCTCATCTATGCTTACTACCTCTTTTGGCAATCGCCACATCGAAAGTAGGATAGCTATAGAAATATGGATTATTTATATTTTTAGAAAAACATTGTTTCCATATTTTTTTAAGAGCAGATATTTCAGTTTCACCATTTCGAATTAAATAGCTTACGACAAGCTTTCTAATGCCACTACCAACGTCAAAAGAAATTTTCTCTCGATTTGCTATAACCTTCGGTAGGAGATGATTAAATGTTTGTCTTAGAATTATTTTGTTTTTCCCTTCAAAGTAATAATTTTTATGTTCTAACTTATCTGAAAGTAGCTTTATATCTTTGTCTAAAAAGGGGCATCGTGCTTCGACACTATGTGCCATTGTACATGTATCAAGTCTACGTAATTCAGTGAAATGCATATCACAAATCAAATTTTCGCGTACTTTTACTAATTTTTTTTCTGATAAAAAATCGTGGTAGCCAGCAAAGAGTTCATCTGCACCTTCACCTGTTAGTACAACTTTTATGCCTTCTTTCTTAGCTTCTTTTGCTAACAAGTATGTAGCTAGTCCATTGCTAATGATCGAAGGGTTGTAGCTTTCAGTTGCTTTGACAACGTTTGCGATCAACTGGGGAAGCTCTTCATTTGATGGCAGAGGTATGTATCTAACATGTTGTAAGTTTAGGTGATCGCTAAGAATTTTAACCATGGATACATCATTACTATCAGGGTTTCCAAGTGCAAAATATATGACATCTTGTCGGTATTGATTAACGAGTGAAGAAATTATAGAACTATCAAGGCCACCACTTAGAAAAACTCCAAATTTTTGTTTAGGTAAGCGTTTTAACACGGCATTTTTTAATGTTGTGCTTAGATTTAATAAACAACTGTTTTTGTATTGGTGATTTGCTATGTGCTCTAGATGGCCAGAAGTTAAATTAAGCTGGCTTAATCCAAGAGGCACTTGTTTAAACCATTCTATATTATCAATTGCTTTTAACTCGCTTACAACGAAAAGCTGATTATCTGCTAAACCATAAAATAAAGGTTTTTTTCCAATATAATCTCGTAATAAATATAAGGAATTGTGATTTTTTTCGTAAATTATTCCAGAGTAAAAACCATCAAGTTTATCTAATATTTTAGCGCCAATTTCAGCAAATAGAGGTGCAATTACATATGTGTCACAACTACTATCCATAGCAATACCATATTGCTTAGCAAGCTCACCTGAGTTGTAAATTTCACCATTAATAGCGCAAATGATATGTTTAAACTGATATGGTTGGCGACCAGAAATTGACTCATCATTGATTGCTAGCCGCACAAATCCAACTTCTAAGTTATTGCTTGACCAAATATAGCTATCATCAGGCCCTCTATGCGATAGCTTCTTGAGCACAGTAGACATACTATTACTCACATTAACATTATGTAAGAGGGCTATTCCACACATGCTAAACGCTCATTGCTCATATTAAGCTCATCTCTTAAATTCATTAAAAGTTCACCTAGCCTGTTTAAGCCTTCACCATTACCAGCATCACCCCAATAATTGTCATTAGTTGTATGTTCTGCAATATGACGTTGTCCTGTTGAAAGAAGCAGCGCCTTAAGTTCAGGGTGTTGTGAAAATTTTGCTGAAACTGCCTGCCACATTACATCTTCTTTTATTGATTGCCAGTTAGAACGAATTAATTTTTCTTCGAATTTACTAGCCATCAATTTGGCTTGCATTGGGCTTGCAGCTAAACGAACTTTTTCTTGGTATTCTGTATTTTGGAATTTCTGTGATTGGTAAAAGTGCTCAGTAGTACGCCAAATTTGACCTTGCAAATATATCGCGTGCTGTGAAAAATTTGAAAACTCTCCCCAAGCTTGATCAGAGTGGTAAAAGTGGATTGAATTTGAATAGTTATAACCGAAATCTAAGGGGATATTGTGGCCGAGCTTACTATTTTTACTCTTTAAGTAATGAGTGTTTTCAATACGTAATTTAGGATGGGTATTAACGGTTTCAACAATGATGCCTGCCTGCTCAACTGCAAGTTTTTTTCTAGGATTATTAGTTACCAACCGAATTTGCTTTATGTTCATTTTTTTTAACAATGAAATTGCTAACTCGTAGTCACGGCTGTCTTGACTTAGGCCAAGTGCCTGAAAGGATTCAGCAGTATCAATGTTATCGGATTGCATTTTTCGTACTGCTTGGATTTTCTTAGATAAACCATGACCACGTCCTTCTTGATGAAGATGGAAAATAATCCCATTTCCCTCATGAGCAATTAGCTTCATTGTTTCTCGTAATTGATCTGCACAATCGCAATCTAAAGCATCAAATACTTCAGAAGCCAAACAAGAAGAGTGCAAACGGATTATCGGTTTGTAGTCCAGCTTATTAATATCACCAAATGTTATTACTCGTAGCTGCTCGTTTTCAGTATCGTACATTCGAAATATACCGTGTGGTGTAGGTAGTTCGCAGTAATATTTAAATGGCATGTTTATTTACTCTTCCTGGAGTTTTATATTGTGAATTTGAAAAATTACAGGTTGAAGGAACTATATTGTTTAGAAACTCAATTACAACACTCTCATTCATTTGCTGAACTTGAGATTCGAGTTTATTAGCAGTGGTAGGGCAAAAAGATTTAGTTAAGTAAGAACATAATTCTGTTAGCTCTGGGTAGTTCGATAACGCATTAGCTAAACCATTTATTCGATAAAAACTTTGTCTTAAGCGTGACAATCTAATAGTGATTGCAGTTTTAGTCAGTAACCAAATTTGGCTTGATTCATTAGCATCAAATTCTAAGTTATGATCTTCATTCTTGCTCAAAAAATCTTGCAGGCCAGCGTAAAGTGATGAACCCATTATTTCATCGGCCACCTTATCAAGATTCAATGTTTTAGTATTTTGAACTCGCCCTGTATGTAGAATCGGAAATGGGACACTTTTAATTTTCAATCCATAATGATATTTATTGATGATAGACCAAACCATATCTGATCTGCGTGTTTCACGATCATTGATTTTTGGTGATAAGTTAGGTGTTTTTGTTAAAGCGTGACTCTTCAAAATAAAGGTATTTCCACCACGGTTTACTGTATCTCTTGCAGTGAATATAGGATCTGAAGGACAGGTTGGCTGAATACCTCGAGTTAATGGATACCCCGTAATCAGTAATGGCGCATTTATAAATAATCGTGCTCTCGCCTCTGCAACCGTTTCACTACAATAAATAGGCTCTAGCCAAAATGGCGCTTCAACATGTGCAGTATGTTTACGTGATAAATCATAATAATAGTCTGGATACAGCTCTCGAAGTTTTTTGTTCTCCTTACTACGGTCAGGTAGTTCAATGTGATTTGGAAGATTGTCTATCCATTTTAAATTATTAAGGAGGTCTAATAATTGACCTCGTAAGCCGTTTAATGGTGGGTTAGGAGATGAACCTTCGTATTGACCTACTAATACATCAATTCCAGCATCTTTAAAGGTAGGTAACCATGCTAAATAACTTTCAGCCCTTACATCTAGACGCATATCGTCATCGAGAATCCAGGCAAAACTATCCGTTACCTCTTCACACTTAAGTCCTACATACTTTTGTAACATACTACGAGCATGCGCTATGCCCACTCTACCGTAAGGGCGTTTTTCTAAGTCTATACCGAATAAGCCATTTTCAGCATCCTCAGTTTGTTTTGCTTCACTGATTATTTGAACATGAGGAAGAGGGCGTATGCTATTCCTTAATGTGTCTTGTATTGAGCTCTCAGTACAACCATTACATAATATTAGGGTGCTGACATTAGACAGGAAGCTGCATTTCGTAAATTCAGCAATGCTATTTAGTAGAGGAAGTATTTTAATCGCGTCACCTGAAATTACTCCGATAAATAATTTGTAAGGTGTTTGTGTTTGTAAGGGAGGAGATAGCGTCAAAGGCATATTTTTGCTTTGTTTAAGGTGACTATCTATACCCACTAATTTATTGCGAAAAACATCATAACCTTGCATTTCTAAGAAGTCAGTTGTTTCTAGCGATTGTCGCATTAAAGTTTTAAGATTTGGGTTGTCTGCATAAAAAGCGGTTAAATAGGCTCTTCTTGCCATATGTTCAAAACCTAGCTCACTCCAAGGTCGAATATCTGAACCATAATCAATTAACTTAACTTCAGTTGATGTCTTTATGAGGTTTTTTGGGTGGATGTTGTTGCAGATAATTCCGGCTAAACTACAACTGTGTAATAAGTCAATTATTTGATCACATAACCCACCTTTGTACGGAATGCTATTTTCATATGGGTAGGTAAGTATAAGGGCTTTGCCATCAGAAATAACTTCATCTAGCGCATATAAACCAGGTAAATCATTCCAATGAGAACCGTAAATCTTTAAAAATTCAATTTGGTTAATAGGAACTCTTGTTTTCCAATAATCAATACACTTAAAAACACGATTTCCATCCGTTAAAACAATGGCTTCGGACCCTACTCCTAACAACTGTAACTTCGCTATTTTGAATAGTCTGTTTATGCGATTAATTGCTGCATCAATACGACATCTCAATATTATTTTGGAAAGTGCCTCATTCGGTATTATTTGGTCAATATTACTTTGTTTTTGAGCACCAATTTCTAATAGTATTCGAGTAATGATATTGTCATTATTCAAAGGATTGAGTTCTTGAGGCTGTAATTGTTTTAAAACCCAAGCCTCATGACCAATATTCTGTTTCACGACAAGTTCTGTGGCGGCATCAATGAAGGTAGTATGATTAAGTATCTTGTAGCAAGTGATACCTTGTTTATTAACAAAATCAAGAAAGTCATTAAGTTCAGTTAAGTTCAGTGTTTGTTTTGACGTTAATACAAGGTTGAATCCTACAAGAGTATTTTCACCTACCTGGTTAATGCTCAAAATAATTTGTTTTAACTGACAAAAGGGAATATTTCCTAACTCAATACCTAAAGTGAGTCCAATTTGATGGCTTCTTTTAGGTAAGCTGTTAGCATTATTTGAAGGTTGCCAATCAAACAAGTCTTTAGCCCTTTTAAGGAATGCTTCACGCTGTGAGGCATTCATTCGACTATGATATTTTTGCCAAAAGACGGCTAATCCATTTTCTTTTGCTTTTGAATTTGGCGTGCTTAAACGTTGCCTTCCACTTTCAGCATAATGGATTAATAGTGGCTTATTGATACGAGCATATTTAACTAATCCTGTTTCACAAAGGCGTATGCATAAATCACGATCAGTACAACTTTGTAATCTCTCATCAAACCCGCCGGCCATTAGCATAATTTCGAGAGAAAGAAACAGATTAGAACCTTGAATACCTGGGTTACCACGTAAGAAAAGGTCTTCATTTAGTGATTCAGGGGGTAAATACTCAGTAGGAGGTATTTCATCATTTTCATATCGATAAAACCCAGCGGTTACCATGTTGCATCGATGTTTATTTACAACGCTTAAACATGTCCCTAAATAATTTGAATGCCATTCATCATCATCATCAAGGAAAGCTAGGAGGGTAGGGGTTGTTTGATTTACGTGTTGATTAGTTAAGAAGTCTAAAGCGGTATTCCAAGCACCACTAGCACCATTTGTACGTTGGTTTAATAAATGGTGAGCCTGAAAATCAGTTGATTGAATAGACTCTACAATGTTTTTGTTTTCCAAATGAAATGGCTCACTTGAATCATCAACAACAAGTATACAGTTAGGTAGCCTAGTTTGATTTAAGACAGAGTTTATTGATCTTTCTTTTAATAATTTTGGTCTATTTTTTGTTGCGATAATTACCACAAGTTGAAAGGGGGTCAAGCAATACTCCATTACTTCCATTTAATTAACCTAAGCTATCCGTATACATTTCGTCTGAACTTACACTTTCCAATATTAAGAGGGAATTCTTAGTTTAATATCAAAAATATCAATGTGATAGGTGCAATGTTACTGTTAATTTTTATTTGAAACAATATTGTACTGATATTTTTTTATTGTGGTTCAGGTTCCAAGAAAAGCTGACACTTTCTTTAATGTCAGATTATGATTTTTTGTATCATTGTGTATAAAGTTTAAAGATCAGAAAATTCTTTACTAGATACTAAATGTTGGTAATTTGGGACGCACTTGAACAAAATTAAGTTCAAATAGGGTATCAATGATAACGCAGAAATGTGTTAAGAAGTTTGTGAAAGTTAACTCAAAGGAAGCATCTCTTGAGCGTTCTTTTTGTGTCTATTTTGCATACTGTGTGAGGTTTGATATTTATATAAACAATAAATAGGTACTGTAAACAAACTTTACTGTATTGAAAATTTACATGAGGTAACAAATGGTGCAAAATATGCCATTCGAAAATGGGTTATGAGTACATGGCGACAGAAAAGCACGAGGTGCTATTAAGATTAAGGGCGATAGAGCTTTTGGCGTACTGGGAGGGCAGACTTGTAACTAATAAGCTGGTCGCTTGGTTTGGTGTCAGTCGTCAGCAAGCTTCAGCCGATATTAAACGCTACCTGGAAAAACATAATCCCAAATCATTAGTGCATGACCCCAGTGTTAAAGCCTATGTTCCTGCAACAGGCTTTTATTCTGTGCTAACGAGTGGCCATATCAACGAATATATGGATCTCATTGCTGGATTATCCTTAGACCCAATGGCAATAACGCTTGAAACCGATATTAACGTGACAGGTTTGCAAATGCCTGATCGTTCTGTGCGCCCAGAAGTCGCGAGAGAAATCGTTAAAGCGTGCCGTACAGGAAGTAGTTTAAAGGTTCTTTATGCTTCGATGGAAAACCCTGCTTTGCATGAATGTATTATTTCACCACACACATTAGTATTAACAGGCTTTCGTTGGTATGTCCGTGCTTATTGTCACACTCGTCAAATATAAATCCGTACCAAGTTCAGTGGATTTTCTAATCAAATTAGTAGAACCGTACCAAGTTCAGTGGATTTTAAGTAGAGGCGTACCAACTTTTGTGTACAAAATACACTAAACTTAGCCGATATGTATCCATATTTAGTGAATTCGACATTAGTGGATTCGACACATTGATAAGATGAAAAAATAGAGGGTGTTATACCAGTCCACTATTTCCGATAAATGTTATTATCGGAAATAGTGAATATTCATATATATGGCCTTTTTAAGCCACATTCCACCGTCTAAGTTCCACCGTCTAAGTTCCACCGTCTAAGTTCCACCGTCTAAGTTCCACCGTCTAAGTTCCACCGTCTAAGTTCCACCGTCTAAGTTCCACCGTCTAAG
>Ga0209292_1005310_pt1 | contig 13190 bp, 9 predicted proteins | sample GOMGulsemesocosm_2_FD_184634 | JGI IMG/M metagenome (GOLD analysis project Ga0209292, IMG submission 184634) | Methane-oxidizing microbial communities from mesocosms in the Gulf of Mexico - GOM9C Gulf of Mexico (SPAdes) (version 2) | ecosystem: Environmental > Aquatic > Marine > Cold seeps...
TTGTTTTACCAATAAAGCGCGTCTTAAATCAAGCTTGAAATTTCTGCGTACAACCCCTTGGGCACGCAGTAGAGTTGAAATTTTATACCTAAAAACATTTTGTAGTAAGCATAAAGAAACGGGGAAAATAATCAGGGCGATACTCGCTCAGAATACAGCAGTAGCAGAAACGACTTCCACCAAGCCTGCTCCCTTTGTTTGGCCAACATTGAAAGAAAAATAGACTTATGTCACACTGAAGACATAAATATTTGAAAATCTTGTATGCCTTTATCTACAGGCTGCATGATGTCATTCGCAAATTTGCGATTATATCTCTGTTGTTAGCGGTTAAACGCTAAGTCTCAGAAATGAAAAAAGCCTTAATCTGATATGTTATATCGTGATTAAGGCTTTTTTTGTGGCTGTTATTCGCGGTAGGGCAGTGACAAACATAGTTCCAATGTTGAAGCTATCTTAGCGGAAGATCAATACGACTGGGCTAATACAGCTGCAGTGCAAAAAATCACAGGGGTGAAAGTTGATGCGGCCTCAATCGGTGCTGGAGGCATTCGTACCAATATTGAAGCAAGTGTACCGAGAAGGTAACATAACACGCAGGTTAACCTTTTGCGGCGGTCACATTCGTTATCGCGACACTTAAACTGTGGCTAACAAAACGGGTAAGTTGATCCTGTGTAATTAATGGCAGGTACGAGTTAGTAATATGGACGCATTAATACCGCTAATAGAATATCCATGGTGGAAAAATTAAATTGTGATAATTAGTTGTTCCATATAGTTTATAGTTGCTTTCTATATGGTTTTATTAACTTAGGTTGAGTTCAGACCAGTTACTAAAATAATTTTGATAGGATGAATAAATATAGTGAAATATAACAATATTATTGGGATGTTTATGATTGAGGGGATGATGAAGTATTATTTATAAAAATATTATTGAGTAGAAAAAGTCGCAATTAAAATATCGTTTACATTGTGCTATGTTACAAAATAAATAAAGTAACAATTAGATTTCGCTATATTCGTAAAATAATAAACGGCAGTGGCCTTTAGCACTGTCAATTTATACGTGCCACTACATTTCCCTTCGTAATTAATAATGTTCATCAGTATTCATCAGTATTCATCAGTATTCATTTTATGAATACGGTTTTATTTTATTGGAATTAAATATAAGTGATTAAAAGTCATTTATTTAATGTTCAGTATTGGGTGTTGATAACTACATATATAATTAACTTACTTAGATAAGCTGATTTATTCAATGTAAATCTATATTCGTGAATCCTTCTTATGCTAATTCCCTATAAATAAACAGTACATATATTCGAAAAGTGTCATATTATAGCGTACATCTGTACGTATTCGTATGCTTGTTGACCGCTCGTGGTTTTTTACAAAAAAAATAAATCATCAATAAACAGCTTTACCTAGTTGTTTATAATCATTCTTAGTTGTTCATAGTCCTACTTAGTTTTAGTTTTTATATTTAATGATATTATTTAATAAATTAGGTGAATTCATATGTGACAATGTGTTTATATATATATTAATGACTAACTGATAGTGATTATAATTTCAACTAGACAATAGTACTCTTTAATAACAATAGCTTATGAATTTTATGAACTATATTGTTTTTACATTTAGATATAAAAGTAAAAAACATTGTTGAATATAAAATTACATAAATTAATTATATTGATTTATTTTTAATTTAATCGATTAGACCATCTTTTCATAATAAGTATATATGATAATATGAATATCATAATGTTACATAGTTACCGATAACATGTATTAGTGTAGTTATTTAATAATGTTAATTATATATAAACATTAAATGGAGAGTTAGATATGAACAAGGAACAAGTACTTCACGTTATTCGATTATTAAGAGAAGGTCATTCATTAATCGATATTACTGATATAGCAAAAGTTAATGTAATGTATGTCAGTGTGATTCGGAAACTAGTTATCATGGGGCTGATTAGCGTCGATTAATATTATTGGGCAGTACTATTTTAGATATTATGAATAGCACTGCCATTATTTATTGTTCAGTATTCTTATTTTTTCACGTCAACAATAATACGACCACGTACTTTACCCGCCATCAAATCATGTGCTGTGGCTACGGCTTCATCTAAACTAATTTCAGTGCCGATAGATGTAAAATCACCATCTGTTAATAACTCAGCTAAACGAGCCCAGGCTTCTTCTCTGTCAGCCAGAGGACGCATTACACTGTCGATACCTGCTAAGGTAATACCACGTAAAATAAATGGTGCTACGCTTGCTGGAAAATCCATGCCTTGTGCTAGACCACACGCAGTAACAACACCACCGTATTTAAGACCCGCACATACATTTGTTAGTGTGTGACTACCAACCGAATCAACCGCTGCTGCCCAACGCTCTTTAACCATAGGACGACCTGGTTCAGAGAGAGTATTACGATCAATGATCTCTGTTGCGCCTAATGCTGTTAAGTAATCAGCTTCTTCTGGACGCCCTGTTGATGCAATAACGCGATAACCCAGTTTCGCTAATAAAGTAATGGCAAAACTACCCACACCACCGTTAGCACCTGTTACTAGTACATCGCCTTTTTCTGGGGTAATACCGTGACGCTCTAAGGCAATAACAGATAACATCGCAGTATAACCAGCAGTACCGATTGCCATTGCTTGTTTTGCTGATAAACCTGCTGGTAGTTTGATTAACCAATCGCTCTTCAGACGGGCTTTTTCGGCAAGTCCACCCCAATGTTTTTCACCAACACCAAAACCATTCAGTAATACTTGATCGCCGGCTTGAAAACGCTCGTTATCACTGTTAGTTACTGTACCCACTAAGTCGATACCCGGTACCATAGGAAAGCTACGTACTACAGGACCTTTGCCTGTGATCGCTAATCCGTCTTTAAAGTTAAGCGTGCTGTAAGCAACATCAATGCTCACATCACCTGCAGGTAGTTGAGATTCAGTAATTGCTTGTACTGATGCAGTGTATTGGTCGTCATTTTTTTCGATTAAAATACCTTTAAACGTATCTTGTGACATAGGTTTCTCCGAATATAGACTGGTCGTCTATTAAAGTGTAAAAAATTTTTTAATGAATAATTTTTGATAACTAACTGTAATCAATAACGGTAGTTAATAACCGCCATATAAATGCTATTGAGTTGGAAAATAATGCCTTGTTAGTTATTTATAATAAAGTTGATTTTCGAATAAAAGTTCAACATAACAAGGCATATATGCTCATTTTAGCTGGTGGCGATACTGGCTATAAATGTCGCAATGTATAGATCTAGCGGTTGTACCGATTGTACAAGCCGGGCCCGCATCACTGCGCCTTCCCAACCGATCCAAAAGTATTCTGCTTGTTGTGCGCAGTTGATATTTTGTTTGATATCACCTTGTTGCTGAGCAGTCTCTAAACACGCTTGCATTTTGGCTTGCCAGACTGCAAAGATGTTTTGCAGAACTTGGCGATAACTGTCGGGTAAAATAGCCACTTCTTGACCTAAATTACCGACTAAGCAGCCGCGTTTAAATTCAAAGCGAACTATGCCTCGTTTGGCACCATCGGCGAATTTAACAATACGTTGTAACGGCGCTATTGATTCATCAAGTAAGCATTTATCCAGCTTAGCGGCGAAGTAACTGGCGTAGTTATCAATGACTGCCTGACCGAAATCTTCCTTACTTTTAAAGTAATGATAAAAAGATCCTTTCGGTACACCGACTTTTTTTAGAATGCCATCGATGCCAGCAGCGGCAAAGCCACTTTCTGTTAATACTTCCACACCACTGCGAATGAGCAGGGCTCGAGTATCCGTGTTTTCACGGGTTATTTTGGGCGGCCGACCTCGGCGAGGTTTAGGCTGATTGCTTGTCATATTTTCCATAACGCAGATTATAGACCGACCGTCTAATCAATTGCAATGGCTAGATGTGCGAAAGATCCTTAAACAGGATCTTTATTGATTTTGATCAGAAAACAAAAAAGACAGCCGAAGCTGTCTTTTTAATGCAGAGATGAATTAAGCTTGGATTAGAAGCTGTAGTTCATTTGTGCAGAGTAGATGTACGCATCGCCACTTGAAGTGAATGCATACTCATTAGAACCAACAGCTTCAGTAAATGTAATTTTTTTACCTGCAACTAGTGCCGCTGCGAAATCAAATGATAATGCTTGTGATGCTTTATAAGTCAAACCTGCTGTGTACCAGCTACGATCTGTATCTGGGATACTTAATGTTGATTTGCCCGCCTGTTCATCAAATGCATAACCAGCACGTAGTATGATAGCTTCTGAGAGGTAATATTCACCACCAACAGAATAGCGACTTGAGTTACTGAAATCTTCTTCTTTAACTAAGCATACGCCGTCACCACCGCCAGTCGCAATATCATTACAATCAGCACCTTTAGCGATAATATCACCAAAATCAGACCAAGTGGTGTACTGCCAGCTATATGATACGGCAAATTTTTCGCTCAGTTTGTGATAACCAGACACTTCCAAAATTGAAGGTAGGTTGATATCTAAGTTGCCATCAACAGTGTTTTGGCCCGCATATGGATTCATACTCTCAGCTCTTGAAGCTTCTGATGTTGACACACCTTTGTATTCACCTTCAAGTTCTGTTTTAACTTTTGATTTGTAGCTAATACCTAAACGATTATTCTTATTTATTTCATATAATGCACCGACATTCCAGCCAAAGCCGTGACCATCACCTTCCATATCTGCAATATTGTTTGCACCTGAATTTCTTTTTAATTCAGCTGTTGCATAAACAAAACTTACACCTGCGCCTACACTTAATTGCTCATTTAAACGGTAAGATACGTTAGGGTTGAAATTGACACTCATGATGCTTGTTGTGCCTGCAGCTGGATTCGCAGCGAAATCATCAGGATATTCTGTACCAACACCATAATTAGAGTAAATAGCTAAACCTGCAGCCCATTGATCATTAATCGGTTGGATGTAATACATAGCTGGAACGATTTGAGATGGAGCGACATCCTCTGCACTACCTATTGCACTTGTAACATCAATTTCTGGTGATACATAAGAACCTACAACTGAAAGCTGGGCTTTATCAAAAGTTGCCATTAATGCAGGGTTACGTGCAAGTGATGCTGCGTTATCACCGATTGCTGCTTCACCAGCGAATGCGCGGCCTAAACCTGACGCAGAATGTTCACTAACCTGGAAACCAGCTGCGTGAACTTGGCTTGCTGCAAGTAATGCTGTAACTGCTAGAGCAACTTTATTAATTCTCATGTAAACCACCATATAAAATTAGAAATTATGAATGCGATATGTCAGTTCAAATAAAATGAACTTTTTAAATACCTTTAAACTTGTAGTGAAATCTAAGCCTTTCGTATTAGATCGTAAAGATATTTTTATAGGCGTTTATGACTAACTGTCTATTTTTTTAATGCTTCATGGTATTAACATTTAGATAACAATGGTTCAGTACCGTTTACAATCCGAGTGTAACAGATTGTTATTTAATGATTAAAATCACTTTCAGCTATTTTTTTTAATGCATAAATTAAACTGCTCTGATCTGTTTGCAAATATGTAAAAAATTACTAAGAGATACTGATATTTGTAGAGCTAAGACTCTATAAAATAGCACTTTTTTCACCCGTTATAACAAAAAGATATATATTTAGAGGTATCTATATTGTTTATTATAAGCTTTTAAAGCTACATATTTTATATATTGTATTTTAATTTTAAGGTTCCGCGAGTGATTGGTTTTTGAGTTGTGCTGGAAGGGGGGAAATGAAGATGCCACTCAATAGCATGAATGGCATTAGAAACCGGTACTATTAACCCGAATTATTAACCGATACTATTCGCCGATATTACTTGGTGTGCTTTTCTTCTTCTCTTTTAATTGCTCAGAGAACTGACCAAGTACATTATGCATTTGTTGTAATTTACCTAGGAATGCAGCGATAGCGACATCAAATCCTTCTTCATTTGTTTTTGGCAATGCTTGCTGATCTTCAACTAACTCTTCCATATAAGGTAGGAATCGGTTTGAGTTTGCTTTAAAGCCACTGTCAGCAGCAAAGATCGCGCTAAACTTACCCATTTTACGGTTGCTTAGTAACGTTAAAAACTCATCTGCTTCGATAGCAGGATGATAAAAGCCTTTAAGCTGTGCAGTTAGCTGTTCATGAAGTTGTTGATTTGTCATTGCGCCGGTTTTCTTATCGATAAAAGGGTCGGTATTATATACCCAAGTTACTTCAAGATGCTATATCTGAGGCTAGAAGAGGTATCAGCATAAGGCGAAATATGTAGTTAATGGTTATCACATTTTCAGCTATATTAAATGGCGATACACTAGACCATTGATATCAAAAATGTGATCCAGCGCAATTTTGCTAGATTTTGATCTGAAAATTATGCTTTAATGTTCGGTCAACGGAATGATTTGGCAAGACTCACATCTGCTTAGTTGTATCAGTTAAAAGCTGTCGTCACAGTTGTTAACTGATATATCTATGAGGACGTAATAAGATGAAAAAAATTCTTGTGATCGGAGGCGGTGCTGGTGGCCTTGAGCTTGCTACGCAACTGGGTCGTAAATTGGGTAAAAAAGGCAAAGCCAGCATTACGCTGGTTGATCGTAATAAAACCCATCTGTGGAAACCGTTATTACATGAAGTGGCAACTGGCTCACTTGATACTGGTATTGACGCGTTAAGTTATGCGGCACATGCGAAGAATCAAGGCTTTGATTTTCAATTAGGCAGTTTCTCTGGTTTAGATCGTGATACTAAAACTGTCACCATTGCACCTTTATATAATGACTGTGATGAATTACTGATTGCTGAACGTACTTTACAATATGATTATTTGGTATTAGCGATAGGCAGTATGTGTAATGACTTTAATACTAAGGGTGTTAAAGACAACTGTATTTTCTTAGATAGTCCAGATCAAGCACATCGTTTTCATAAAGAATTATTAAATGCATTCTTGTTGCATGGTGCTAACAAAGATAAAAATGCCAAAGTAAACATCGCGATTGTCGGCGCGGGTGCGACGGGTGTTGAACTGTCTGCTGAATTGCATAATACCGCATCACAATTATCGGCTTATGGTTTTACTAACGTAAACCAAGAATCGTTAAACGTGACGTTGGTTGAAGCTGGTAAGAGTATTTTACCGGCATTACCGGCACGTATTTCTGCTGCTGCGCACCATGAATTAACTAAAATCGGTGTCGACGTTCGTACCGAAACTATGGTGACAGAAGCGAACAGTGAAGGCTTGGTGACCAAAGATGGTGACACTATCCCTGCATCATTAATGGTGTGGGCTGCAGGTATTAAAGCACCTGACTTTATGAAAGACATTGCTGGATTAGAAACCAATCGTATTAACCAAATTGTGGTTAAAGATAGTTTACAGGCCAGTCGTGATGACAGTATTTTTGTGATTGGTGATTTGGCATCTTGCACACAGGCGGATGGTTCATTGGTACCACCACGTGCACAAGCAGCACACCAAATGGCAACGGTTGCATTTAAAAACATCATGACATTGATACAAGGTGGCTCGACATTGAAACCGTTCGTCTATCATGATCACGGTTCACTGGTATCGTTAAGTAGCTTTAGTACTGTAGGTAGCTTAATGGGTAATTTGACTAAAGGCAGCATGATGGTTGAAGGTCGTATTGCCAGAATGGTATATATTTCACTGTACCGGATGCACCAAATTGCCTTACATGGTTATGTGAAAACAGGACTTATGATGTTAGTGGGTAGTTTGAACCGGGTATTACGCCCGACGCTTAAACTGCATTAATCGCGATTCGATTAAGTTAAGTTTGAAGTAGTAAAAAGGAATGGCCTGGTGTCATTCCTTTTTTGTTATCTAATGATCGGTCCTAAATCGAAATTGGCGTTTTACTCTTTTCGCCACCGATTTCACGGACTAACTTAGGCACTAAAAACCCCGGAAGCCGTAATAACAACTCATTCATTATCGCAACCGCTTTTTCTTCTGGCACATCAAAATGACTCGCGCCCTCGACCTTGTCGAGCAGATGTAAATAGTACGGCTGAATACGGTTATCAAACAGACGCTCATGTAGTTCAACTAAATCATCGGCATTATCATTAATGTCAGCCAGTAATACCGCCTGATTATATAAGCTGATCCCAGCACTGGTGAGTTTCGCTAATGCAGCGGGTAGTTCTGCGGCTAACTCATTAGGATGGTTAATGTGTAGTACGACACTGCAACGCAAGCTCGATTGTTTTAGCAGTGTAACTAATTCATCGGTAACACGGCTTGGCATCACCACGGGTAAACGGGTATGTATGCGCAGACGCTTCAGGTGTGGGATCTGTTCTAATTGTGCAACCAACCAACCGAGTTGTTCATCATTGGCCATGAGTGGATCGCCGCCACTGAAAATAACTTCAATGATCTCGGGTTTAGAGCGAATATAGTCTATCGCTTGTTGCCATTCATGCTTGTTATTACTATTGTCTTGATAAGGGAAGTGACGGCGGAAACAATAACGGCAGTTGATCGCACAACCTCCACGGACAATAAACAGTACCCGGTTGGTGTATTTGTGCAGTAATCCAGGCACCACAGATTCATGCTCATCAAGCGGATCTTTAACGAATCCGGCTTTTTGGATGAACTCTTGCTGTTTGGGCATAACTTGCAAAAACAGTGGGTCTTTAGGGTTACCTTTTTCCATGCGATCCACAAACGACTGTGGCACGCGCATAGGGAATAACTGCCTTGCCGCAAAATCTGCTTGGAAAGCTGTCTCGGAAAGTTCTAGTATAAAAAGTAGCTTTCTGGGATCTGAAATGGCACTTGCTAAGTCTTTTTTCCAATTTTCCTGCATCTTTGCTCCATTTCGGGTTATCATTTGCGGCATTATTGAACTCTAATTATTGAAATCTATTTTTTCATGAGGATAACATGGCAACATACAAAACCAGTGATTTTAAAGGCGGTTTAAAATTCATGCTTGATAATGAGCCTTGCTCTATTATGGAACATGATCATGTAAAACCAGGTAAAGGCCAAGCATTTCATCGCGTTAAAGTTCGTCGTTTAGTTTCTGGTAAAATTCTAGAAAAAACATTTAAGTCTGGTGAAACTGTTGAAGCAGCAGACGTAATGGAAGTAGAATTAGCGTATCTATATAACGATGGCGAATACTTCCATTTTATGAACAATGAATCATTTGAACAAGTTGAAGCTGACGTAAAAGCGGTTGGCGATACGGCTAAATGGTTAGTTGAACAAGATATCTGCGTAATTACGACGTGGAACGATAACCCAATTGCTGTTACACCACCAAACTTTGTTGAATTGGAAGTAACAGAAACAGATCCTGGCCTAAAAGGCGATACGCAGGGCACGGGTGGTAAACCTGCAACATTAACTACAGGTGCCGTTGTGCGTGTACCTCTATTCATCCAAATCGGTGAAGTAGTGAAAGTTGATACACGTACTGGCGAATATGTTGGCCGTGTAAAATAAGTTGATTTTGCGCTAATTCAATTAGCGTTAATGAATAATAAAATGCCAGTCTTTGACTGGCATTTTAGTTTTTACGAAACGGATAAATCTTTCGAAAACAGTATTGATAGCATTAATTAAAGTAAGTCGGCTTTCCGGATGCCTTTAACTAATGTTATCTGATTATACGTAGTGACATCGCGTTAATATTTAAGTAATGATAAGCGGAGTGGATATGAGTGAATTAAATTGGCAACCGAGTGCAAGTTTTAATGCACTGCGTGCTCGAGCTAAAGTATTAAGTGTCATCCGTGAGTTTTTTGCGCAACGAGATGTGTTAGAAGTTGATACGCCAGCGATGAGTCAAGCCGCGGTGACCGATGTACATTTAGATGCATTTAGCACGGTATTTGTTGGCCCTGGTTACAGCCAAGGTCTGCCCTTATATCTGCAAACATCACCTGAATTTCACATGAAAAGGTTGCTAGCAGCAGGCAGTGGTTGTATTTACCAAATGAGTAAATCGTTCCGTAATGAAGAAGCGGGGCGTCACCATAATCCCGAGTTCACTATGCTGGAATGGTATCGCATTGGTTTTGATCATTTTCAACTCATGGATGAAATGTCTGAATTGCTGACCTTGGTATTAGGCTCGGGTAAAGAGCTGCGCTTCACTTATCAAAATGCATTTAAGCAATTCTTACAGTTAGATCCGTTAACCGCATCGATGGATGAATTACGTCAAGCGGCAAAACCGTACGGGGTTTATGACGTGTTAGAGCATGAACCTGATCGCGATACTATCTTACAGCTATTATTTTACGTTGGTGTCGAGAGCCAAATTGGCCAAGATGTGCCGTGTTTTATTTATGATTTTCCGGCATCGCAGGCGGCATTAGCTCGTATCAGCCCACAAGACAACCGTGTAGCAGAACGCTTTGAAGTGTATTTTAAAGGCATTGAACTAGCCAATGGCTTCCATGAATTAGCGGATGCTAAAGAGCAGTTAACACGCTTTAAAGGTGATAATGACAAACGTAAGACCATGAATAAACCCGAGCAGCCTATCGACTATCATTTGATTGATGCGCTGACTGCAGGTTTCCCTGATTGCGCAGGTGTGGCATTAGGCATTGATCGATTGGTTATGCTTGCGACGGATGCTAACAGCCTTGATGAGGTAATTGCCTTTCCCACCCCTCGAGCTTAATTTTGTTCTGAAAAGGTAGCTTATCTCAAGCTGCCTTTTTTCATACTCATGATATGGCTACTATCACTGACTTTAAAACCATCTTTTACGCGTAGATCGAGCTTTGGTAATGCAATACGAATATTGTGTTCTTTAAAGACATGGGTGATGCGGGTATTGAGGGCGTGAGTCATGGTTAAACGATGGCCCATTTCTGCCACATAACAGCGTACTTCAAAGTGTAATGCATGTTGGCCAAACTCAATAAAGAATACTTCCGGGCCCGGATTCTCAAGGCTTAAGCTATTCTCTTCGGCACTTTCTAATAGCAGTTTGGTCACTAGCTCGATATCAGAGTTAAATTCCACACCAATATTAATGATCACTCGGGTAATGGAATCGGACAGTGACCAGTTAATAAATTGTTCAGTAATAAAAGCTTTATTCGGCACAATAATTTCTTTTCTATCCCAGTCTACAATCGTGGTTGCACGGGTTTGAATTTTACTGATACTGCCGGTTAAATCACGGATCGTAACGGTATCACCAATCCGGATCGGTTTTTCAAACAAGATAATTAAACCGGAGACGAAGTTTGCAAAAATCTCTTGTAAACCAAAACCTAAACCAACGGTTAATGCTGCTACTAGCCACTGGGTTTTCGCCCAGTCGACACCTAAGAAGTTAAAACCAACGACAAAACCGATCGAAATAGTCATATATTTGGCCAACGTCGTGATGGCAAAACCAGTACCCGGAGAAAGGTCAAGATGCTGCAAGATCAAGAGTTCGAGGGCACCCGATAAATTACGGACTAATACCAAGGTGAGTACAAAAATAATGATGGCTAACAAACAGCTTTTTAAGGTGATCGGGTCGATATATTCAACCCCATTTAAGGTGTTAGAAGCATCCCATAAGGTGATGGTATCTAAGAAGATAAAGGCACTTTGAATTTCTGACCAAAAAAGCGCGTTTAATGCCATAAATAATAGCGTTAACAAGGTGCGTAGCAGGCCAAGCGATTGTGCACTGATTTGATCTAAATCGATTTCCGGTTCTTCGATATCAAAGTGACCTTCCTGGCTGCTATTTTTCTCGCCTTTTTCAACTTCTTTCGCTCGCTGAGCAATAATATCAATACGTTTCGCTTTAGCACGCTCAAAGGCGAGACGACGTTTTTGCAAATGCATGCCGCGACGGATCAAATAATAGCTCAATAAAAAGAACAGCCCCATTAACAGTGAGGACTCCATCTGTTTTAACAACACTTGGGCGGTATAAAGGTAACCCATGATCGCCATGATCGCAGAGGCTACCGGCGCGATAATAAAGGCTGTCCAGATAGTATGGTGGACAATATGCGGTTTACCATTATTCTTTTTCTTGTAGGTAAGCGGCAGTTTTTCTCGATACAAACGGTAATAGAATTGCACCAATGCACCACAAGTGATGACAAAGGCAAGGCGACCGAGTGAGCCGTCATACGCTTGTTCTGGATATTGGTAACACAGCACTTGGATTATGTAAGAAGGCCAAGAGATAAAAAATAGTACCTGGTAGTAGCCCCAAATCTTGGCGATGCGATCTTTATCTATTTTCAGGTGGATCTGTAATAGGCCCTTATGACGAGTCAGATTACGCATGAACAGATAGATGACTAATAAAAATAATGAGTCTTGTAAGGCGTGGCCAATATTAACGGCAAACGGATATTGCCATGCATTTATCAATAATTCGGTGATGATAAACAGCGAGATAGGTAAGAGCAGCGCATCTGCCAATGAATAAGCAATATTGCGTAGTGTATAGGCGAATTTATCTTGGGTTACTTTACCGACTTTTGGTGATGTCTCGGCAATATGTTTGGTAAAGAATGTATTCAGTGGTGTGCGTAAATAAGTAAAACCTAAAATAAGTAATGCGGCCAAGCTTAGTGTGCCTAATGGCGAAGAAAGTATGGCTTGTGGGATAGTAATGCTGTTTTCGAGTGACGTGAGCCACAGCATACTGGCAAACAGCTCGGTGATACTTTGTGTGCCCAGTAACGGAATGCTCGGTACCCAGAATAAATGCTCATCTGCTTGCTGTTTAATTTGCACCAGAGTGCTATTCATTTTGCTATAGCTGACTTTTAATTTAGCTTGTTCGTAGATATGATTATCTAAGCTAGAAATCAGCTTGCTGAGTAACAGTCGACGTAACTCCATAAAACGTAACAAGCTCGCTTGTTCTTCAGTCGTTAGCGCCTTGGTTGTTAGTGGCAAACTGTCTAACTGGGTGAGCATTTTTTGATAACGAAAACGCGCTAAACGACTTTCAACAATCTCATCTTCTAGTTTTGCTAGTGGTGGTTCAGTTGGTAGACTACTTACCTGCGCGCGTAAATTCTCGCCAAACGCTGAACTTATTTTTAACCATTCGACTTGTTCATTAAAATTAATCAGTGTGG
>Ga0209292_1005311_pt1 | contig 13186 bp, 14 predicted proteins | sample GOMGulsemesocosm_2_FD_184634 | JGI IMG/M metagenome (GOLD analysis project Ga0209292, IMG submission 184634) | Methane-oxidizing microbial communities from mesocosms in the Gulf of Mexico - GOM9C Gulf of Mexico (SPAdes) (version 2) | ecosystem: Environmental > Aquatic > Marine > Cold seeps...
AAGATATCACATTTCGGCGAATTTAATGAATTTTGTCCATACTATTAACAATTCACCATCAATAATTGAATGTATCACTGTGATTTTAAGGTGGGATCCGCAAAGTGAACAACCTCGTTGGGAAGTTTAATATGTCAATCAAACAATGGCCGGTGCAAATGCGCCCGCGCGAGAAGTTATTAGCACAAGGGGCGACAGCACTGTCAGACGCGGAATTACTGGCGATATTTTTACGAACCGGCGTGCCAGGTATGTCGGCTGTCGCGCTGGCGAATAATTTATTAGTCGCTTTTGGCGGTTTACCAGCCTTATTACAGGCATCGCAAAGTGAGTTTTGCCAACATGTCGGTTTAGGTGAGGCTAAATATGCGCAATTACAGGCCAGTGCGGAATTAACAAAGCGTTGTCTAAAACAGCAATTACGCCATGTTGTGGCGTTAACGAGCTCAATGCAAACGATTGACTACCTCAAGGTGCAATTGGGTAATTTACCCTACGAGAGCTTTGTTGTGATCTACCTCGATAATCAGCATCAAATATTGCAAAGTGAAGAGCTATTTCGCGGCACAATTAATACTGCAAACGTCTATCCGCGAGAAATTGTTCGACAAGTGATAAAATATAATGCCGCGGCGGTTATTTTAAGTCATAATCACCCGTCGGGAATTACCGAGCCGAGTCAGTCTGATATTCGCATTACCAAGCGAATAAAAGCCGCGTTAATATTGATTGATGTATCGATATTAGATCACGTAATAATCGGCTTAGGAAATCCGTATTCTTTTGCAGATCACGGGCTAATTTAGCTACCAAGGCTTAGTTGAGCATTTGGAGCGTTTTTTGTGAACTAATTACTATTTTCAGGCGAAAAAGATACAAATATCGCCTTATTATTGAACATTGCTTGCTTTGGTTTTTAATGTGCTGTAGGATACGCGCCCTCATTTGTGCCTCGGGCGACGGCCAAACGAGGCACATTAAAAGCTCGAGCTTAGAAGTTTATTTTGGAGGACTCCCATGTCTAAAGTATGCCAAGTAACTGGTAAAAGACCAATTACAGGTAACAACGTATCGCACGCTAAAAACCATACGCGTCGTCGTTTTTTACCAAACCTACACACTCACCGTTTTTGGGTAGAGAGTGAAAACCGTTTCGTTAAATTACGTCTAACTGCTAAAGGCATGCGTATTATCGATAAGAAAGGTATTGATGTGGTATTAGCAGAAATGCGTACCCGTGGCGAAAAGGTTTAAGGAATTAAGAAATGCGCGATAAAATTAAATTAGTATCAAGTGCAAGCAGTCATTTCTACACGACTGACAAGAACAAACGTACTATGCCTGAAAAGCTAGAACTTAAAAAGTATGATCCAGTTGTACGTAAGCACGTTATGTACAAAGAAGCTAAAATCAAGTAATTGATATTAGTTTGAAGCTGGATAGCTTCACAAAAAAAGCCCGGTTAATACCGGGCTTTTTTATGCCTGCGATTCGATAAAAATGATCAGATAACTTTTTATCGATTAAATAAGGTAAACTGATTTTTTGATCAGAGTATTATGCCGTGAGATTAACAAAGCGTGCCTGGAACAATGTCTTAATTTTTTCATGTCTGGCGATGATTATTATCTTCAACACCATGAGCGGTAAGCTAATAGAGAACGCAGAGGGTGAATCGACGCTGGTATTGCCAGGTGGCAGTATGATTTTAACCTTAGAGTACCCTAATGGCATAATAGAGCGTTTAGGGCGCAATTGGCTTGTAACGCGTAATCATGCACCTGAACCGTTAAGCGGCGAACAAGAGCAAGGATTAACCCAACAATTAATTGATCGTTGGTTAGGGTTAACGGGCGAAGTCATTGTTTCAGTCAGTGACGAGCAAGGTTACCGCGTGGTGGTTTGGTTAGCGGGAGAGCAAGAACCGCGGCGACTTTGGGTGCAACCTTCAGCGGGATTAATAACCGATGTTTTAAGCCAAACTTCTTGGAAGATCGACCTCGCGATACTTTCTCAATTACCCTTAGAATCACTTAATGAGTCATAATGCCTGAACTACCCGAAGTTGAAGTAAGCAAGTTAGGCGTCAGCCAGCATCTTAATCAGCAAATTATCAGTGATATTATTGTTCGTACCCCTAAATTACGTTGGGATATTCCAACAGAGCAACTAAAATCTTTGATAGGTCAGCGCATTATTGCTGTTTCGCGCCGAGCGAAATACTTGATTATTAAAACAGCCGCTGGTGATATTATTATTCATTTAGGTATGTCGGGCAGCCTGCGGGTTATTGCCCGCGACAGTGCTTTAAACAAACACGACCACTTCGATTTGGTCGTTGCAGATAAAGTGTTACGTTTAAATGATCCTCGACGTTTTGGTGCGTTATTGTTTGCCGCGCAAGGGCAATCGCATGCGGTATTTAATAAACTGGGCCCCGAGCCATTGACTGATGATTTTAATGCCGAACACTTAATTTCGCTATGTAAAAAACGTAAAGCAGTGATAAAACAGGTAATAATGGACAATCCTGTGGTTGTTGGAGTCGGAAATATTTATGCTAACGAGGCGTTATTTTTAGCGGGAATAGATCCACGAACTCCGGCCAATATGGTTGCTCCCACTAAGTTAACCGAGCTGGTTACTGTAATTAAAAACGTGCTAACTGCGGCAATTAAACAAGGTGGTACTACCTTGAAAGACTTTAGCCAAACAGATGGCAAACCGGGTTACTTCGCGCAATCACTGCATGTTTATGGCCGCGGTGGTCAAGTTTGCACGCAATGTGGTGATATATTGCAAGAGGTTAAAATCGGTCAAAGAGCGACTGTTTTTTGTGAACATTGTCAGCAATAACCCAGCTGTTATGGAGACGGAACATTGCGTAAATATCTATTTTTTGTAAGCCAGAACTACAGTTACGCGATTTTGCGTCCACTGCAGGCCGCGATTGTTGAACGTGGTGATCAAGTCGCTTGGTTTTTATACGGCAGCGAAGTGAACGCTAATTACCTTAAAGATGACGAGCACCAATTAGTTCAAATTGACGACGTGATTAATTACCATCCTGAGGTTATATTTGCTCCAGGGAATATGATCCCTAGCTTTTTACCTGGACTCAAGGTGGCTGTTTTTCATGGCTTTGATCCAGGGAAAATAAATCGCCGCGGCTACAATGACCATTTCAATATTCGCGGTTGCTTTGATTTATACTGTACTCAAGGGCCCAACACCACCGCCAAATTTAAGAGATTGGCGCAACAAAGGGGCTATTTTAATGTTGTAGAAACTGGTTGGCCGACCTTGGATCCACTTTTTACTGGCTCGGCTGTTGAACCTAGCGAGCAACCGACTGTGCTAATGTGTTCGACTTTTTCTCGTAATTTAACCTGCGCTCCGCATCTATTTGAGCAAGTCAAAAAACTCAGCCGGAGCGGACGTTGGCGTTGGATTATTCAATTTCACCCGAAAATGGACAAGGCTATTGTCGAACAATACAAAGGGCTTGAAAGTGAGCACCTTAGCTTTGTGGAGACCGATGATATTATTCCCTTGTTACAACAAGCTGATGTCATGTTATGTGATACCTCATCGGTATTGTTGATGTTTTTATTGCAGGGTAAACCAGTGGTTAGTTTTAAAAACAACAAGCCGGGTCCATATTTAGTAGATTTTGACCAACCTGAGCAATTAGAGCAGCACCTTGAGTATGCTTTGTCTCGCCCAGCAGAATTGATGAAGCGGATTGAAGATTTAAATTTGAAGTTACATCCCAATCGCGATGGTTTTTCATCAGCTAGGGTGCTCGATGCGGTTGCAATACAGCTAAGCGGAAAAGCACAACCAGCTAGATCTAAACCTTTAAATTTATGGCGTAACTTAAAGGTTCGAAAAGAATTAAATTACTGGAAATTTTGGTAAGAGGTTTAAACAACAGTAACTAGTATCTCATGGCTAATAATCTAATACCCTCATACTTAAGGGCAGTGAACACCATATTGATTAATAGCGATATTGCCAACTTCCACGAATGCTAAAATCATTATTACTTGCTTTCGTGCGGTAGTTGGAATGGCTAATATCAGCGCCAAGTGTCGCAAAACCTCGGAGGAGGGGTAATTGATATTGCACAGACAATTGCAGCATATCTTCAGCTACTTTTGTTACCTGATTACCGATGATATCTGAAGTTGGTGCTCGGTCGTTGTTATCGCGGTTAAGTTGGGCGAGTCGTAATTTTGCTTGCCATTGTTGGCCGCTGCGATATTGACCTATTACGCCAAATGTCCAGACCTTAGCATCATTATCGAAGGTTGTGCCAACTGTGCGGCCTCGATACCGATAACCTGTTTGGTACTTATCATCTTCGTACAAACAATTATATTTTTCCGTATTTTCTTTACAGCTGACTTGGCTATTAAGATATTCAACAAATACTCTTAAGTTTTGCGAGTCGAGGTTATATAAGCTGTCCAGCCCTAAGACATAAGCGCTATTGTCTGAAAATACACGGCCTGATGCAATATTAGCAGCTTGAGCATAGAGTGAAATAGGTCGTTGCCATAATGTATCGGACCAACGAAAATCAAAGCCCGCTAGGTTGTTTTTTGTCGTATAGGTTTGTGCCGAGTTAGCGGGGTTGTCGCCAGCATGTTGTGCTGACCAACTTAGTCCTATCTCCAGCTGCGATAACGGTCGTGCTGTTACACGACTGCTCCACATTAAAGTATTGGCTTGGTAACGACTAGACTCGAGGCGGGCGACTTGACTGGTAAAACTCCACGGTCCAATCCAGCTCAGTAGAGGGCTATTAAAAGCAGTGCTTGTGCCGCGGCTAACGCTTAATGCCGGTAAAGGTCGGGCGTTATTGCTAAGTAGCAAACTAGAGTCCCAACCAGGGCCCCACCATTGCGATATGGTGCCAACACGAATGACCCAATTACCGTAGGTTGCCGCAAGGTAGCTATTATCAAAGGTCAGATTTTTGTTGTCTAACGGTTGCTCATTAAGCTGAGTACTTAACTTTACCGCCCAAAAGCTACCAAGATATTCGCTACTTAGTTGTAACTGAGCCTGTTGAGATACCGTTTCACCAAAGCCACTAAAGCGTTGCGGCTGATTTGCTAACGACAGTTTGATCTGGCGGTTATATTTATTGCTACGGGCGCGTCGAAGGTAATGAATTACTTGAGCATAGCTCTGCGCTAACGTCGGGGTAATTGTGCTCGCGTTTATCCGCAATAAATCGTCGCTAATGGCATTCCACATCAGTGGGTAGGTTGTAACTGGGGCGCTAATTAACCCTGCATCAGCTAACTGTTGAATATTATTACGTAGATAAAGTTGATTGGCGTCAATCCATGGCGATGCGGCTAATTGGGATGAAAATGCCGCAGCGAAAATCCACCAAGTACCAGCTATAGACTTCATTAATTCTAGCCTTATTGGTGCAGTGCGTCAGAAACAATATCAGGTACAAACTGACTGACATCTCCACCGTGCAACGCAACTTCTTTAACTAAGGTTGAAGAAATAAATGAATTTTTTTCCGATGGGGTTAAAAAGACACTTTCGAGATCAGGGTGTAATCGTCGGTTCATATTGGCCAATTGGAATTCATACTCAAAGTCAGATACTGCGCGTAAACCACGGACCAGCACGGTAGCTTGATATTGTTTTGCAAAATCCACCAACAAGCCACTAAAACCAACAACGATCACATTATCTAAATGCTGAGTGACGGCCTTAGCTAAATCTACTCGCTGCTCTAATGTAAAACGTGGTTTTTTACTTGGACTATTAGCCACACCAACAATCACTTCAGTGAATAATTTTGAGGCACGCTCAACTAAATCAATATGACCGTTAGTGACTGGATCAAATGTTCCTGGGTATATTGCTTTTGTGTGCATTGGCTTACCTAATGGGTGCAGTGATTAAAACTTGCCGCTATTGTGATTAATAACTCGACTGTGGTCAATAGATTGATGAGAGTTAGCGCAATAAGCAAGGTTATGTTGGTAAGGTATTGCTACTTAAAATCCGCCGAGATTACAGTTAACTAACCTGCAAGTGGGTTAGTTAACTGTAATCTTGTCTAAGCTCGAATATCGTAAAACTGTTCGAGCTTATTCAATAACAAGACTAGCCTTTTTTACTTAACTTACCATAGCGTTTAGGTGTTAATTTAAAATCTAAGATCATCGTTTCTAGTTTGTTTTTAACATCTTGAACCTTAACGGTATCCATTAGGTGTTCACCTTTGGCGCGGGTGCCCCATTTAATCATCGAAATTGGTTTTTTCTTCTGTTCGAGGATGGTTTCGAGATAAGTGCTCACGACATATTCTTGGTAGCTATAAGGCCCTGTGCGTTGCGGATTACTGTGGGCGTATAAGCCAATTACAGGAGTTGCAACGGTAACCGCCATATGCGCTGGGCCCGTATCTGGTGCTAACACCACGTCGGCTTGTTTTAATACCGCAAGCAACTGCTTTAAGGTGGTTTTACCAATAAGATTTAATGGCTTATCGTCACAGCTTTGAATAATTCTATCGCCTAACTCTTGTTCTAGTTCGGTTGGGCCGCCACACAAGATAACATTCCAGTCTTTGTCGTTAGCGTAGTTAGCGATAGCTGCGTAGTGTTGTGGCTGCCAATTTCGTTCGGCTTTACTCGCGGCTGGGGCAATTACTAAAGTACGACGGTCAGGGTCAAAATGTTGATTGGCCCAGTTTAAATCTTGCTCACTAAGTGGCATCTGCCATTGTGGTGTTAATTCAGTAGCCCCAGCCACTTCGGCAAAGGCCATAAAACCGTCGAGCACGTGTGGTTTTATTTGGGCCTTGATTCGACGATTGCCAAATAACCACTGACCTTCTTTGGCACGTTTTTTATCAAAACCGACCTTGAACTTTGCTTTTATGCACCAGCTTGCGAGGCTAGCACGCAGTGCAACTTGCATTTGCAATAACACATCGAATTTCTGGCCTTTGAGGTTTGCTCTGAGATCTTTATAACCTTGCAATCCCGCTTTTTTGTCAAAAATAACAAACTCAACACCGGGTAGGCCTTCGAGCAGCATCGCTTCAACCTTACCGATAACCCAGGTTATTTTTGCCTCGGGCCAGCGGCGTTGAATGGCCTGAACTGCGGCGACTGCATTGCAGACGTCGCCAATGGCGCTTAGGCGAATAATACAAATAGATTGCGGCTGATGTCCGGGAAAAATCATGGTGGTAACTTTTTTGGTTGTCTCAATGAGCAAGAGTTTATCATAATTTAATCAAAGGTTAGATACGCTAATCATAACAAAGTGGCGTGGCTATAAACCTGCGGCTGATTAAGCTAAACTAGCGAAAATTATTCGATGAGTATTTCACCGTGGCTTTACACCTTCAGCAATCAAATAATCAGTGGCTTATTGGTCACCCAGATGCCATTGTCGACCCTCAGTGGTTTTCGCCGACTTATTGGCAGCAAAAGCAGCAGATTTTAGGTCAGTCGCATGGTCGTAATGTCACGTGGTTTGTTGGCTTGCCAGAACAAGCTATGGTGCTGCGCCATTATTATCGTGGCGGTTTAATTGGTAAATTGGTGACCGATTGTTATTGGTTTGATGGTATCAAGCAGACCAGAGCTTATCGTGAGTTCAGTTTATTGCTTGAATTAGAGCAGCTTAATTTGCCAGCTTGTCGCGCGGTGGCGGCTCAAGTCACCAAAAAGGGTTTAATTTATCGAGCCGATTTATTGATGAAGATGGTCAGTGGTGGTCAAGACTTGGTGGCTTTATTAACCAAAGGACAACTAAGTGAGCAGCAATGGCAGCATATTGGTGAAACCATTGCTCAATTTCATCGCGCGAAGGTTTATCATGCCGACTTAAATGCGCATAACATTCTTATTGATAGCGAGTTTAAAACCTGGTTAATTGATTTTGACCGTGGCGAAATCAAACCGCAGATCGGTGCTTGGTGTCAGCAAAATCTCGACCGCTTGTTACGCTCGTTCGAAAAAGAGTTAGCGCAACTGCCTCGGTTTCATTTCAATTCGCAACACTGGCAGCAGTTAATGGCAGGTTATGAGCAAGCAATGGCGCTGGAAAGTTAACGCCATTGAAAGTAAATTTCGCGATGAACTATGCGATGAACTATTCGTAGATTGATGTAAGTCATGGATTAAGTCGTTGATTGATTAAGTTGCTGGCTAATCCAAAGCTCAAGTCGTTTGACCGTGCCTTGGTTGCTTTTAACAAACTCTTGTGCATTATGACCCATGGTCAGTAGCGAATCTTGATTGGTTAATAAACCCAGCAGCTCTTGGCTGAGTTGCGATTGGTCTGCGACTAGCGTTAAGCCATCTGCAGCGGCCAATCGCTGACAGATATCACTAAAATTAAACACATGTGACCCCATTAAAACCGGCTTACCCAAGGCTGCAGGTTCAAGTGGGTTGTGACCACCACGCTCAATTAAGCTGCCGCCAATAAAGGCAATATCTGCGACACCGCACATCAGTAATAATTCGCCCATAGTATCGCCGACCACTACCTGTGTGTGCTGATTTGGCGTTTGGCCATCGCTACGTTTGATATAGTTTAATGCCATCGTCTGACATAACTGACTGACCCCGTCGAACCGTTCGGAATGGCGCGGTACAATAATCAGTAATAACTGGGGTAGTTGTTGCAACAATTGCTGGTGAACTTGCAAAATTTGTTGATCTTCAACTGGGTGAGTACTACCAGCAATCCACACAGGGCGCTGGGCTGCCCATGCCTGTTTTAACTGCGCTTGTTGTGTCAGTAATTGTGATGAGATATTCAGGTCAAACTTTATGCTGCCAGTAATTTGTAATTTATCTGCCGCTAAGCCTAATTCGGTAAAGCGCTGACCATCACTGGCAAACTGTGCCGAGACCTGCGTAATGTTTGCTAACATCTCAATCATTAATGGGCCAGCTTTACGGTGATAACCAGTCGCCGACTTTTGTGACATGCGCGCATTGGCCAACAAAGTTGGGATATGACGTTGGTGTAACTGATGGAGCATGTTAGGCCACAACTCGGTTTCCATAATAACGCAAACGGCTGGTTGTACTTGATTTAAAAAACGTTTCATTGCACCTGGTAAATCAAGTGGCAGATAGCAATGTGTGACATTATCGCCGAACGCTTTAATAACGGCGGCGCTGCCTGTGGGCGTGCTGGTGGTAACTATTATTTGATGATCGGTGTGCTGCTTGAGTAAATTGTTGATTAACGGGATCGCCGCTATGGTTTCGCCAACCGAGACCGAGTGCACTAATATAATCGGTTTGTTGATTTTGAATTTGTTAAAGCCGAAACGCTCACCAATTCTGCCGCGATAGTCAGTAGATTTGAGTGCACGGTAGCCGAGATAAGCGATGATAAATGGCGTAAGTAGATATAAAAAAAAGGTATATAAATGTCTATTCATTTTTTGCTTGTTGTCTGTGAACAGGTTACATTGACTCTTAGTGAGTACGAGTCTGACTTGGCTTTATCATACGTTGTTTTGTCAAAAATAACAGTTCGCTGATAATTTACGCCCCCAGGTACGTTTTTAATAACAATTAAGTAAAACAGATACTAATGAAAACAAAAGACAAAATCATTCAAGCGAGCATCGAACTATTTAATTTGTTGGGCGAACGTAATGTCTCGACCAATCATATTGCGGCCCACCTTAATATTAGCCCCGGTAACCTCTATTATCATTACCGAAATAAGGACGATATTATTCGTTCGATTTATACTTTGTACGAACAAAATCTTGATCAAATGTTTCAGCCGCAACACTCAGACAGTGTTGGCATGGATGAGATGATGTATTACGTTGATCGCGTATTTTATTCGATGTGGCGCTTTCGCTTTTTTTACGCCAATTTATCAGATATTTTAGCGCGCGACAAAGAATTACATCAGCGTTATTTGGTGGCGCAGAAACGATTATATAGCCGAGTAATCAATAGTTTAAACGAGATGCGTGAGCAAGGGTATCTCGACCTTGACGATGATATGATCGACGATTTAGCCCAGACCCTGAAATTGGTGGTGACCTTTTGGATTAGTTACCAGCAAACTCAGTGTGAAGACGAAATCACCCAGTCGACAATATCTGAAGGGGTGCTAAAAGTGATTTGTATTTTTAAGGGCCATGTCAGTGATATGGGGCGTAACCACCTTAACCAAATTGAGCAAAACTATCGTGAATTAATGAACAGTGACGACATTTCGCCAACCCTAGATTAGTAATATTGATGGTGGGATTACAAAATTTTTGCAACTCATTGTAATTTCACTGTTTTATAGTTTAAACAAGCCATTAACACGAAAAAATCTAATAATACCTAAATTCTCTTCAAATCGACCAGATTTGTGTCACAAATACCCGTAAAATAGCCCGATACACGTACAGTGTAGTGTCTTAAATGGCGCTATACTTTTGACGCTCATATCCGTTATTTTTAGGAGACATCATGTCTGAATCATTTAGTGACTTTATAAAGCAACAGCTCGTTCAAGTTAAAGCAGATGGCTTGTACAAAGAGGAGCGTCAGCTTCTTTCACCACAGCAAACAGGTATTGAAGTTGCTACAGGTGAAGTTATTAATTTTTGTGCCAATAACTACTTAGGCCTAGCGAATCATCCTGATCTTATTACTGCTGCAAAACATGGCTTAGATAACAATGGTTTTGGTATGGCGTCGGTGCGTTTTATTTGTGGTACGCAAGACATTCATAAACAACTAGAAAATAAACTTAGCTCATTCTTAGGTATGCCAGATACCATTTTGTACTCATCATGTTTTGATGCCAATGCCGGGTTATTTGAAACTTTGTTAGGCCCTGACGATGCAATCATCTCAGATGCCCTCAACCACGCATCGATTATCGATGGTGTGCGTTTGTGTAAAGCTAAGCGTTTTCGTTATGCCAATAACGACATGGTAGCACTTGAAGAGCAACTGATTGCTGCGACGCAAGCCGGTGCTCGTTTTAAATTAATCGCGACCGATGGTGTCTTTTCAATGGACGGCGTTATTGCCAACCTTAAAGGTGTTTGTGATTTAGCTGACAAGTACGATGCTATGGTAATGGTTGACGATTCTCATGCCGTTGGTTTTGTTGGCGATGAAGGCCGTGGTACCCATGAGCATTGTGACGTAATGTCACGTGTTGACATTATTACCGGTACATTAGGCAAAGCACTTGGCGGCGCGTCTGGTGGTTTCACCTCGGCGAGCAAAGAAGTCGTTGAATGGTTGCGTCAACGTTCGCGCCCATACTTATTCTCAAACTCGCTAGCTCCAGCCATTGTTACCGCTTCAATTAAAGTATTAGACATGCTTGAAGATGGTCAAGAGCTACGTGATCGCGTTAAATCAAATGCTCAATACTTTCGCAGTGAAATGGCAGCCGCGGGTTTTGTAATGTCTGGTGCCGATCATGCGATTGTACCTGTGATGTTAGGTGATGCTAAATTAGCACAAGAAATGGCAAGTAGATTATTAGCCAAAGGCATTTACGTGATTGGTTTTTCATTCCCAGTAGTACCTAAAGGCGCTGCGCGTATTCGCACCCAAATGTCAGCGGCTCATACCAAAGCTCAGCTTGATCAGGCGATTGCGGCATTTATCGAAGTAGGTAAAGAGCTTAAGGTTATTTCATGAAAGCGCTAAGTAAAGTCAAAGCCGAAAAAGGCATCTGGATGGTTGATGCTCCAGAGCCGCAAATGGGTCATAACGATTTGTTAATTCGGATCCGCAAGACCGCTATTTGTGGTACCGACATGCATATTTATAACTGGGATGAGTGGTCACAACGTACCATTCCAGTACCGATGATTGTCGGCCATGAATATGTTGGTGAAGTCGTTGGCATTGGTCAAGAAGTTAAAGGTTTTGCCATTGGCGATCGCGTATCTGGCGAAGGGCATATTACCTGTGGTCATTGTCGAAACTGTCGTGGTGGTCGTACCCATTTATGTCGTAATACCGTAGGTGTTGGGGTCAACCGCCCTGGTTCATTTGCTGAGTTGTTGGTGATCCCTGCGTTTAATGCGTTTAAATTGCCTGACGATATCTCAGATGATTTGGCTGCGGTGTTTGACCCTTTTGGCAATGCAGTGCATACCGCGCTGTCGTTTGACTTAGTCGGCGAAGATGTTTTAATTACCGGTGCGGGTCCTATTGGCATTATGGCAGCAGCGATTTGTAAGCACGTTGGTGCACGTCATGTTGTGATCACCGATGTTAATCCTTATCGACTTGATTTAGCCAAAAAGATGGGCGCTACTCGTGCGGTTAACGTGATGGAAGAAAAGCTTGAAGATGTAATGGCCGATCTTGGCATGACCGAAGGCTTTGACGTTGGCATGGAAATGTCAGGTGTACCATCAGCTTTTCAAAGCATGCTTAAGAATATGAATCATGGTGGTCGTATTGCGATGCTGGGCATTCCACCGTCAGACATGTCGATTGATTGGGATCAGATTATCTTTAAAGGCTTGGTTATTAAAGGGATCTATGGTCGTGAAATGTTTGAAACTTGGTACAAAATGGCCAGTTTGATTCAGTCTGGACTCGATATTTCGCCAATTATCACCCACCACTTCAACATTGATGATTTTGAGCAAGGTTTCGAGGCGATGGGCTCAGGTCAGTCAGGCAAGGTTATTTTAAACTGGGATTAACGCTTGGGTTACATTCTTGGGTTAACTAGAGATGAAAGGGCCAGTATTCAAACGAATACTGGCCCTTTGTTCAGGACGAACGGTCATGCTTTTTGTTCCAGACAAAGCATAAGTACATGCATCCCTATCTCTTGATCACAAGTTATTCGGTCAGAGTTAGCGATATAGCTAACTCTGCTGATTCAACCATGTCCGCCAATTTTAGCCATCCTTGCCATAAAGCTTTTATTCCAACTCGACCATTCCTTTTACTATCATACCAGCCCGCTAGTGTTGCTATTGCGTAATATAACCAGTGAAGTGATGGTGCTTGCTTCGGTAACTCTTTCCCTTTTTCAACTTTTCGCCAAAGTAGTTTCCACGTTAAATCAGAGACATAAACTGTGCATTGTATTTTCTTAGCTGACTCTTGGTTTTGGATACAGCTTTGAAGTTGCATTAACCGGACAGCAATGAAAGCTTTGATAACGG
>Ga0209292_1005317_pt1 | contig 13158 bp, 11 predicted proteins | sample GOMGulsemesocosm_2_FD_184634 | JGI IMG/M metagenome (GOLD analysis project Ga0209292, IMG submission 184634) | Methane-oxidizing microbial communities from mesocosms in the Gulf of Mexico - GOM9C Gulf of Mexico (SPAdes) (version 2) | ecosystem: Environmental > Aquatic > Marine > Cold seeps...
GCTAAATAACGTTGCTTTAACGCTTGCTGTTGCACCTCATCAATCGTGTCAGGCATACTTTTCAATGGCGCGAAAAAGATACTCTGTTCGACATCCTCGACTATTTGCGCCTCAATTTGTGGTAATAGTCTGGTGACCAATACCCTTGGCAGCACAACTTTATTTTCAATGCCTTGAGATAAACGCATTTCTGCCGTTTCAAACCATTTTACATACCCTTCTAGTCGAGTTGCAAAGTCTTGGTAGTCTTTAAAGGTATCAAAAGGCTGCGCGCCCTCGCCTGAACCTAATCGCGCCATTTCACTTAATAACGAACTAAATTGAGTAAAGGGTAAGAAACGTTGTGGGAAAGATTCAGCATGAATAGCACGTTGCAAATCACGCTTTAAAATATCAAAACTAATCTTACGCTCAGCGCTTAAAGCACTACGGTCAATATCATTTATCCAGCCTAAGTACTGCAAATGAAATTGATGTTGCTGTTTGAGGAAGTCGTCGCTAAGGTTATCAACAAAGAGTGAATTGAAGCGGTAGTCACCGGTGTATACACCCGATAACGGATGTAATTGCAGTTGCTGCTCGAAATACTGCTCGGCCAATCGTTCAAAATTAACATTTTCATCGGCTACTTTATTGATCATTGCGTCGCTGTTAAGCTGCTGGGCAACTCGAAAGCCGTCATCACAGCCTGACACACAGAGTGCCGCGACAAAACCTACCATTAAAAAACGCTTCATTATATTTCCTTTTCCCATAAAAAAACCCCGCTAATGCGGGGTTTTCAGTATAACAGAAAGCTAATCTAAATGGACTAGCAAACTATTTTAGCGATAAGCTACTTTACGACGCTTTGCTGTGTCTTTGATGTACTTTAACCAAATTTTTGCATTTTTCTTAACGCTTTTTGATTGGCCTTTTGAAGCCTTAACCATTGTAGCGTAAGCAGACTTGTACTGTCTGCTGTAGAAATATGCTTGTGATAAGGTAAATGTAGCATCATCAAACTTTCTAAGCCCCGTATCCTTAAGTGCCATTTTAAGTGCTTTAATAGCAGTTTTATGGTGCTCAAGTTCGAAAGCAATTAGGCCTTGCTTGTAATAAAGTTCGCCATTGTTTTCAACTGCAGCCGCTTCACCGTAATATTTAACGGCTTTGTCGAGTTCTTTAGCTTGATGCCAAGAACCTGCAAGTACTTTAAGCATTCTTTCATCACGGTCAATTAGACCAGATTTAAGATACTTTTCAAGTACAACAGCAGCACGATGTGGAATGCTGTTTGTTGAATACAACTGAGCTAAAACCTTTATTTCACTAGCTTTTTTCAAATAACCATTGATGTAAGCAATATGCATTGTCTGTAAAGACTTCTCATACTGTTCGTCAACCATGTAGAACTGTCCAAGTTGTACCCAAAATTTAGGAACATCAGGGAACACCGCTACTAGCGTTTCGAGTACACCAATCGCATTCTTGTGTTGCTTGAGCTCGTAATAAGCACCAAGTTTTAACAAGTATGGATTTTTGTTTGGCTCTTTGTAGGCCGCAATCGCTTTATCAGCAGGTGCAATAACGTTAGCAAACTGTTTAAGTTCCATATAAGCAGAGCCTATACGAACCCAAACACCAGCGTCATCCTTACCAGTGAATTCCATCCACATTTTATAATGCTTAACGGCATTATCAAATTGCTTCTCTTGCATCTGTAAATCAGCAAGAGTACGGATTGCACTGCCATGTTCAACAGTACTTAGAATATCAGCGTCAACAGAAACTTTAAGATACTTAATAGCTTCAACGCCTTTACCTTTCTGACCTGCATACATGCTACCAAGGAACTTAGCGATATAAGCTTTATCGTATGGTTTTTTAGGCTTTAACTCTAACGCAAGTTTAAGTGCTTCATCAATTTGGTCTGCAGCATACAGATCATAGATTTTTGCAACTTTCTTACCTACACGCTCAGAAAGCGTGTAGGTCTTACGGTTCGAGTTATCAGCAGCAACAGCATCTGAAACAGGTGCCATTGTGCCTAAAGCAATAACCGAACTTACTAATAAAGCAGCAAATTTATTTGAATATTTCATCATCTATTTCCCCTGCTTATCTAGTGTGAAGTCCAAACGAACTGATTGACCAGTTTGTTTCATTGCCTTTCCACCTTCCATCTTAGGCTTGTATTTCCAACGTTTAAGTGCACGACGTGCTTCTTTATCAAACAAGCGTTTCGGCTTTGCTTCGATAACTTTAACATCTTCAACACCACCAATTTCATTGATAGAGAAGCTTAATACTACATAACCTTCTTTACCATCACGCGCCGCTTTAATCGGGTAACGTGGTTCAATACGAACGATTGGTGTTGCATCGCCATCTGCCATCATGCCAGTACCAGGACCTTGCATGCCGGTAGTTACACCACTTACATCAACACCTTGCAGATTAAAATCCATTCCAGTGTCTGTATCAGTGCTTTCAGGTTCAACTTCCGACGGTGGCGGCGGCTGATCAGGTGGCGGTGGTGGCTTAGGTTTAAACCTTACTTTTGACTGCGCTTTACTTTCTTGCTTTTCTGGGTTTATAACCAATGGCGGTGAAGGTTCAGATTTCTGTAATCTTTCACCACCAAAGCTAACCAAAAAGGCCATAAATGAGAATAATGCGAAAGTAACAGCGGCACCAAGTATTAGGGCGACCAATGCTCTTATCATATTATTCTCCCTCAGCTGCAACCATCAGCTTATCAATACCTGCGGCTTTAACCTGATCCATTACTTTAACAACAATACCGTGTTTCGTATCGATGTCAGCTTGGATCATTACTGCTGCTTCAGGCGCTTCTGCTAGCATACGTTCAACATTGGCTCGAACACGCTTAATGTCTACAACGCGTTTTTCCATGTGAATGCGACCAGCACCGTCAATTGCAATAAAGATATTGGCAGATGGTTTCTTACTCGCTTGATTTGCCTTAGGTTTATTAACATCAAACCCAGACTCTTTAACAAACGAAGTTGTTACGATGAAAAAGATCAGCATGATGAATACGATGTCTAGCATCGGAGTCATATCTACTTCAGCTTCGTCATCTTCATGAAATCGTTTACGTGCCATAAATAATTCTCTCTCTAATGATGTGGCATACTGTCAACTAGCGTTTCTTTTGCTACTTTTAGCTGTGCAGCTAAACGTGCGCTAAAGAAAACACCAGATAGTGCGGCAACCATGCCTGCCATCGTTGGCATTGTCGCCATCGAAATACCGCCAGCCATTAATCGGGCATTAGAGGTACCGGCAGTAGCCATAACTTCAAACACACTAATCATACCAGTTACAGTACCTAGCAACCCAATCATAGGACAGATTGCTACTAGCGTTTTGATGATAATCATCCGCTGTGTTAATTTTTCGTTGGCTTGGGAAATCCAGGCCTCACGGATCCGCTGGGCATACCAAGAAGTAGTGTCTTCTCGAGCATTCCAAGCTTCAATGATACGCTTACGCTCTTTAGGAAATACGACTCGTAAGTACATATAACGTTCAAGCATTAAGGTCCACATTATGAACAATGTCGCTGCAACAAGCAGGAGGACATCGCCACCAGTGGCCATGAAGTCCCTGATAGATTCCCAAAGGCCCATCAGGTAATAAATCATTACTTAGACTCCTTCTCGGCGTGGTCAGCGATGATACCAGCGCTTTGCTCTTCGAGAACGTGTAGTAGAGATTTAGAACGACCAGATACAACAGCGTGTACCAACATTAGAGGTAGAGCAGCAACTAGACCAAGAACCGTAGTTACAAGTGCAGTAGAAATACCGCCAGCCATCATTTTCGGATCACCAGTACCAAACAATGTGATTGCTTGGAACGTACCAATCATACCTGTAACTGTACCCAATAGACCTAACATAGGTGCGATTGCAGCAAGTACTTTAATGATTGAGATACCGCGCTCTAGACGAGGAATTTCTTTCAAAATTGCTTCATCAAGCTTAAGTTCTAATGTTTCAACATCAGTGTCTTTAGCAGCATGGTAAACTTTAAGGATACGACCTAATGGGTTATCAGTAGGGTTGTTAGTGTTTTTAAGCTGTGCGCTAACTTTACCGCTAAGAAGCGTAAGAGTAACAACACGCTCAAGAGCGATTAACAGACCTAAGAACAATACAGCTGTGATGATGTAACCAACAGTGTCACCTTGATGATACTTCTCTTCAAGCGTAGCTTGACCAGTAAGTAAGTTCAAAAGTGCGCCACGGCTAGGGTCAACATATAGTGCAGTGTAACCAGAAGTAGATTCTTGGTACGGTGCAACTGAAGCAACAATGTGCGAACCAGGTTGACGAGCAAGCTCAGCAACGCCGTCTTCACGGTATACTAAGTATTTGTCAGCATCAAGTAGGTTGAAAGAACCAACACGTGTCACAGTACGCTCTGAAGTTTGACCTTCAACATCAGCAACATTTGTAGTAAATGTAGAGATGTTTGCAGATTCAGTCATTTCAGTTTGAAGCGCAAACCAAAGGTTCTCTAGCTCAGCAAGACCAGGTAGGCCTTTAAGTGCACCAATCGCCGCTAATTCATCAGCACGACCAGGGAATTGAGCAGAAATTACAGAACCAGCAACGATACCAGTAGCATCACCAGCAACACCACGTACAACACCAAACGCTTCTTTCAAATCGCCTTGTGCAGCAACAAGATCAGCAGCTAACTGAGTCATACGACGTTCGTTAGAAGCGTGCTGTTCTAAAAGGCGCGTACCGCGTGCTTTTTCAGCAACACGTTGTGCTTTAGCTTTACGTAGTAGAGAGGCTTTATCAGCACGTTCGCTGCGGAATTCTGCTTCACGTTTCTTATCGATACGTGCTTCAGAGATACGCTCACTCTTAATTTTGTTTAACAGTTGACCAAGCGTGTCTGAAGAATCAGCAGCTTGAGCAAAAGAAGCAGTCATTGCGGCTGTCATTACAGATGCAATAGCTAGACCTTTAAATAATTTTCTCATTATTTAGCGCTCCCTTTAGCAGGTACTGGGATTTTAATTAAGTCAGGTGATTTATCTTTACGAACGATATCAATAGCGTTACGAATAGGACGACGCCATTCTTCACCTAATACATCCCAACCTTTACTTTCTTTGTTCCAAACCCAAGTTTGCTTTGAATCAAGAGTTTGAGCAACAAGAGTAACTCGACCAACTTGAAGAACATCAACAGTTAGTGCAGTACCATCAATATTTTCTTTTCCTTGATACACCTGAGAAGTACGACCAGAATCCATTTCGATTTGGTAAGCTTCTAATACCTTGCGGTATTTTTCAGCAGTAGAGACGTCTGAATCGATCATCATTTCTTTTAGGAAAGCGATGCGATCTTCACGTTCTTTTTTCTCAAATGGTAGATCAAGTGAAACGAACTCTTCAATTGTATCAATCATTTTGAACATTAAAGGAACAAGACCTTGGCGTGTTTTGTCGATACCTGAGATATCAGCTTGAACACCAGCAATCTTTGTTTCTTGATCCGCAACTAAAGAAGCTACGTAATCGTTGTATGCACGAAGGTTATCAGTATCATCAACTACCTGGCGGTAATCAAATACTAAGTCTTGTGCTTGACTGTATAGCTTGTTCACTTTTGTTTGTGAAGCAGCGGCTGTTTTTTGAATGGTAGCGTCAGCACTTTGAAGTTTTTTAACTTCGTCAGCAGCAGATGCAGCGAATGTTGTTGTAAGAGCAACGGCTCCCGCTATTGAGATAGCGATTCTAGTTTTTTTACTCAACTTGGACATAGTTCCTAACCAAATTTATTGTGGAAACTGCTGAAGCGAACAATTACGAAATAGTAATTAACGATTCACTCACAGAACGTCGTTCGATCTAATTTTATAGTTTTAGTTTTGACCTTCACTAAGGAGGGACAAGACCGATGACATCATTTCACAAATACTTTCTGACTGTCAACCGCTAAAAGTGAATATCTATGCGGTCAAGCAATTAACCTAACCAATTGAAATAAAACGAATTTAACAACATAGCAACATGCAAAACACAAATAATTAACATAAATGATTTATGGTTATTTAGCTAAAATCCAGCCTAAATGTTTATTAATTAATCGTCACTTTAAATCGTACCGCCACTATAATTGCTAGGGATTCGTATTAGCGTACAAGGCGTTCGTACCATTTAAGAATAAATAAAGTTGTATAAAAACAAACCATAACATCGTAAAAGCCCGTAACAGCGCCTTTTAAAGCGAATTAAATAGCCTAATTAATTACAACTATAAGTAATATCTATTAATAATAACGGCCTATCTAACACTTAAAGGTATAATTTCAGCAGATTATTGTCTATACAACCAAAATGAACCTCACGTTAACATTTTGTAACATTCAATGTTTTTTAACGTTATTACTCTATTTTATCGCTATATTTAACCTTAAGTGCACAAATATCATAGCGATAGTGTTAAATCAGGACTCAAAAAATATTTCTAGACCTAGCGTTGTTTATTACCGCTAGCATCTGGTGGCCAAATATAGGCGTGCTTGATCAATATACTGATTGATTAAATAGCCAATGCACAGCGCGATTGCTATGATTGCGCTAATTATTCGTAGGTCTATCAAATAAATGTTGTCTGAAAAAAATCAAAAGACCATTAAGTCATGTTTTGCTCGGTTTAAAACTGAAATCCCTAATTTTAATACCCGTAAAGAACAAAATTATATGGTCGCGCAAACCGCTAAAACACTGGCTGGTGATTTTGACAAAAATCGTCGTATCGCAGTTATAGAAGCAGGTACTGGTACCGGGAAGTCATTAGCATATGCCCTAGGTGGTATCCCTGTCGCGTTATCCTTGGGGAAGAAGCTGTGCATATCAACCGCAACAGTGGCGTTACAGGAGCAACTATTAAATAAAGACCTTCCGATGTTTCGCCAATATAGTGGTTTGGCGTTTGAATTTGGGGTGATAAAAGGCAGGGGGCGTTATATATGTACCAGTCGACTCGAATTAGCCGCCGATCAAAACGCCGCCTCAGAGCAAGCCATTTGGCAAACGCCTCCAGACAATAAAGATCTATTACTGGTCAAAAAGCTGTGGCAGGCCGTACTCGATAAAAAGTGGGATGGTGAAAGAGATAGCTGGCCAACCCCGATCAGCAATACGTTATGGCAGCATATTCAGTGTGATAAGTTCACGTGTAACAAACAATTTGCGGCTCACCGACAATGTCCTTTCCATAAAGCCAGAGAGACAATCGACAAGCTCGATGTTCTCATTGTAAATCATAGTTTATTACTTGCAGATCTTGAGTTAGGTGGCGGAAAAATTCTGCCAGAACCAGATGAGATGTTTTACGTAATAGATGAAGCACATCATCTTCCTGACAAGGCGCGAGACTTTTCCAGTGGTAATGCCCACTTAAAAGCGAGTATGGAATGGCTGGGCAAGATCGACCTTATGGGTAAGAAAATATCCTCAACGCTAAAATCGGAACAATTAATCAGCCCTTTGATGAAACTGAGCGATAGTTGCAACGAGCTCACCAGTGATACCAAATTGATTGTGCAATGGCTCGATGCAAACGCTAAGCTATTTAATAACGAAGATAATCGTCATCGTTTCGAGCATGGCGTGTTACCTGACTCATTACTTAGTCTTATTGAAAATAACTACGAAACCAGTAAAGCAGCTTTAAAACACCTTAATAAAGTACATCAGCTAATCGTAGAAGCCTACAAAGACGGTATTATCAGTCCGTGGAAAGTTGAAGCGGTATTAAGTGATGTCGGAAACAATGTTTCCAAAATGGAAAATCAATTCAAGTTGTGGTCGATGCTACAGCGAAAAGATTCCAAGCATGGTGCACCGATGGTCCGCTGGATCAATTATATCAAGGCGGAAAAAGGTGAGTATCAACTGTGTGCCTCGCCCATTGAGATTGGCTATTTTCTTGAAGACAAGTTATGGAGCCAAGCGTCAGGGGCAATCTTGTGCTCAGCAACACTCACCGCGTTAAGCTCATTTGATAGTTTTCGTCGTAGTGTTGGTTTGAAGTCTAATGATGGCACCCAATACATTAAATTGGACTCTCCTTTTGATTTCAAGAACAACGCCAAACTCATTATTCCGGCAATGAAAGTTGAGCCAAATAGTGATTTATTTAATGACGCTGTCGTCAAACAAATTCTAACGCTTACCAAAGACACAAAAGCGACGCTTGTGCTTTTTTCTTCCTACTGGCAAATGAACTTAGTCGCTAAATCATTGCGTGACAAACACCAACTGTCATTATTAGTGCAAGGGGAAGCGTCGAGAGACGCGCTATTGAAGCTACATAAGGACAAATGTGATAATGACTTACCGAGCATCTTGTTTGGTACCAGTAGCTTTTCTGAAGGGCTAGATTTGCCAGGCAAGTATTTAACTAATTTAATTATCACTAAATTACCGTTTGGCGTACCCACCTCCCCTGTTGAACAAGCTCATGCCGAATTTATTAAACGTAATCATGCCAACCCGTTTATGGTGCTTACGGTGCCCGACGCGTCACGAAAATTAATTCAGGCTTGTGGCCGCTTATTACGTAATGAAGCCGATACCGGGACCATTACAATCCTCGACCGTAGGATTATCTCTAAGCGTTATGGTCAAGCGCTAATTAATGCGCTCCCTCCTTTTGAATTGGTTGTAGAACATTAATGATAGTCGAGTTATTTAATCAAATCCCCGTCTGGGCATTACTAATGGTCACCGCCCTCGGTGCCGGATTCATTGATGCGATTGTTGGTGGTGGCGGCTTACTAACCGTACCAGCGTTATTAGGGACAGGTATGCCAGTTCATACGGTATTGGGCACCAACAAGCTTGCATCGACTTTTGGTACGGCAGCAGCGAGCTATACTTTTTACAAAAATAAGTTATTCTCACCCATGTTGTGGGTGGAATGCTGCTTTTCAACATTCATCGGCGCCCTTATCGGCACCATCGCTGTTTACGTCGTCTCAGGTGAATACTTAGAAAAGTTGTTACCGTTATTAATCATTGCAACGGCCATTTATACCTTATTAAAGAAGCCTCCAGTTGGCAATGATTTCGTATTAACGTCTGCGCCGAGTAAAACCAAACAATGGTTACAAGGTCTTACTCTGGGGTTCTATGACGGTTTTGCGGGTCCCGGTGCCGGCGCTTTTTGGACCGTATCTTCGCAGATACTCTATAAAATCGATCTAATGGTGAGTAGTGGCGTCGCCCGCTCGATGAACTTTATCAGTAACATTACGGCATTAATCACCTTTGCATTGTTAGGCAAGGTTGATTACCAAATTGGTCTATTAATGGGGGGATGTTTAATGCTAGGCTCAATTATTGGTGCGAAAAGCGCTATTCACTTTGGGCCAACCTTAGTTCGTCCTATCTTCATTGCTGTGGTATTAACTATTAGTGTGAAATTAGCGTGGAGTGCTTGGTTTTGAATGAACTAACTAAACTAGACTCATTGCTCAACGCGCTGGGCCAACAAGCGGCGGCGTATGACCAACACAACAAAATACCACGGTTTCATAGCAAACCTTTTTTTGTCGCAATGCTATTTAAGACGCAGTCAGGTCAATTAAGTGATTACGTCCGAGAAAGCCAGTCATTATTAGACCAAGTGAATGAGTATATTAAGAATAAATCATCGGAAACACTCATCGAATTTCAATGCAATAAATTAGTCGAACAGTGCCAGGCCATTAAGAAAGTACTAACGAGTGAAACGCAGCGCTTTGATAACTACCAGCAAGACAAGACGAGTAAAGCCAAATATTTTGCCAAGAAACAGCAGAAATCAGCAAATAATTTTAGTTGGTTAACGCATCGCGTCGTGAACAACAGCCGCGCGCTTTATTTGGAATTATCCAAGCATCACGGATATCGACAAAAACTGTCAGACAAAATAGCGCGACTAACGAAGCAGTTAAACGAGACACCAGCGAGCGATAAAATCACGATGCAGCAAGAGATATTGCGTCAACACAAGCGTTTAGGCCAATGTAATAAAGCGATCTATTTTATCGAGCAAAAGATCGCAACATTAGAAAGTGGTAAATTCAAACGCTACTAGAACCACTGTAGTTAAGCCACTATAGTTAAGCACGATAGGAAAACAATGAGCGACCAGACCTTAGATAACGCCCCTGAACACATCAAATTAGCGGTTGATTTAATCCAGATGTTAGAAGAATCAGCAATCGATAATGCCACCGCCATTGCGGCATTAGAAATAGTCTTGAATGACCTCAAACGAACGTAATATTCCCTATTCTCGCTACGCTGAGACTCATTAAAAATCAGCGGTTGTTTTTTGATCTTTATTCACTTAGGTTAGATAGTTAACGGGATAACAAAAAAACAAGGGAATGTGGCTATGTTACTTAAGAATAAATTAATTTTAACCTGTCTAATCATTGCGCTCGTACCAACATTAACCGTCGCGTTAGTCGCAAGCTATACGGCTAGTTCGACCATTGAATCTGAAGTGTTCGCAAAGCTCACCGCTGTACGCGATACTAAAAAAACACAAATCAACAGTTACTTTGCAGAACGCGAAGGTGATTTGACCATACTCACCAGCACAATACAAAAGACCCTTGATTTCACATCAGCACAATCACTAGCCGCCAGCGCTCATAATAATCACGAGTACTTCCAAGAATTTATCGACGTATACGGCTATTATGACTTTTTCCTGATCGATAACTCTGGGCACATATTCTATACCGTCGCCAAAGAAGCAGACTATCAAACTAATTTATTAAACGGCAGTTACAAAGATTCTGGATTAGGCAAGCTATTTCACCAAGTCAATAGAGACAATCGCTACACCATGGTTGATTTTAGTCGTTACGCGCCGAGCAATAATGAGCCAGCTTCATTTATCGGATCACCACTGCATAATGGTGACGGCGTGTCAGTGACTGTCGCACTACAGTTATCCATCGAGAAAATTAATGCTTTAATGCAGCAACGGGATGGTATGGGTGTGTCTGGTGAAAGCTATTTAATCGGTAGTGATCGACTCATGCGTTCTGATTCATTTTTAGATCCGAAAGGACACTCCGTCAATGCTTCATTTGCCGGCAGTGTAAAACACAATGGCGTCAATACAGAAGCAGCAAACCAAGGTCTTGCCGGTAAAAGTGATAACCGCATTATTATCGATTATAACGGTAACCCTGTCTTATCGGCTTACACACCGCTAACAATTAATGGCATCCATTGGGTGTTAATTTCGGAAATAGACGTCGATGAGGCATTTGCACCGATCACAGCACTCAACTGGACTATCTTTATCATTGTATTATTAGCAGTATGTGCCATTGTCGCCATCGCCCTACTCGTTTCCGCCTCAATCTTAAAGCCGTTAGGGGGCGAGCCATTAGAGATGCAGCGAATTTCCGAATGCATTGCCCAAGGGGATCTAATGGTTGAGTTTGAAAATGGCCGCGAACCAACCAGTGTCTATGGTGCTATGCAGAAGATGGCGGATCAATTACGCTCAGTCATGAGCGAAATCGTCACTGACAGCCATAGCCTAGCCAGTCTTGCTGAAGAAACAAGTAGCACCAGCCTGCAAGCATCAACCAGTTTACTAGAACAACAACAAAGTATCGAGCAAGTCGCAACAGCCATCGAAGAGATGTCCGTTAGCATTAACGAAGTCGCAGTTAACGCCGTTAATGTCGCGTCAGCATCCCAAGCCGCACAAGTAGCAACAATCAACGCCGATGATAAACTCAGCCTGACAATAAGCGAATTAAGCCGGCTAGATCAAGAAATTTCGCAAGCAAGCGATGCGATCAAAGATTTAGAAACGGACTCTCATCAAATAGGCACAGTATTAGACGTTATCCGCGGCATTGCTGAACAGACGAACTTGTTGGCGCTAAACGCCGCGATTGAAGCCGCTAGAGCTGGAGAACAAGGGCGCGGCTTTGCTGTGGTTGCTGACGAAGTGCGTGACTTAGCCTCTAAAACGCAAGACTCGACTAAAAACATTGAGAATATGATCAGCAAGTTACAAGGCGCTTCCAAGAAAGCGGTATGTGTCATGGATTCTAGCCGAGATGTTTGCACTGATACGATGTCCAATGCGCAAGCAACTGCCAATGCAATAGCCAGCGTTAACAACGAAATATCCCAAATATCGCAATTAACCGGTGTTATAGCCAATGCTATCGATGAGCAATCAACTGTCTCCGGTGTCATTAGTCAAAGCGTTACGGTCATTAGTGATGTCGCACAAGAGAATTCAGCGAGTACTGAACAGGTATCATCGGCTAGCCACATGATTAGCCGAATAGCTCACACGCTAAGTCAATTGACTTCCCGCTTTAAAGTTACCTAATCTCGTCCCTAACTAATCATACCAATGGCATTGGACAGCACACAATGTCATGGAGTTTTTTACAATATGGTAGAATATAACTTCACTGAACGTGGAATGACTAGGGCTGTTCTGGGGACATTGTTTCTTTAATTTCATCACTGGTGAAACCTTTTCTCGCCAAATAAGAATAGGCCTTTGACTTCTCTTTGTAATCAGATAAGTCGTAGTTTTTTTTGGCTAATTGATCTTTACAGCTCTGATAAAAATCAATATCTCCTGCAAGTTCGAGTTGATATAACGTTTCTTCAAATTCACTGACATCAATAAGACGCTGTTTTAGTTCATTGAGGATAAGCGTTTGCCCTTTTCCCTTGCGGTATAACTTAATTATTTCAGGGCCGAGCTCTGCTTTTTCAGCTTGTATCACCATTTTACTGCGTAGTGAGTCTTGTGCGGGGTGTTGTGATAACGCGTGGTCTATTTGTGCACGAGAAAAGCCTCGAGCGGTCATTTGGGCGTATACTTTTTCTTTACTAATACCATCGAACGTTATGAATCGTGACTGTAATCGATTGCTCGCCAGCTGATCGAAGTTGATGTCATGGCGTTCAACAACTTGTTCAATGGCCGTTTCAATATCACTAGAGCAAACGCCGCGCAATTTCAACTTTCGCTGTATCGCACTTTTTCCTATTTCATTATTAAATGCGGACTCGCAATACCGTATCGTAAATTCAAGATCACTCTTGAGATAACCATTTTCGATAAGTTG
>Ga0209292_1005318_pt1 | contig 13157 bp, 15 predicted proteins | sample GOMGulsemesocosm_2_FD_184634 | JGI IMG/M metagenome (GOLD analysis project Ga0209292, IMG submission 184634) | Methane-oxidizing microbial communities from mesocosms in the Gulf of Mexico - GOM9C Gulf of Mexico (SPAdes) (version 2) | ecosystem: Environmental > Aquatic > Marine > Cold seeps...
AAAGAAAATGGTTAATTCAATGTTTTGGGATTAGCAAACAGGCCTTTTACAAACGCCTACAATCTCATCGAATAAAGCAAAATAACGAGCTCATATTAATTCAATTGGTCAAACAGTGCCGTAATAAGATTGGACAACAATTAGGCGCTAAAAAACTCTATCATGAATTAAAAAGGGATATTGATAAAAATGGAATCAAAATGGGTAGAGATAAATTCTATTCTTTCTTAAGAAGCCATAGATTACTGGTGCCCAGAACAAAAAGATATCATATTACAACAAACTCTAATCATCACTTCTATAAATATAAAAACCTTGTATCAAACAAAGTTCCAACCAGAGCTGAACAACTTTGGGTAACGGATATAACCTATATAAAAACACAGAAAGGCCATAGTTATTTAGCTTTAGTAACCGATGCATATTCTAAGAAGATAATGGGATATAAATTAGATTCACATATGAGAACATCACTTTGTATAGATGCGCTGAAAATGGCTCTTAAAAACCGTAAATACATAAACCAAAAACTAATTCATCATTCGGATAGAGGGTTACAATATTGCAATCCAACTTATACCCTATTTGCCGAGTCAAATGGTTTAACAATGAGTATGACTGAAAAATATGACCCCTATGAAAATGCAATTGCAGAGAGAATTAACAGAACTTTAAAATATGAATATGGTTTGAAATTAACCATTAAAAACACTAATTTAGCACAGAAGATCACAAAAAGAGCTATTAATATTTACAACAACCTTCGTCCGCATTTAAGTCTCGATTTAAAAACACCAAACCAGGTACACATAAATCAAAATATTGACTATAAATCGTATCGAAGAAATAAAATAAAACTGGAATTATTAACCTTGTGAAATCACAAAAAAAAGGTCAACCTATTTCAGGACAATACAACTCATAGTGTACATAATAAATAACATCATGTTAATAATTTCTATTTTTGGTTTAACTCTAAGAAATAAAATCTAATTAAATTAAGTGGAGATCAACTATAACATAATAAGTTTAATTGATATATTAGGTTTAGTTCAAGGTGTATTTCTAGGGTTGATCTTAGTAGTTGAAAGTAAGCGAATTAAACCTAAGTTATTTTTAGGTTTATTTCTATTAACTTATAGTGCAGAACTCTTAAATTCTATTCTTGGAGATTTAAATATTCTTGAACTTAAACCCTCATTATTATATCTACCATTAGATTTTAGATATTTAACAATTCCGTTATTTTATCTATACATTAAAAGGATTTTTAATAGTCCACTAACTAAAAAGAAAAATTTACTTATTCTATTACCAGGAATAATAGAGTTTCTATTTTTTGCAATACTTTTTGTTTTAAACTTAGATACAAAATTGAGAATACATAATTCTGAAAAATTTTCTGATGGAATATTTTTATTTGCGATTTTATCATATCCATATTCAATATACTACGCAATTTTGACCATTAAATTCATTAACAAACAAAAGAAGAATGTTGAAGATTATTATTCAAATACGGAAGGAAAATTGCTTACTTGGGCTAAGGGTGTTATGGTTTTCTTACTTTTATTTATACTTATAATAATATCTACAATTTTTGTAGAAGGAAAGTTTTATACAGACTATATGTATCCAGTTATCTCATCAGTCAACGTGATTTTTATTTTCTGGATAGGGATTTCCGGTTTAAGACAACCTAAACTTTTTGTTTCAAAAAATTCAATTACTAAAAAAGAAAATATAGAAAGTAGTTTTAATGAAAATTCTAAGAATAAATCAATCATTAACAAGACGTACTATAAAAAACTAATTGAATTAATGGTTGGCGAAAAAATGTTTTTAGAACCCAACTTATCTTTGGCTGACGTATCCATAAAGCTTAAAATACCACAACGAAACCTATCTGAACTCATTAGAGAGGAATCAGATAAAAACTTCAATCAATTTGTAAATTATTACCGTGTAGAAGAAGCAAAAAAATTATTGTTAGATGCTTCAAATAACCATTTAAACATGCTAGGAATAGCTTTTGACTCAGGATTTAGTTCAAAAGCAACTTTTTATAGTGTTTTTAAAAAGCACACTTCTAAAACACCTAAACTATTTAAAAACAGTAACTTACACTAATATTATACAAGTCTAATATTCTGTAATAAGTCCAGAAAACTGTTTTCTAGACTTGCTTTTCTTTTTTTAAGACTCTTATTGTTGACGGTCGTCTCATCTTTGCACCAATAAATCGTGTATGATGAAACATTCCTTATATAAGTAATGATAATTTGGATGTTCCATTTGATAATCAAAAAATATTAACATAATGAAAACTAATATTTTAACGTTAGTGGTTTTAGGCTTTGCTTGGATTCTTTTTATAGTATGGGACTTATTTGTAACGCAATGGAGTTATTTAAAAAGCGAACATATATTTAGAGTAGACCTACTCATTATTTTTCCACCTCTTCAAATCATTACAATTTATACACTGATAAAAATATTTAGAAAAACCAAAACAACAGATTGAATTTAGCTCTACATACAAACGAAGAAAAATTCATCCTTAATTACAAAAAAACAATAATTAAACAAAAATGAAAACTAAAAATCTATTCAAAACAGTAATTTGCTTATTAACTTTAAGCTTAACATTTAGTTGTTCTAGCGATGAGGATTCTATAGCGCCAATTGATACTAGATCTTTTATAACTGATAGTAATGTTGATTATTTCATTAACCGAGATGGAACAGTTAATATTATTGTTTCTGGCGAATATACGGATTCAGATTCTCCTAACTTTGGAGGTGATGTAGCAAATAGAGGGTTTGTTTACGGAAAAACAACTAACTCTGTTGTAAATAGTAATAATACAGAAACAGCATTAGGATCTAACCCCGTAAATGCAACATTTAGAAATTTAGACGCTGGACAAACCATTTATATTAGAGGTTTTTTTGAAATGAGTGATGGTACTTATTTCTATGGAAACGAAATTCAAACAAGTACAACAATAGATGCTAGTAGTACCCGTTCTATTTCAATGACCATAAAACCAGATTTATTCTTTCAAAATTCTGAAGGAATTACACCTGAATTAGAAGTTACTGCTATAGAAAAAGAATCGCCAATTGAAATTGGTTTTGAATACAGTTTAAATAGTGATTTTTCTAATAGTTCAATAACTTTAGATTCAGATATGCCAGGAAACATTTTCTTAACAACATATTCTGAGTTTGTTACAGGTTTAACATCTAATACAGAGTACTATTTTAGACCATATGCAAAATATGCTGACGGAACAATTACCAATGGAGGAACTAGTACAGCTACTTTCACTACAAACTAAATAGAATAAAACGTTTGCTAACAACGTATATAAAAAATAGCTAAGTAAGCACAAATCATAATGGTTTGTGCTTTTTTAATATATTTATACCCAGAGAAAAGCATAAAATATCAAGACGCTACTTTTCATATACAAGACCGTTGTGGTGCATTTGAGAAAAAATGAAACTATTCAATTTTAATAAGAAAATTATACAAGGTTATATTTATGTTTCGAAAGAAGAAAACGAACTATTCAAAGGTTTTGAAATTGGAGATTCAGTTATCAAAAAAAATAAAAACCCACCATATATTGTAGTTGACCATACTCTTGACACAAAAATAATCACTCAATGGCCTGGGAAGTTATTTAAAGTAGAAGTTATAAATCCATCGAAAGAAAAAGGCATCAATAAAGGATTAGTAAAAGATATTTGGTACACGAGAACATTAGGAGTTAAAATTCTTGATGAAGTTAACATATCTAAATTATTTGGAGGGAACGGGCAAAACATTGAGCAAATAATTGACCTTACAAGGAATATTACGGAAGAAAAAGTTTTAGCGTTCTCAAAGTATAGCGAAATAGAAAATAGAGACTTATTTACCAAAGCTTGGCGAAATTGGATTATGTTGTACAATAAAAATCATCCTTATCTGAATGATGAACATTATAATACAATCAGTCTTTCACAAAAAAATCAAAGGTATAGTTCACCTATAAAAAAAGGGCTTTCAATTATTTCGTCACAATTTGACATTAGAGCTAGAGAACTAGTTGGGGAAACGGCTTTTGGAGTTGACGAAGAAGGAGAATTATATCTTCAACCGATTTGGGAAAATGCAGTTGAAAAAATACTTCACGCTGGAATTTCGTACGCATCGGATGAAATACTATCGGAAATTGAAAGACGAAATTTGAGAAAACCTTTTAACGAAGTGTTTGAACTGAATAAAAAAAACGGTGGTTAACACCGTGCATAATTAATTGCTGGTTCTACGATACTTACGAAAATCCTCGCGGATTTTCTATTCAGTTTGTATTTACTAAATTAGTTGCTTAATCAACGCAAACAAATCATACACAAAACCGTAAGTAATTAAAAATAATCTATGAGAAAAATGCACAGACTATTAATAATATTATTAATTCTAGTAAATTTAATGAATGCTCAAGAAAAAAATCATGAATCTTTTAAATTAAACGGAACACTTGTAGAAGATTTTAATGATGAATATATTTATTTGGAATATGGGAAATTAAAAGATAGCTGCTTAATAACTAAAAATAAATTTCAGTTTAAAGGAAAATTAACTCAAGCAACTGTTATGGGAACATTTTCATTAAAGAACAGACTAAATAGCTACCCAGAATTTTATATTGAGAATACTGAAATGCAAGTTAAATTATCAATTAAGGAAACTTCAAATAAAAAGCGTATTCATGTTAAAATAATTTCAGTTGAAGGGACCAAAACAATAGTTCTTCAAAAGATTTTTAAGGAGCTTTTAAAAAAAAAGGATGATAACAAAAATAAAGAAAAACTATTAAAGAAGTTAGATAGTGCTGTTTCAATTAATCCAAACAATGGCCACTTAGTTAGTTTAATATATCGTTTGTCAAAAAACGATGGATTTGATAAAAATACACTTCGTCAAATTTATTCAAAAACAAATAAAGGAACACAAAAAGGGTTTTATAAAAGAAAAATTAATGAAATTTTATTCAAAGAAAATTTTTTAGAATATGGTTTAAATATCCCAAATATTCAATTACCTAATGAGAAAGGTAGAATTTATGATGTTTCAACGCTAAAAGGCAAATGGATTCTTTTAGACTTTTGGGCTAGTTGGTGTGCTCCTTGTAGGTCTGAATTCCCAGAATTGAAAAGGGTTTACAATAAATATAAAACTAAAAATTTTGAAATTGTTGGAATTTCAATCGAAAAGAACAAAGACAATTGGCTGAAAGCAATTAAGTCAGATTCTCTTAATTGGATTAATTTGATTGAAAATAAAATGGACTCCGGAAAAATTGCTTCAGAGTTAAATATTGAATTAATACCAACAAAATTTCTTATAAATCCAGATGGAAAAATAGTTTTAAAAAACATTTCTTTAAAAAATCTTGAATCCTTTTTAAGGAATCTTAAATAACATCAAAATAACAACTTACAACAACGTATATAATTAATTGCTAGTAATCGTTAACTTACGAAAATCTTCGAGGATTTTCTATTCAGTTTGTATTTACTAAATTAGTTGCTTAATCAACGCAAACACATCATACACAAACACAGTGAACGTAATTATGAAAAAATTTCTAATCATATTCATGTTGACAATGAATCATTTAACTTTTTCGCAGGAAAAATCGAATTGTTATATAATAAAATATAATAATAACGGAATTGTGATTAAAGCACCAAATGGTTGGATTTTAGATTGTGATTCTGGTTCTAACAGTGGGGTTAGTGCTGTATTATATAAAAAAGGGGAAACTTGGCAAACTGCTAAAACTGTAATGTATATAAATTTTGCTAGTTTAAGAATTGAGAATCAAAAGAATCTAAATGATTTAATTTCTTATGACATTCAAAAATTTAAAGAAAACTATAAGGGCATTGAAATTAAAACAAAGGAAAAAATAGAGCTTGAAAATTTTGCAGGAGTTATAAATTATTTTGGTGGAGGAACTTACAAAAACTATGAATATCTGGCATATTTAGACTTGAAAGAATTTGCAATTATGACAGTTATTTCTTCGAGATCTAAATCTGAATTGAATACTAATTATTCTGACTTTAAGGAGTTATTAAAATCTATAAATGTATTGAAACTAGAACTCCAAAATGAATAAACTATATAAAACACCGTATATAATTAATTATTTCATTACGCGTGAATTAAAAAATTAGTTTTAAATTCACCATTGAAAAAGGCTATGAACCTTTCAGTACATCAATTTTAAAACACTTGGGATATTTTGGCTCAGCACCACTGCTGTCCAATTTCGCCAAAATGGGTGGTTTTAAAATTTTAATCACAACCAATCTTACACAAACACGTTGGCAATTTTGAAAAAAGAATGAAAGAAAAATTTATTACTCAAAAACCAAACAGTCTTTTCTTGCATAAATATATTGCCTACTACTATTTTCATTGCTCATCAAATCATGGACTTCATAAAAAATTTATTTATTATCCAAATATTAAAAATGCTTTAACTGTATATAAAAACTCAAACATTGAATTTAGCAATAACCATTCTATAAGTAAACCTAATAATAAAACTGACTTTAGTTTTATATACTCTGGTGTTCAAAACCAATTTAGAACTGCAGAAATCATATCACCATTTGAAAAAATTGGTATCGTATTTCAAGAGCTCGGAATTAACCATTTTATAGATATTCCGCTATCAACTATATCCAATCACCCAATTGAAAAGTCATTCAATTATTTCGGCAATGAATTTGCGCAACTTTTTGATGCAGTTTACAGTGAAAAAAATCTTGCTAATAAAGTTAAGCTTTTAGATATTTTTTTTACGAATAAATACAGGTATTTTAAAGAAGAAACATTGAAAGATTGTGTCAAAACGATTTTGAATTCCAAACATAAAATAACGGTACATGAATTATCTAACAAATACAATATCAGTAGAAAAACTCTTTTACGTGCATTTAAAAAGCACTTATGCTGTACAACTAAAGACTATATTGATATAGTACAATTTAGGAATGCCTTAAATGATTATCTATTGCTCAATACTAAATTATCATTTACGGAACTTGCTTTAGAAAATGAATATTATGACCAAGCACAATTTATTAATCACATTAAAAAATTAACAGGAATTAATCCCAAAAAATTCTTTAAAAACGTAAAACACCTTGGGGAAGAAAATACTTTTTGGACTTTTCAATAACTACAAGTTGTCCCAATTCACCAATTTTACAATTTCCTTTGAATATATCTTTGTATAAATAATAAAAACAATAATGAAACATCTAATATTCGTATTTATTTGTTGCGGAATGACTTTAATCAATTATGCACAAAACCCTAAAAACATTCAACATAAGATTACATCTAAATATTTTAAAGAACAAAGAATAATTCAGGTACATCTGCCAAAAGAATATAGAAAAGAAGAACGTTTGCCTGTAATTTATGTGTTTGATGCTCAATGGGACACTTATTTTAATTTAACAACTGCTACTATTGATTATCTAATAGAAACAAAAAAAATCCCAAAGAGTATAATTGTTGGTATTCATTCTGAAAATAGACAGTTTGAATTTACGGCTAAAATTGTTAATGATAATTGGGATATGCCGCATTTAGGTGGCGCAAAATTTTTAGAAAAACATTTAAGTGAAGAGATTATACCACTGTTAAATCGCGATTATAATACAGAAAACTTTAGAATTGGAATTGGACATTCATTAGGAGGAACGTTTGTGTTAAATAGTTTAATAGATAGTCCAAGTTTATTTAATGCTTACATATCAATTAGTCCTAATCTTCAAATTGATGATGAAGAAGTTACATTAAAAATACAGCGAAATATTCAACAAGTTAAAAAATTAAATAAATTCTTGTATACAACTATAGGAAATGAAGGTAATCCAGATATTATGTTTTTACCTTATGTTAAAAAATTGGATACCCTAATGCAAGCAAACAAATCAGAAGTATTTAATTGGAGTTTTTCAATTCTCAAAGAACTTGATCACGCTACAACACCTATAGAAAGTATTGATAGAGGATTATTAGAATTGGCAAAAAAATGGAAGCTATCAGAAATAGAAAAAGAACGTATTAGTGAGAGCCTGAATGTAGTTAAAGAGTTTAATTCTTTTTATATTAATTTATCTAAATGGACAGGGTATTCAGTTATTCCATCTAAAAATGATTATTATAGTTTTTCTGGCATTTTAGAAGCTAAAAAAAATTACTATGACGCAATTAACATTTATAAATCTGCTCTAAAAAAATTCCCCTTTGAATCAAGATTTTATAATTGTGTTGCTGAAAATATGCTCAAATTGGAAAATAAAAAAGGAGCTAAAACTTATTTACATCTAGCATTAAAAATTTTAAAAAATGAAACGTTTCAGTATGCAGATGACAAAACTTATTTTGAGAAATTATACAAAAAAAACTTAAAAAAGATAAATTAGAAGTATCTGGCTACAACAACCTTAATAATTAATTGCTAGATCTACGCAAACTAATCATATACAAAACCGTTAACCATAATAATGGAACAATATTTGAATGAAGATTAAAAACTAAAATCATGAAAAACATTATACTTGTTTTATTAGTGACTATCGGAATTAAGTCCGAATATGTGGATTGTGCGAGTAGCGGAATGCATTTTTTTCCGGAACAAAAAGAAATCAGTTTAAATTCAATGTTCATTGTACAAGGCTACTATTTTAGCCAAAAAATAATAAAAAGTTTTAAAAATAGAGTCATTTATTTAGAAAGCGAAAAAGGAGAATTAATAGAATTAAATCTTCAGGAAATACTAAAAGGTCAAATGGATTTAACCCAAGCAATTTTTCATCCTACTTCACAATTAAAACCAAACACAACCTATTTTCTAAAATACACAGATCAAACTGAGCATGAAGGAAAAGAAATGATGCAATATAATAGAGAGAGCAAGAAAAGAGAAAAAGTTTATTGGAAAACAACAGACAAAAAAGAACTTGAAACCCTGAATTCCAATATGAATGTTGAATTTGAAAAAACTGAAGTTATACATTTTGGTTGTGGTCCATCGGCAAATGCAGTTTTTAATATTAAAAATAAATCAGAAGCAGAAATTTGGTATAAAACAGAATTCGTTGACATAGCAACGAATAATAAAACAATATTCTTTATTAAAGAGTGGCATGGAAAACTTAACGTTGGACACGGAATGTGTTCAGGAGCGTTTACCTATAAAAATAAAGGCAAATACAAAGTTAGGTTCACGCCAATGAATACTGACGGAAAATCATTAAAAACAACCAATTGGAAAACTTTTGAAAGTCCATTTATGAATGATAAAGGAGGTTTTTAATAAAAACTCAATTCTATGGATTACACTGTACATAATTAATTGCTTAATAGGTTTTTCCTTCGAAAAAACCTCGTGGACTTCAAAAGCTCATAATTATTAACTATTTAGTCACTAAATTCACGCAACCAATCATATACAAACATATTGCCAATAAATAAAAAATGATTACAAAAATCGAAAATATTGGTGGGATAAGCGCTTTGATAATTGGTCTTCCAATTGGCTTCATTTTTTCTGCTTTTACTTTATATATTTCATTATTTCCAATGTTTGATTTTGGTATTGCATTTTTAGGCGGAAAATTATTTTGGTCTCCAATAATTTGGGGAGGAATAATTCCACTAACATATATATTACTCTTATGGCGAGCTGGAAAAAAAATTCATTCCAATATTAATAAAGGATATAGCGTGTTTAAATGTAGTTTTCTATTTACTCTATTTGTAAATGTTAGATTATTAATTCTAGTCAAGCTTATTTTTATAATTGGAGGGGTTTTAAATAATTTTGAAGGTAAATTAGAACTAATAGGAATTAGCCTAATTCTAACTGCACTGTTTTTTACTATAGCAACTTTATTTACAACCTTAACAATTGGACTTGGAATAATAAAACTAACAAAAAAAATCAGTAGTCAAAACCATGAATAATTAATTATTTCATTACGCGTGAATTGAAAATTTAGTTTTAAATTCACCTCTGAAAAAGGCTATGAACCTTTCGGTATACAATTTTAAAACACTCGGCGTATTTTGGCTCAGCACCACTGCGGTCCGATTTCGCCAAAATGGGTGGTTTTAAAATTTTAATCACAACCAATCTTACACAAACACGTTGGCAATAAGAAACATACAACTATGAAAAAAAAGATCATCCTTAAACTAATAATACTTTGTCTTATTCTTTCTTCTTGTCAAAATAATAATGAAAGTGAATTAGAAGTTTTCCCTGTCAATAGGATTGATTTTTTAAATCCAAATCCAAATCCAGCGCCAATTCCAGTAATGAATGGGACTATATCTTTTATACCTGGAGAAAATACTCCTAAGAATGCAAGTTATAGAATGTATTTCGATACTTCTCAAAACCCGAGCACCGTATTTGATTTGACAACAACTGAAAAAAAATATACTAATTTAAAAATTAATACAACTTATTATTGGAGAGTTGAGACAATAGGTAATAAAGGAACAATCTTGGCAACTTCTCCAATATGGAAATTCGTTACAGGCATTACCATTACAATAAGAACACAGGAAGATCTAGAACTTTTAGGCAGTAATAAATATTCAAAAATAGAAGGAATATTAATTATTGGAGATCTTCTTAATATTTCTGGAACAGCGCCTCCTTCTACTAATATTACTGATTTATCTCCTTTGAGTGATTTAATTCACGTTTTTAAACTTGTAATCAACAATAACAATTCACTTAAAAACCTTAACGGCTTGTCAAATATAAAGATTATTAATGACGATTTATTTATTGGTGAAGGTCAAGATTTAAAAGGTGGAAATGCCGCTTTGGAGGACATTAGTGCTTTGTCAAATATAGCGTCTCTAGGTGGAAAGCTAATAATCTATAACAATGATAATCTAATTAGTTTGATCGGCTTAGAGTCTTTAAAAACCGTTGGTAAAGATTTAGTTATTGATAATAATATCAAACTAGATAATTTTTGTGCTCTTAAATTACTTTTTAATAATTCGGGATTGTCTGGAAATTATTTTGTTAAAGACAATAGTTTTAACCCTACAAAAATGAATTTAATAGACGGGAATTGTCATAAATAACTTAGTGCCAACACCGTGAATCATTAATTACTTATAAAACACTTCTGAACTAATCTCCCCTCTTTGACCACACTTTGAAACCAACGATTTTTTTTAGTTGGTTGTATTTACTAAATTAGTAGTTCAATCAATGTAAAAAATAAGATACAAACAGATAGGATTTAAGATAAAAGAACGCGTCGAAATATAAATCATGAACAAATTAAAAAATGGAAACAAAGGAGGGATTTTCATCATCATTGGAATGCTGTTGACCTTTATTGGGTTTACTATTATTTCATTAAAAAAAAATGGATATTTCGCACTTACATTTATGTTACTTGGAGTGTTTTTTGCCTTATACGGATTGGTACAAATTATTATACGCAATAAAAATAATGAAAATTAAAAGCGCTTTTCATAGTATTAGTTATCTACAATATCCATTAATGCTACTTGCATTGTTCTTTTCCTTTCGGCCATATTTGAATGGATTTGAATACCTGCAAAATCATTTTGATGAAATCATAATAGCTTACAATAATGCTCTGATTTTTGCTGGACTTGCTATTAGTTTTTCTACACTTCAAGACACAAATAAAACACAAAATAAATTATCAAAGAAAATATGGGAAAACCCAAAAAAAGGGAAAAAAGTAATTATTACGCTTACTTTATTGACTTTTACTATACTCACTTTTGGGATATTTGGATTTTTCATTTCAACAAAAGAAAGTCTAAACGAATTATCATTTGGAATAATTGTTTTTGGTATTGGACTTATTGGATTTTTAAAAACAGGAATCGAAATGTTTGACACACATAGGAAGGATAAAAACACCAATGCCAACACAGCATAAATCAATAGCCAGTTGTAACGTACAGAAAAGAACGCTACTTTCGAAAACCTTCAAGGACAATGACTTTTCTAGTTGGTTTGACACTGTCCAAATAGGTACTTAAGCAATAATATGACATACAAACTTGGTATGTATCATTAGAACAAACGGCCTCCCCGTTCCTAAAGATTATTCCTTATAATAAATAATTTAATAGACGATAGCGTTTATTAAAGAATTTTCATATACATTTGCATTATTAAACGATAACGTCTAAATAATGCCGAAAATAATAGCAAGGAAAGAAGACTGGATACTTTTAGGGTATACATTATTTTCTGAAAAGGGAATTAACGGAATAGTCGTTGAAAAAATGGCTTTAAAACTAAACGTAAATAAATCCAGTTTTTACTGGCACTTTAAAACGAAAAAAGATTTTTTAAACGAAATCATTTCTTTTTGGGTTTCTACAGATACAAACAGCATAATTACAATGGTAGAAAGTAAACCATTAGGCAAAGAAAAATTTAATGGATTAATACAATTAGCATTTAAAAAAGAACCCTACTTAGATTTCATTTTTTTTCTAAAAAGGTATGCACGTAAAGACAAGAAAATCCAAACGCTCATCGATGCAATAGATTGCCAAAGAATTGAATATACAAAGAGCATATTAATTGAAATGGGATTTTCAGAAAATGATGCCTTTATAAAGGCAACTTTATTCTACAAATATTTAATAGGTTATCACGAAATGATTCGCTATAAAAAACAATCCAAAAATTATATAAAAGAAGTAAAAAACGAACTAAATCAATTTATAAAATACTAATTATGAATACAAAAAACAACTATTGGATACTTGCAGGAATTTTAAATCTGATCACCTTCTTCCTACACTTAATTGGTGGACAATTAGACCTTGTAAACCCAATGATTGAAACGACATTACCCCTTGAAAAAAGCGCTCAACTAATTGGTGCTTGGCATATGGTAACTATTATTCTCTTAGCAACTTCTTGCGTTTTATTGTCTGCAGGATTTGGCAAAAAATACGCATCAAATACTGAAATGATAAAATCAATTGGATATCTAAACCTATCATTTTGTTTTCCATTTATAATTGCAGGGTTTTATTATGG
>Ga0209292_1005319_pt1 | contig 13154 bp, 10 predicted proteins | sample GOMGulsemesocosm_2_FD_184634 | JGI IMG/M metagenome (GOLD analysis project Ga0209292, IMG submission 184634) | Methane-oxidizing microbial communities from mesocosms in the Gulf of Mexico - GOM9C Gulf of Mexico (SPAdes) (version 2) | ecosystem: Environmental > Aquatic > Marine > Cold seeps...
AAGACGGAACTAAAGTATATGCCATTTGGGGGCCTTTATTTTTTGGTTCTATTCAAGACTTTATGAGTAAGTTTGATATTGCAAATGATCCTGAACGTATTGAAATCGATTTTATTGAGTCTAAAGTATCAGACCATTCTGGTATTGAAGCCATTAAAAGTTTAGTTGAGAAATATGAGAAGTTAGGAAAAAAAGTAACCTTAAAACATTTAAGTGCGGATTGTGATGCTTTATTAATTAAAGCTAATCCACACTTTAAAGACATTATTGTGACAGATGTGGATGACCCACGTTATTACGTAATGTCAGATTTGGCTGAGGCTGATGCAATTTAATTAAGTAGCGAATTTAAAATTACAGTTTTGAAAAGAGGAGATATAATAGAAGTAACAATTACCGATTACGCCTTTGGTGGAAAAGGAATTGCAAAAGTAATGACGACTATAAATAATGAGGAGGTATTGTATCCAATATTTGTAGATAATACGTTTCCAGGTCAAAAAGTAAGTGCAAGAATTGCAAAAAAACGTAAAAAATTCGCGGAATGTAAATTGATAGAAGTGATTGAAAGATCACCGCAAGAGATTGAAGTGCCTTATCAACCAATTTCTGGTGCGCCTTATATTACCTTACCAATTGAATTACAACATAAATATAAACAATCATCTACCATTGATATTTACCGTAAGTTAGGTAACTTTCAAAATTCGGAAGAGTTGTTTGAAGAGTTTATTCCGTCTCCAAATATTTACGATTACCGTAATAAAATGGAGTATTCATTTTCTACAATTAGAAAAGAATTGTCTACTGGAGAAGAGTTAGATGACCAATTTGCTTTAGGTTTTAAAACTAGAGGAACATGGTGGAAAGTAGAGAACTTAGACCAAGAAGATGGTTTGTTTGATGCTGAATTTGAACGTTTAGTAAAAGAGGTTAGGTTGTATTTAGAAAGTACAAGATTACCAGCTTGGCATCCGCCAAAAAAAGAAGGTTTTTTCAGGCATTTAGTAGTGCGTAAGTCTTTTGATGTGAATAAGGTATTAGTAAATTTAGTTACCTCTTCACAGGGCTTATCTAAATTTGATAGAGCTGAATTCTCAGAGTTCATGCAAACTTTATTAGGTGATAGGTTAGCAGGGTTACAACATACCATTAATGATGACGTAGCAGATAGAGCTAAAATTGAAAATGGTAATAACCAATTATTATGTGGTGAACCTGTAGTTTTAGAAAAACTATTAGGCTTACAGTTTGAAATTAGTATGGAAAGTTTTTTCCAAACTAATCCAATGTCAGCTGAGCGTTTATATACCAAAGCTATTGAGTATGCACAGGAGAATTTTGATTTAAAAAATCAAGTGATTATGGATTTGTTCTGTGGAACAGGTACAATTGGTCAAATTTTAGCCAATCAAATTGAAGGTGTAAAAGTAATTGGTGTTGATATTGTAGCAGAAGCTATTGAAGATGCTAAACGTAATGCTAAACGTAATAAAATTAACAACCTTGAGTTTTATGCTGCTGATGTAGGTAAATTCTTAAGAGAGTATCCAGATTTTAACAATAAGATTCATACTATTGTTTTAGATCCACCAAGAGCAGGAATTGCGCCTAAAACGCTATTGAAAGTTATCGCACTGAACGCTAAGCAAATCGTTTATATCTCATGTAATCCGTCTACACAAGCACGTGATGCAAGAACAATGGAAGATCATGGATATGAATTTAAGAAGTTTTCTTTAGTGGATCAATTCCCTCACACGTCTCACATTGAAGCAGTAGGGTTGTTTATTAAAAAATAAATATAGTTTGAAAAATTGAATAAGATGATAAAAAAAAGAATTGGATTACTATTTGTTTTTTTAGTTCTTTTTTTTTCGGCTAAATCACAAGAGGATTACATTAGCGCTGTTGGTTTAAGGGGAGGACTTTATAATGGTATCACTTATAAAACATTTTTAAATGATCAAATGGCATTTGAAGCCATGTTGACTACTAGATATAAGGGAGCTCATTTAACAGGTATTATTGAATTTCAAGAGCCTTTACTTTATGTGAAAACACTGTATTGGTATTATGGTGTTGGAAGTCATATTGGTTTTTATGACCAAAGTGTTTCTAATACATTTAATGAATATGTCATTGGTTTAGATGGAATTATTGGAGTGGAGTACACACTTGATTCTTATCCAATTAATATAAGTTTAGATTGGAATCCAATGATTAATATGCTTGGAGAACGTTCTGTATACTCTTCAGTAGGATTATCTGTTCGGTATTGTATTTCACAATAAAACATTAATTATCTCCAGCTTATTATAATTAGGAAGTTTCCTTTTTAATCAATTTTCCTTTTTTACCATTCAATTCATAAATGTAAATTCCTTTAGGAAGTTCAGTTACATTAATTTTAAAATCACCTTGTTTTACATTGTCATACTTTAACATTAATTGACCTGCAACAGTATATAAATTAAATTGGCCTACCGAACCATTTTTTATGGTAATTATGTCTGTTGCTGGGTTTGGATAAATGGACAATTGACTTTCGGAATTTGAATTTAGTTCCGTATAATCAGCATCTAAATTTTCGATCCAACTGACATCATAACTAAACATTGAACGGGAGTAGGTACCACAAATCAATTTTGAATTGGCAACATCTAGTCTTAGTTCTTGAGCTGTTACAAAAGGTAAGCCCGTACCAACATAACTCCAATTCGTTCCACCGTTTTCAGTAAAATAAACGCCACCATCTAACGCTGCAAAAATATAATTATCATCCTGACCAGGAACAACTAAAATGTCGTTAACAGTTATATTAGGTAAATCTCCAGATAAATCAATCCAAGTCTCTCCTAAGTCTGATGTTTTATAGATATAAGAACTATAGTCATTCATAGTATATCCTGAATAACAAACGTAAAAATTGTCATTTGCGTTAGTTGAAGATTTTACTCCAGTAACATATCTATCTGGTAGGTTAGGAGTTGTAACGTTTGTAAATTCCCAATAGTTAGTTCTCTCTCCTCTCCATATTAATCCATCAGACGTTCCAACCATTAATATATCCGAATTATGGGTCGCTTGTTCAATTTCAGTTATAGTATGTCTGCTATTATTACCAATTGAGGTGCCAAGACCTACTTTTGTTAAATCTGAACTTATTCCAGAATAGCTTCCATATGGAGCACCTTGCATACTACTAACTTTTGATGTTCCCACAAATAATTCATTGTCATTTTCATTAATGTAGTAAGGAGTATCCCAGTTGGTTCTGTCATCAGATAAATCTGGACTCACATCATATTGGTTACCTCCACCGTCTAAATAATTAATATTTCCATTTTGTGTTTCTAAGTACATGGCATCTTGATCTTGCTCTAAATAAGTTAATCTAAATCCGTCTCCACCATATATGCGTTGCCATAAGTTAAATGTTGTTTGATTGCCAGACATTGTCCCATTGTCTTGAGCACCGCCTCCATATATTCCTGAACCACCCGGTTCCAAAGCAATGTGATAAAATTGAGTAACAGGTATGTTTTCAATGTCTATCCAAGTTGTACCGTTATCTGTTGTTTTATATAGTCCACCATCTGTTGCAATTATATATGTATTGGCATCTAAAAATAAAATATTGTGTTTGTCTGCATGTACTTCATACGTCCACCAATCAGGTACGTTTTGACTCCACGTACTTCCACCGTCAGTTGAATGGTACATTTCTACCCCGGTAATTAAAATATGATTGTCGTTATATGGATTAACATAAATTTCACCAAAATACCAACCAAAGCCACCAAGTGCATCATAATCTAAACCATTTGCAGTTGCGTTTAAAGCGGTCCAATTTGTCCCGCCATTTGTGGATTTAAAAATATCTAAAAGATCTGAGCTGTTAGCTGAAACATATATGGCAAATACCGTATTTGGATTTGTAGCTGAAATAGCTAAGCCTACTCTTGATTCATCAGTGTTGGGTAAACCTGTCGTTAAATGAGTCCATGTCATTCCACCATCAACGGTTTTATAAATTTTGGATTCAGGTCCACTTACTTTTGATTTGTAGGGTAGATTAATTCTGTTAAATCCGCTGGCATATAAAATGTTAGGGTTAGAAGGGTCCATTACTAAATCAATGACACCAGATGAATCACTTAAAAATAACACATTGTCCCAAGTTGTTCCACCATCAATTGATTTATAAACGCCTCTTTCTGTTGTTTTTTCATAAGGGTTCCCTAAAGTAGCGGCATAAATAATGGATTGATTTGTTGGATGTAGAACAACTTCCGTAATTATTCCAGTTTGTTCTAATCCAATTTGACTCCAGTTTTCACCTGCGTCTGAACTCTTATATATTCCATTACCAATATGTGAACCTCCACCAAAATTTTTATCACCAGTTCCCACATAAAGTGTATTCTCATTTTGTGGATCAATGGCCATACTTCCAATAGCTAAGTATGCTAGGTCATCAAAAATTGGATTCCAGTTAGCACCATCATCTACTGATTTAAACAAACCGCCATTGGTAGCACCTGCATAAATTGTAGAGTTGTTGATTGGACTTTTAGCTAATACATTAAACTTTCCTCCAATATTCCCAGGTCCTTCTGGAATCCATGGTAGAGTTAAATCAACTGCTCTTGTTTGTGAAGTGTTAGAGGCATTTAATTTCACTTCATTCATTAGTTTTAAAAATAAACTTTGATCAAACCCACTAGGGTAAGAACGAATCTGATACCACAAATCATTTGGAATAGGTGATTTTACGTCCTCCAAATTTGATTCGATTACACTAGGTTTTTCAAATTGTACAAAAAGAATGCTAAGTGTTAAAATAGAAAAAATAGAAGCAAGTAATAATTTAATTTTCATATACCGTGTTTTGAATACCTGACAAGGTAAGTAAAAAAGAATACGTTTTTTTTGATAAGAATTTAAATGTATTTCTTATGTATTAAACTGAATTTAATAGGTTACTTTCTGAGTAGACTTAATAGCTACTTTTATACAAGAAAAGTAATGTTTTAAAGTTTAACTGATTTATGTTAATGAATGTAGAGTGGGGCGTTAAAAATGGTAATAAAAACCAGCTTCTCCAACCATTGAAAACATTGTGTAATCATTTGTAATATTTATACCACCATATCCAAATTGCACATTGACATTTAATTCATCAAAAATATCAAATTTAAGACCAAACCCAACACCTGCGTTATAGGTTAATTCAGAATATGAATTGTCTTTTATAAATATAATAGAGTTACCTAAGTAGCTGTATAAATCAATTTTATTACCGTCATTTAAAGTATATAGTACTGAAGCTCCAAAACTAGTCATACTTCCTTCATCTTTTATAAATGTAGGTAAAGCAGTAACTTGAATTCCTAGTTTGGTTGGCCAGTATCTATACGATAATCCAAATCCAGTAGTAACACCAGCTGATGCCCCAATATGATGAGGACTATTGTCTTGTGCTATAGCTGAAAAGCTGAAAATAGATAGACAAAAAGAAAATAATATTTTATTAAACATAGTTATGTTTTTAAATTAATAAAGTTAAAATGAGTAGTATAAACCTGCACCACCCGCAATTGAAGTCGTAAGTGAGTTATTTATGTTATAAAACCCATATCCCGTTTGAATATTAAGGTTTAAAAATTCAGATAAGTTTATTTTAAATCCAACACCTACGCCTGTATTTATGGAGTTAAATTTATCATTTTGTTGCCCTAAAGAAATGTAATGTACTCCTAAATAACTGTATAAATCAACCGTTTTCCCCTCTTTCAAAGTGTAAAGCGCAGTTGCTCCAAGACTTAAGAAATGGCCACTATCTTTTCTGAAAATTGGTAAGGTTGTAATTTGAACACCCAACTTTCCTGGCCAATATCGGTATGAAAAACCGACTCCACCTAATGAACTGGCGTGAAAACCAGCATGATGTTTTAATTTTGTTTTTGTAGAGTCTTGTGCTTGAGCATTTGTGTTTACACTGATAATTGTAATACAAATAAGGGCTAATATCAATTTATACATATAATAGTTTTTTTAAAAATGGTAATACATACCTATTTCAGCTGAGAAATTAGTGTTGATGTCGTTAGTAATGTCATAGAATCCATATCCTCCCTGTAAATTAAAGTTAAGGTTTTCCCAAAAGTTAACTTTAACTCCAAAGCCTATACTCGCATTATAATCGGTAGTTTTCTTGATTTCATTAGTATAAATACCAGTAGTTTGATTATATATTTGGTAATTTGATTTTTTTGCTAATATTGAGTTACCAAAATACGTAAAAAGGGTATACTTTTCGTTTTCTTTTAAGGAATATAAAAAGCTCAAACCAGTACTGACTGTATAACGACCACCAGTTTCAAATCTTGGAGATGCTGTAATTTCACCACCAAATTTTGTAGGCCAGTATCTATACGATATTCCATAACCAGTTGTGGTACCAGCGTGAAGTCCTAAATGATGTTTAGGTGATGAGGTCGCTTTTTTTTCATCTTGAGCAATGGAGCTTAAAGTAAAACTCATTACCAATAAGGATAAAATAATTTTTTTCATATTACTAATTTACAATAATTATTTGTTTAATCTAACTTTAAGTCAACGATCATTGTATTAACTTGTTGTCTTAAAGCAGAAAAATATCTTAAATGCTTTTCTGTTATTTTTCGTTTTATGAAGAGTGATTTTGCTGAAAAGTAATAATTATAAGCAATTAACCCAAAAATTACAGTTGCAAATAATACATATAGCCAGGCTAGTAGCCAAGATGCATATATTAAATGATAGAATACCCATAGATAAGGTAAGTTAATCAAGAAAAAGAGTAAGAATCCCATTAAAAATTTAACCCCACTCCAAAACACACGTCTTTTAAATGTGTTTTCGACAAATCCTTTTATGAAAGTATATGGCAAATAATTATGAACTAGTCCCATTATAAAAAAAGGAAATCCAACAATTAAAAATAGCCACTCTTTGGTAGTACTTACTTTACCTGTTTCGCTATATTCATTAATCCAATTATCGTTCAGTTGATTTGAATTTAACTTTGTAAAATAGCTGTCTAATTTTAACTTTAAATTCTGCCACTCCGGCTTGTCTTCTGAATATTCTGAATTGATACGATTTGCAGTTTTTCTAGAATACCTCCATCTGTCTTTTAAGCTTAATTTTCTATCGACTTGTTTATGAACCATTCCTTTTTTAGTGATACTTTGAATTTGATCTAAAAAAGGTGTCAATTCAGGTTTTTCTAAATAAGTTAATTGTTCGCTAAGTGCTGCGTGGATATCATCAGTTAAGGTGTTAATAGCCTTTGCTGGATTTTCAAGATATAAATCCTTATAGTCTTTAACGAAAATAGGGTCGGAATTTGCTACTAAAACATCAGATCTAAATTCATTAGGATCTACATAATTAATACCACTAGCCACAATTTTTAAATCCATTTCCCAATTGTCTAACTCCATTTTGCCAAAAGCCATTCGAGCGGCACCTTTTTTTAAGGGTTTTAAACTTCTAACAAATACATCATCCGTATAGCCTTCACCAAAAATCATGATGGAACGTTTAGAATCTAATACATCATAGACTTTATTAAAGACAGCTTTATTTTTTTCTGTAGAATCAGCTCCATCTTCTGCTCTTCTGAAAATAGGCAACAAATGAGCAGAATGTAAAATAGGTTTTAAAATGGGTTTAAATATGTCTCCCCTTGTCATAAAAAAAACAATTGGATTTTGAAGTTGGGCAATTACCCATGGGTCCATAAAAGCACTCGCATGATTGACAACATTTATAGATTGATCTTTATATTTTTTTCGAGAATTTACGATTGCGGTTTTTCTAAAAAATACACGCAATCCATAAAACATTGTGACTTTAAAAAAGAAGTATAATGGTCTCATTGCTTAAGTTTAAAATTTAACACTTTGCAATGTACATATTCAGATTTCATTTAGCAACAATCGTTTCTTTTTTATTTATAGGATAAACAAAAAAGTGCAACTATCAAATGGATAGTTGCACTTTATAAAATAATATAAAATAGGTTTACGAAACTAAATTAATTCCTGTAAAGTTTTGAGGCGTAATTTGTTTTAATTCCGCTTTTAAGTTATCTGAAATAGTTAAAGTTCCAATAAATTCTTGAATACTTTCTTTGTTAATGCCAGTATTAGTTCTAGTAAGGCCTTTTAACATTTCGTAAGGCTTATCAAAACCTTCACGTCTTAAAACAGTTTGAATTGCTTCAGCAACTACCGCCCAGTTGTTTTCTAAGTCTTGATTTAATTTAGCATCATTTAATAATAATTTACCTAAACCTTTTAATGTAGAATTAAATGCAATTAAAGTATGTGCAAATGGCGATCCAACGTTTCTTAAAACGGTAGAATCAGTTAAATCTCTTTGTAATCTAGATACAGGTAATTTTGCTGATAAATGTTCAAAAAGAGCATTAGCTAATCCTATATTTCCTTCTGAATTTTCGAAATCAATAGGGTTTACTTTGTGTGGCATTGCTGACGAACCAATTTCTCCTTCTTTCAATTTTTGTTTGAAGTAATCCATAGAGATGTACGTCCATAAATCTCTATTTAAATCTAAAATGATTGTGTTAATTCGTTTCATTCCATCAAATAAGGCCGCCAAGTTATCATAGTGCTCAATTTGTGTAGTCGTTTGACTTCTGTCTAAACCTAATGTTTCGTTAACAAAATTGTTAGCAAATTCAACCCAGTTGTCATTTGGAAAAGCAACTAAATGTGCGTTTAAATTTCCTGTAGCTCCACCAAATTTAGCAGAAAAAGGAATAGACATGAAACGTTCTTTTTGAATTTGTAAACGTTCAACAAATACTTGAAATTCTTTACCTAAACGTGTAGGTGAAGCTGGTTGACCATGTGTACGAGCCAACATTGGAATATCTTTCCATTCTTTTGAAAAATCAGCTAATAAATCAATCACTTGATTTAATGCAGGAAGGTATTCATCTTCAACTGCTTCTTTAATAGATAAAGGAATAGCAGTGTTGTTAATATCTTGAGATGTTAAACCAAAGTGAATGTATTCTTCAAATTTACTTAAACCCAAATCACTTAATTTTTCTTTTACTAAGTACTCAACCGCTTTTACATCATGATTAGTTACGCGTTCAGTTGCTTTTACTTTTAAAGCATCTTCTTCAGTAAAGTTTTCATATAATGAACGTAAGTCCTCATATTTGTCTTTAGGGAATTCAGACATTAAGCCCGCACCTTTTTCAGCCATAGCAATGAAGTATTCAACTTCTACTAAAACTCTATATTTAATTAGTGCAAATTCAGAAAAATAATTTCCTAAATTTTCTACTTTACTTCTGTATCTACCATCAATTGGTGTAATAGCTGTTAACTCATTCATCTTGTTGATTTTTAAAAAAGGCAAATATACGCTTTTTAAGTGTAATAGATTATCACTTTAATAGTTAATTAGTTATTATTGAACTACACTACAGTGTTACATAAGTTTACTTTTGATAATTCTGGAATTCATTCGAAAATTTGTCGGTGGCTATATATTTTAAAATTAATTTTGTCATGAAGTACCTCTTCACTCAAAAACCAATTAAAAAATGTGCGTTGACTGAATAACTGAAAGCCATGATAAATTAATTTATTGCCGGTTCCTGTTCTATTTGGTAGGTTTTGTGTAAAGTTTATTTCTTGCCCTGGTAATATATAATGAGCGGTATTAATTCGTTTAAAATGTTTGCCATAATGTGAGTCAATTAAATCCCAATTATGTGTTGTACTGTCTTGATTATAAATGGTAGCTCTAGCAGGTGAAATTGAATAGTAATTAGGAAGTATATACGCTTTTTGAGAACTATTCTTTAGAGTTACATCATACGTTATCATTCCATTTGTTGTTGTAGATTTTGTAGATAATATTTTGAGAGCTGAACCATCTTTATTCCATTCTTTAGTTAATTTAGTAATGCACGTTGAAAAACTATACTGAGTTGATAATTGTAATAGTTTTGACCAGTTGAACCAATTGTTTGTTTTTTCTAAATGTTTATAAATTGAATTTAATGCATTTTGATTTGAAGAGTCTTTTTGACATAACATGATTATTTCATGTGGACTAAAATTATTGCTATAACTGTATAATGTACCTAAATCAGATACCCAAATTGATTTGTTCACTGCATTCTGTCTTCCTCCAACAAAACGATCATCATCAAAATGAAACTTTAGAGTGTACCATTTTTGGTTTACCTCTATACTGTCTACAGTATTTACAGAGATGGGACCAAGGTGTGAATTGAAAAAGGGGTTAGGCAGTACTGAATCTACTTTTGTACTTGGAATCTGCGAATGATTTAAGTATATGAAGGGGCTTCCCTTTACATTTGTTTCAATCACACTATCTTTAAATGAATAGGCTTTTTTGAAAGAATGTGAATTGGATGTATAGTTGATTAAAAGTATATCACCGGCCAGATGCCCTCTTGATGAATTAATATAATAGGCTTCACTTTGTGAGAAACCGTTTAAGTTTAAGAGTAAGAGAAGGAATATAGATATGTTTTTCATTATTTTATTTTTTTATGCCATTCAGTTCTCGATATGTTTGTAATAAAAGCAATTGCTTTTATTACAAACACTCGAACTGACATTGTACTTATTTTTCCTTTAAAATAAAACACGTTACTCTTGTTTCTTTCGTCTTACAGTGGAGCAATCTTGTCTCTTTTATTTTACATCTGTACCTTCTAATTCCAAGTCAGGTCTGTTTGAATTTATTAATTCATTTAACTCATACACGTTTTTGTAGCCATAGCCAAATAAGTTAATGTAAGTTGGAATGTTTAAGGCTAGTGTTTTTGGTTTTGAGGTTATATTTATTGCCGAATTACGTATTGATTTAATCTCAACTGGATAAACCGCCTTAGTGGCAAAGTTTTCCATAATCAAAGGTCTGTCTTGCGCAAAATTATTATTGCAATAGATTAAAATACGTGTGTTTTTATCTGGAATTATTTCAGCTAAATAGGCTTGAGTAAAATCGGAAAAATTAATATGAATAGCCCCTTTAATATGCATTTTATCGTATCTCATTTTTGAACGCGTATCCAAAATTATTGTGTTTGACTCTTTTGAATACTGTAAGAAGTTAGCATAATTAAGTAATCTGCTTGAACGGTGAATTTTGGCTTCAGCGGTAACCGTTTCAAAATAATCAAAATCTACATCTGCTTTTGTATAAGATAAATCTAATTGAGACGTATTAAAACTATAACCTTTAGCAATAGCTTGCTTTTTTATAGCACTAATCATGACGTTATCTAATGATGCAGAATTTGAATTACCAGATTGTTCTTTAATATAAGCTTGTCTTTTTGCATTTAAATCATTAATCGTTCTGTTAATTTCAGCTCTTTCTTTTGCTTTCTGTTCTATGTAAACTTGCTTTTCACTTACTGTCATAGTTTGCATTTCTTTAGGCAATGTATTTGTTTTTACTTTTTCTATATTAAACGTTTTGTCTTTTGAAGCATCCACTAAGTCCCAACTCGAATTGGAGTATAAATGGTTACTCTTTGAAATCGTTCTGTTCACCATATTTGATTTACTGTATGAGCTTGAATTGGCATCTTGAGAAGATTGCATAGATTTTTTTGATTTACCATTTGAACCATAACCAATGTAAGTCGCATTTAGTTTTGTATTCAAATTTGCAATTGCATCATCATAAGGTGTTTCCACATAAATAGTTTTTTGATTCATGTCAATATTCATATATGTACCTTCTGTTAATTGTGCTCCATTTAGCCATTGCGTATTAATACCTTGGTTATAATCACCGCAAAAAATAGTGTTGATTGTAATGTGTTTAGACAGGGCTTTAGAACAGGCTTCTTTATAATTTACACCACCTTGCGTAAATGGTTCATTTCCTGCAATGAATATTAAATTTAATTCAGAACTACGCATATTCCAATTTAATTGGTTGGTCGCAGTTTGAATAGCATGTCCACAATACTCTTCTCCCCCTTTTGTTCTTAAAGCAAATAATTTTGCAGACAACTCATCCAAGTCTGATGATAAAGGTAATATGTTTTGAACGTAGCCTGCCTGGCTTCCGCCTCCACTTCCATATTGGTAAAGCGCAATTTCTAATTTTGCATTTACGTTATCTTTTTTAGCAAATGCTAATTCATTTACAATAGTCCATAATTGAGATTTGGCCTGTTCTAATAATCCATCCATACTTCCACTGGTATCTAACAATAGTGCTATTTTTATAGTATTACTATTGGTTGTAATTGGTGGCAATAAAGGTGCTGGATTAAACTGTTTTGTTGCTGTTCGTTCTGTTTCTGTAGCAGCAAAGCTATGACACGACAAAATGAATGCCGACATAAATATTAAGCTAATGCTAACTTTAAATTTTCTTAAATTTTTCATAATATTTAGTTTATGTTACAAATTAACCACTGTTTTAACTGATAAAAAAGTCATAAAAAGGTAAGTAAGGTTTAAAATGAGTGAACTGGTGTTTTGAATTAGTTTAGGTCTATTTATGTGAAAATTGATATGATTATCCTAGATAGCACTAAATAAAAAAGTAGTATTTTTATCACATCAATGAAAAAGTATTTGTTTATATATTTAATTTTAATGTTGGGGTTTAACTTTGTTACAGCTCAATCTAAATTACGTTCATCTTTCTCGAAAACAGCTCAGGTTGATAAAAAAGTGGTGGAACAAAACTTACTGTTAGCTGAAACTATTTACGAAACAGACTTGTCAAAAGCGTTAACGTTAATTGAGGAAAACTTGATGCTAGCTATTGAGCAGAACTTTGAAAAAGAAGAGGCGTTAGCCTATCGAATATTGGGAGATATTAATTTTTCACTCGAAAATTATGATTTGGCAGTTTCAAAATATAAAAAATCACTAGTAATATATGAAGAAGAAAAAGAGTCTGGAGAAGTATTAAGTCTGTATCAAAAGTTGGGTAAATCGTATAAAGGTTTAAAAAAATATAATAAAGCGGTAACTGTTTATGAAAAGGCCTTAACTAAATCCAAATTTTTCAAAAAACCAATCAGACAGCTAAGTGTCAAGTGTCAATTAGCT
>Ga0209292_1005321_pt1 | contig 13152 bp, 13 predicted proteins | sample GOMGulsemesocosm_2_FD_184634 | JGI IMG/M metagenome (GOLD analysis project Ga0209292, IMG submission 184634) | Methane-oxidizing microbial communities from mesocosms in the Gulf of Mexico - GOM9C Gulf of Mexico (SPAdes) (version 2) | ecosystem: Environmental > Aquatic > Marine > Cold seeps...
GCCAATTCGAGTATTGCGTAACGCGAGAAGGTTCTCAGTCACGTAATAATCATGGTCCGAAATCAACCGTTCCGCATTGGGCGGCAAGATCGGAGATGTCGGCACAATTACGGCATCATACTGCGCTGTAGCCTTCAAATATGCCGCCCGCAGTTTTTCCATCTTTTGCCAAGCAGCGATATAATCCGCAGCAGACCAAGTCGCCCCTAGTTTAAAACGTGCAAGAATTTCAGGGAACATCGCTTCTGGATTGGCCTTGATCACGTCTTTCCAAGAGCCCCAAGCTTCCGAAGTATAAAGTATTCCCGTCAGATCCATGATCTCCGAAACTTCAGGAATTTCTGCGCGCTCAATATCTGCACCAGCCGCTTGCAAACGCTCGACAGCGCTTTGAAAGGCGGCGCGTGGTGCATCACGCAAATCATCCATCGCGACCGAGTTCAGAACCAGAAATTTGCGCCCTTTCAGCGAAGCTCCTTGAAGATCGGCAGGCCTTCCGCCCTCAAGTACCGCCAGCAATAACGCGGCATCTTCTACTGATTTCGTCAAAGGCCCAACAGTATCAAACCAAGCACATAGCGGTACAACACCTTCCAGCGACAGCCGGCCTGACGTGGTCTTCAACCCCACGAGATCATTCCAAGCAGCCGGAATTCGCACCGATCCGCCTGTATCAGACCCTATTGCAGCAGGTGCCAGCCCAAATGCCACCGAGGCTGCGGCGCCAGAACTAGACCCCCCTGAAACCGCCTCAATGTCATTCACACAGGGAGATGTTGCGGTCACGGGATTCAAGCCAAGGCCCGAAAAAGCCAGCTCTGACATATGCGTTTTGCCAATGCAGATCAGCCCGGCTGCGGTGGCGTTTTTCAAAACCTCCGCATCCTCATCTGGGATACGGCCTTTCAAAAGTGCGGTGCCCGCCTCTGTCCCGACACCTGCTGTGTCGAACAAATCTTTCCATGAGATCGGCACGCCATCCAAGGCGCTCAATCGTTGACCGGTTTTCGCCCGATCCGAAGCAGCCTTTGCCTCAGCCAAGGCGCGGTCACGGGTCTGGCGGGCGTAGATACGGTCAGACATCTCGTGGCGGTCGATTTCGGCAAGCACAGCCTGCGTCAACTCTACTGGGTCAAGTTCCCTTGCACCAATCATGCGCCCCAGCTCTGCTGCGGTTTTGTCCTGCCAGTGAATTGACATCTGGGCCTCTCCTTCTGTGTTCCTCGCGACGGTAGCGGCACTGCGGCGCATGGACAATCCCCACTCAGTCGCGATAGTGGATTTTATGACCTGCGACTCAGATATCCTGATTGCAGGCGGTGGCCTGAATGGCCCCTCGCTTGCACTTGCCCTCGCCGATGGCGGCTTTGATGTAACCCTTGTGGATGCAGCACCTGATGGTGCCCGCAAGACACCTGGATTTGACGGGCGATGTTATGCGCTTGCCCTTGCGTCCCAGCGTCTGTTTCAAGCGATTGGTGTATGGGCGCTATTGGACGATAACGCCCAACCGATCCTGAATGTGAAAGTCAGTGATGGCCGCGCGGGCGAAGGCCCAGGTCCGTTTGTGATGGGGTTTGATCACGCTGAGATCGAAGAAGGCCCAACCGGTTATATGGTTGAGGATCGCTTCATTTCAGGTGCCCTACGCGAAGCTGTTGAAAAGCATCCCCGGATTACAAAGGTTTCTGTTGCGAAGGTGGTTTCTCAGCAAGTTGATGGGGCCATTGTCACTGTCGGTCTCGACACCGGTGACAGCCTGACAACCCGGCTGCTGGTCGGGGCGGATGGGCGCGGCAGTGGCGTTGCCACACGCGCTGAGATCAAGCGCAATGGGCACAGCTATCATCAGATCGCATTGGTTTGTTCCGTGCAACACGAACTGCCCCACAATGCCACCGCGCATCAATTCTTTATGCCTGATGGGCCGCTGGCAATTCTGCCGCTGCCAGGCAATCATTCCTCGATTGTCTGGAGTACTGCTGAAGACAAAGCCCAGCGCATTGCAACCCTTGATGATGATGCCTTTATGGAAGAGCTTCGCCCGGTATTTGGTGATTTCCTTGGTGAAATCTCCCTATCCGGCGCACGTTTCACATACCCACTAACGCTTTCTATTGCCGAACATTTCGTCGCTGATCGCCTAGCCCTGATCGGGGATGCTGCCCATGGGGTGCACCCTGTTGCAGGCCAAGGTCTAAACCTAGGTCTGCGCGATGTTGGTGCATTGGCCGAGGTTCTGATCAAGGCCCGTCGCCGAGGCGAAGACTTCGCAGCAGCCGATGTTTTGGCGCGCTATGAACAGTGGCGGCGTTGGGATACGACCCTATTAAGCAGCGGCATGGATGGTGTTGTACGTCTGTTTTCCAACGACAATCCACTTCTGCGTGCTGTCCGCGGCCTTGGCCTTGGGGCGGTGAACGCCCTCCCCAGCTTGCGCCGTAATTTCATCCGTGAAGCAGCAGGCCTAACCGGTGATCTGCCACGCTTGTTGCAGGGGCGGCAGATCTAAATCAATCGATTCGGCGGGCTTCATCGATCAACATCACGGGAATCCCATTACGGATCGGGAATGCCAAACGTGCCGCACGCGAGATCAGCTCTTGACGGCGCGCATCATATTCCAGCGTGGTTTGGGTTTGGGGACAAATAAGGGTTTCGAGCATGCGGGGTGAAAATTCCGCGTGGGATACTTGGGCGTCTTCGGTCATTGGATTACCTCTTTGTCGGTGCCGCTGTAGATCGTATATTCCAGCAAAGCAGTCAGCGTTCTACGACGTTCTGCAAGATTTTCCGCTTCAAGCAAAGCCTGTTTTTCCTCGACCGAAAACGGGCAGAGCATCGACAGTGAATTCACCAACATTTCTTCTTCCGCACCCTGAAGCTGTTCCCAATCTGTGCTGAGATCGCGTAGATCAAAATAACGTTTTAACAGGGCAAAGAATTCTTGGCTGTTAAACGACGGGTCCCGTATCGCCCTGTGATGATCGGTATCAAAATCAGCCCAAGAAACCTGCGCACGGCGATAGGGCACAAATCCGTCTTCAAGTTGATCAATCCGAAAGCGCGATACACCGGTCAGAGTGATCATATAGCGATTGTCATCCGTTTCGGTGAAGGATGTTATGCGCCCAGCACAGCCAATCTGATGCAGACTTTCCGCATCATTTTCCATCGGTTGCACCATCCCAACCAACCGCCTGCCGGTCTTCAATGCATCATCCAACATCGTCAGATAGCGCGGTTCAAATACATGCAGAGGCAGCCGTGCCCGAGGCAATAAAATAGCCTCAGGCAATGGGAACAACGGGATCGTGTCAGGCAACTCAGTGGGTAAGATCATGAAAACATCCTACCTCGATTGCCAGATTACGCAAAGATCATTGATGACAGGCGTCGGCGGCCATTCAAAACAACCGGATCATCCGCCTTCAAAGCATCAAAAACAGTGAACAACTGCGTCTTGGCAGCACCATCATTCCATTCACGATCACGGCGGAACAGATCGAGTAAGGTATCAACCGCACCTTCCGTATCCCCATTCGCATGCAATGCAGTGGCAAGATCCAAGCGTATTTGATGATTATCCTCATCGGCTTCAAGTGCTGCGCGCAGTTCCGTTACGGGCCCCGCTTCCACAGCTTGCTTCGCCAACTCCAGCTGCGCGGCAGCAGCTTCTACTTCAGCGCTTTCAGAAATTTCAGCGGGCACACCATTTAGAGATGCCTCGGCTTCCTCAAGATTGTCCGACGCCAAATGCGCACGCACAAGACCGCCCCAAGCAGCGGCATGCTGGTCGTCTTCTTCAAGGATCGCAGCAAAGGTTTGCGCCGCATCTTCAGCCGCGCCTTCGGTCAGCATTTCCTCAGCGGCAGCGACAGCATCATCAAGGCCATTGTCTTCTTCACCACCTAAAGCGGCGACTTTTTCAACAAAGGTTTTGATTTCAGATGGCGGCAAAGCCCCCTGAAACCCATCAACCGGTTTGCCTTCAAAAAACGCATAAACCGTAGGAATAGACTGTATTTGTAGCTGGCTTGCGATACCTTGGTTCTTATCAACGTCCAACTTAACCATGCGCACTTTGCCGCCTGCCTCGGTCACAGCTGCCTCCAGCGCCGGGCCGAGTGTCTTGCATGGGCCACACCAAGGTGCCCAGAAATCCACGATCACCGGTACGGTTTGACTGGCCTCAATCACGTCGGCCATAAATGTTGCCTCTGTTCCGTCTTTGATCAGATCAGTTGGCGCCACAGTGTTATTTGCGGTCTCATTTCCAAATTCAAGCATTTCTCTATCCCCTTTGGGTTCCCTCCCTAGATGGCGTGAAATGCTTCGGGTTTCAAGCCCACAGCGTCATGGAAGCGCGCCTGAGGTGGTTAACAGAATCTTTCTAAAACGGGCGCGTGGGCAGCGGGTTTGAAAGGAATTACGGTCCAGATTTGCGCATTCACAGCAGAGGCACATCCCATGACCAATTCGCCAATTCTCTCAATGCCATATATTGCACCATCCCAGGCGCAAAAACACGTTACCCATAACGAAGCGCTGCGCTTATTGGACATTCTTGTTGAACTGTCCGTCGATAGCCGCAGCATAACTTCTCCACCATCCACGCCCATTGAAGGGCAGTGTTTTGTGGTGGCCACGGGTGCTTTGGGCGACTGGTCTGGTCAAGACGGGCAGATTGCTGTGCATGAAAACGGGATCTGGGTGTTTATCACACCGAAAACCGGCTGGATCGCAATGGTCACTGATGTAATGGAACTGACCACATATACTGGCAGTGGCTGGGAACCCGTGAAGCCCAATCTGACCCCAAGTGATTTGAACAATCTCGCAGGCGTTGGCGTAAACACCACTGCAGATATCACGAACAAGCTTGCCGTATCATCAGATGCGACACTGCTGACCCATGCGGGTACCAGCCATCAGGTCAAGGTGAACAAAAACAGCGCTGGTGACACTGCCAGCCTACTGTTCCAAAGCGCGTGGACTGGTCATGCGGAAATGGGCCTAAGTGGAAATACTGATTTTGCGCTGAAAGTCAGCGCCGATGGCGGAACTTGGTTTACTGCACTGCAAGCCGATGGAGCCACAGGGCGTGTCAGCTTCCCTTCTGGTGGCGTGCGCCCCGTGCTGGCCGCGCCAACCACATGGTATGTTGACCCCACAAGCGGAAATGACACTAACACTGGGTTATTTTCCGGTTTAGGCGCCTTCGCAACACTGCAACGCGCTGTGGATGAAGTGCTATCGATTGATGCAGGTGGTCATGCGGTCACGATCCAATTGTCTGATGACACACATGCGTTGACCACGCCTGTTGTGGTGGATCAGCCCGTGATTGGAGGTGGGGAAATCATGATTATCGGTAACATCGCAAGCCCCGGTCTTGTGGCGCTTTCAAGCACCGCGGGTGTCCTAGATGTTATAGGGGCGGTCGTATCAGTTTCTGGCATCGAGATTAGCACCGTAGCCCCGGCCGAGGCCTGCATCACTGGCGCTGAAAACGCACAGATTACCCTAGCAGACATCGAATTTGGCGCGGGTGGCAGCGCCCATATCAGTCTGCAAAATGCAGAATGCGCTGTGGTGGGTGATATAGAGATCACTGGTGATGCCGATCGCCATATCGCGTTGGATCACAAAGCAGTCTTCCGCATGGACGGTCAAACAGTAACCCTCACAGGCACGCCAGATTTTGCCACGGCTTTTGTTGAGGCAACCAACGGTTCTAGCGCCAGTTTCGATAGCAACAGTTTCGCGGGTTCTGCCACCGGACCACGTTATGACGCCACCGTTGTATCTTCAGTCAACACCTACGGTGGTGGCGCGACGCATCTGCCAGGTGGCAGCGCAGGCAGCACCAGTGATGGCGGCATCTACCTATAAATCGAAAGCCCCGGCCAAAGCTGGCCGGGGTGTTTAATCAAATATCGAATGTCGCAAAGACCGGCGCATGATCAGATGGTTTTTCCCACCCTCGAGCATCACGATACACCCGACTGCTATGGGCAGTATTTTTGATATCACCAGATGCCCAGACATGATCAAGGCGTCGCCCCTTATCCGCAGCCGACCAATCCTTCGCACGATACGACCACCAGCTATACAGCTTCCCATCCGGGATATCGGCACGGGTCACATCATGCCAGCCACCTGCTTCGCGGGTTTCTTCAAACAGCGCGACCTCTACAGGCGTGTGGCTGACAACTTTCAAAAGCTTCTTGTGATCCCAAACGTCATCTTCGCGCGGCGCGATATTTAGATCACCGACAAGGATTGATTTCTCAGGTCTATTAGTGCTGAAATAGTCACGCATTTCCGTGAAATAGTCCATCTTCTGACCGAATTTCTCGTTCACTTCACGATCCGCCACATCCCCACCTGCGGGTGCATAGACATTATGGATGATCACGCCATTTTCCAGACGACCGGCAATATGACGTGCATGATCAAGACTTGCGAAATCTTGACTATCGGCCTCAACCATCGGGATCTTCGACAGGATTGCAACGCCGTTATACCCTTTCTGGCCGCGCGCAACCATGTGTTCATAGCCCAGCGCGCGAAAGCCCTCTAAGGGGATTTTATCGACTGGGCTTTTGCATTCTTGCAGGCACAAAACATCAGGGGCTTGTTCTTCTAGGAATTTTAGAACAATCGGCTCGCGCAGACGAACTGAGTTGATATTCCATGTCGCGAGGGTGAAAGCCATTGTGTGATCCTTTGCTTAACTGCCCCGAAACGGGAAGAACAAAACATGTATATCTAGCGACAATCGCTTTGCCAATGCCTCACACCTATGCAACGCTTTGATGATGGAATTATTACGCACGAACCGAAATTATCGCCTGCTGTTTTCAGCCTCCTCAATTAGTAACCTAGGCGACGGTATCGCCGCGATGGCATTGCCATGGCTTGCCACGCTGTTGTCGCGAGATCCTTTTGCGATTGCGATGGTCGCCATGGCGATGCGCATGCCGTGGTTCTTATTTTCACTGCCTATTGGAGTGCTCACAGATCGCCTCGATCGCAGGCGACTGATGGTTCAGGCCGATGTCTTTCGTGTGCTTTTGACCTTGGCGATCATTGCAATGATTTTCTCATCTGACCCGCTACCACTGGAAACCGATGGAACCACGTTGATTTGGCTTCTCGCAGGGGCGGCCTTTCTGATGGGCACCGCTGAAGTCTTTCGTGACAACGCCGCGCAAACCATGTTGCCTTCTGTAGTATCCAAGGACGCACTTGAAACCGCAAATGGCCAGATGTGGAGCGCAGAACAGATCATGGGCTCATTCGTTGGCCCACCTCTGGCTGGTGTGCTGATCGCACTTTGGGTTCCGTTACCCTTTGGCGTCAATGCACTTGCCTTCACGCTATCTGCTTGGGCCCTTTGGTGCATCAGTATCACAAAACTTGCCCCACCCACCCGGCGTCACTTTATGGCCGAGATGACTGAGGGCATGCGTTGGATGTGGGCACATAAAATCATTCTGCGCTTCGCGCTGATGCTGGGCCTATTGAATGCCCTCATAACCATGACCATGACAGTCTTTGTGCTGTTCTCACAAGAAATTTTGGGGCTGAATGCCATCGCCCACGGCACACTTATGACCGCAGGCGCCCTTGGCGGCGTCGTGGGTGGTTTACTTTGCCCGAAGATCATCGCACGCTTGGGCCCGCAGCGCAGCGTTCTCACAGCCTTGGCGTTGTTCCCCCTGCCAGCGCTGGTGATATTCTTCACCTCAAACGTCTGGATCGTAGCAATTGCATTGTTTGCAGAGATGTTCGCCGCAATTTTATGGAACGTTGTAACGGTTTCTTATCGGCAAAGGTTTATTCCCGATAACCTATTAGGACGAGTGAATGCGATTTATCGGTTCTTTGGTTGGGGAATGATGCCCGTTGGGGCCTTTGCCGCAGGTTTCATAATTCACCTTGTGGAACCAAATATTGGGCGGGAACTTTCATTGCGCCTGCCATGGGTTATTGCCGCGATCGGTAATATTTTGTTGTTTGTATACGGAGCATTTCGCCTGAAGTTTTAGGCATAGGGAACAGTACTCCTAAACAAAAAAGACCCGGCATAAAGCCGGGCCAGTCAACAGGGAGAGATGTGCCAAAACCCAGGCACAGCGGGATTTCTTTAACTGATCAGACGATACCCACCAGATTCAGTCACCAGCAGACGTGCATTTGAGGGATCGGGTTCAATCTTTTGGCGCAAACGATAGATATGGGTTTCCAGCGTGTGGGTGGTTACACCTGCGTTATAGCCCCAAACCTCGTGCAGCAGCACGTCGCGCGCCACAACGCCATCGGCGGAACGATATAGAAACTTCAAGATATTCGTTTCTTTTTCCGTCAGTCGAATCTTGCGATCGGCCTCATCCACCAACATTTTGTTCGCAGGTTTGAACGTATATGGTCCAAGCTGGAAAATCGCATCTTCAGATTGTTCATGTTGGCGCAGTTGCGCGCGGACACGTGCCAGAAGCACCGGAAATTTGAACGGCTTGGTCACATAATCATTCGCACCAGCATCAAGACCAAGAATGGTATCAGCATCACTATCGTGACCGGTTAGCATCAAGATCGGGCATTTCACACCTTGCTTGCGCATCAAGCGGCACAGTTCGCGACCATCGGTATCAGGCAGGCCAACGTCCAAAATCACAAGGTCATAAATCGCTTCCCGCGCCTTTTCCATTGCCCCGGCACCATCGGCGGCCTCAAACACATCAAAATCTTCTGTCATCACAAGCTGCTCTGACAAGGCCTCACGAAGGTCATCATCATCATCAACAAGCAGGATTTTTTTAAGGTTGCTCATCATTACGTCCTTGTGATTGGGTTTATGCGTTTCGTTCACCTTGATTTGAGTATGCCACAACTGTTTCTCAAGTACCCGGCACTTTTTCTCACGCCCTCGTGTCTGTAAGGGGGATATGTTTCAATTTCCCTGGTAAATTCGGCGAAATTCATTATGTCTCAACTAGAACCTGTAACAATCAGCGGCCCTATCTAGATGAGCTCTCTCTTTCCGACCACGGCAGAACGACTCGCCCGCGCGCGCTCTGATTTGCGTATGGGCGTGGGTGTTGTGTTGTCTCAAGATGGCGACGGTATCCTCGCGATCAGCGCCGAAGCGATCAGCATCGACCGTCTGGCTGAAATGCGCGCACGCGGCGATGTCACCCTGACCCTAACCGCGCGCCGTGCTGAAACCTTGAAGATCCGTGCATATGATGGCGACGTCGCACGTTTGGCCCTTCCCAATGACGCCGGGGTCACTTGGATCCGGTCGATGGCAGATCCGGCAGATGACCTTCTGCACCCGATGAAGGGCCCTTGGCAGGAATTACGCGGAGGAGATTGCCAGCTTGCAAAGGCCGCTATTCAACTTGCGAAATCCGCCCAGATCTTGCCCGCCATATTATACGTGCATGTAGAAAACCCCCGTGACCTCGCAAACACCCATGATCTGACGGTCATAGACGCCCAAGCAAGCTCCCTGCTCATGAAGAACGCGCACGCCCTGACGCAGGTCGTACATGCACGACTTCCCATGACCGTTTCAGATGCTGGCCGCTTACATGTGTTTCGCACAGATGATGGATCCAGCGAACATTACGCCGTAGAAATCGGCACCCCAGATCGAAGTCACCCCGTATTGACCCGTCTGCATTCCGCTTGTTTCACCGGTGATGTTATTGGGTCGTTGAAATGTGATTGCGGCCCGCAACTGAACGCGGCTCTTTCTGCGATGGGGCAGAATGGCGCTGGTGTTCTGCTGTATCTCAACCAAGAAGGGCGCGGCATTGGGCTTGCCAATAAAATGCGCGCCTACTCGTTACAGGATCAGGGCTTTGATACGGTCGAGGCCAACCATCGCCTTGGTTTTGAGGACGACGAACGTGATTTTCGCACCGGGGCTGAGATCCTTAAAAAGCTGGGTTTTAAATCGGTCAAGCTGATGACAAACAACCCCGCCAAAGTCGCAAAAATGCAGGACATGGGCATTGAAGTCAGCGAACGCGTTGCGTTGAAAGTTGGTGAAACAGATCAAAACCGTGCCTATCTCGCAACCAAAGCCAAGAAATCCGGGCATCTGTTGTGACCCCATTTGATCTGGTTCTAACCCCGCGTGGGGTGCGGTTTATGGGCCGGATGTTTCCCTGCTCTATCGGCAAAGGTGGGATCAGCATAAACAAACGCGAAGGCGATGGTGCGACACCCGCTGGCACCCATCAAATCACCGGGGGCTTTTACCGCTCCGATCGGATCTCAGCACCAGTCTCAGCCTTGCCCATGACGCCACTGCGAATTAACGATCTGTGGTCAGATGATGTAAAAGACTCTGATTACAACCACTTGGTTAACGCCCGCCATCATCCTTTCGGCCATGAAAAGCTACGCCGCGCTGATCCACTTTATGATCTGGTGCTGACAACATCTTGGAATTGGCCCAACGCCCAACCGGGCAAAGGATCTGCAATATTCATCCACCAATGGCGGCGCCCCGGCTATAGAACAGAAGGGTGCTTGGCTTTTTCACGCCAAGATTTGCATTGGATTGTCGCACATCTTCAAATCGGTAGCCGGTTCATAGTTAACCTTAACCGTAATCCCGCGCCCCAAAAATCGCAGATCCAACCCGCAGATGCGTTGCACCCTGAGCGATTGCGCGTTCAAAATCACCGCTCATCCCCATCGACAGGCCTTTAATGCCGTTACGCTCTGCAATCTTACGCAGTAGCGCGAAATGCAGGGACGCTTCTTCATCAGCCGGCGGAATACACATCAGGCCAATCACAGGCAAATCAAGCGCACGGGCATCTTTGATAAAGGCATCGGCGTCACGCGGCATCACACCAGCTTTCTGATCTTCCTCCCCCGTATTCACCTGAATGAACAAATCCGGGCAATGGCCGAGTTCCTGTGCAAGCCGTGCCAATGTGGTGGCCAGCTTGGGGCGGTCAAGGGAATGGATGGCTTCAAACAACTCCATCGCTTGGCGGGCTTTGTTGGTTTGTAACGGGCCAAGCAGGTGAACTTGCACATCATCAAACTGTTCACGAAACATGGGCCATTTGCCCGCCGCTTCTTGCACCTTGTTTTCACCAAACAGACGATGGCCTTCGCGCAACACAGCTTCCACCCGATCATTGGGTTGCACCTTAGAAACCGCAATCAGTTGCGTTTCCCCCGGCGTGCGCCCAGAACGGATTTCTTCTTGTTGGATTTTGGTGGTGATTTCAGAAAGTGACATAGTAGGCCCCGACAATATTCAGTCTGTAATATCTGGCCCAGTCAAACAATACTTTTACGCAAAAGAAAAGGGCGGGAATAAATCCCGCCCTTCGCTTATAAGAAATGTTCTTCTAACTTAGAAGCCCATCGCAAGGCCGAGAGACCAAGTAGTTGTGCCGGTAGAACCGTCGCCGTAACCGAACTGAACAGTCGCGCCGCCCAGGTCGTAGTTAGCAGCTACGCCGAAACCGTCAACACCGGTAGAGTATTCGCCGTAGTTAGCGGATACAGTCAGGGCACCAGAAGTGTAGCCAAGGCCCAGACCAGTGTGGTCGCCATTTACTGAGTGATCAGAGTAGTTCACAATAGCGCGCAGGCCGTTTGCGAAGTTAGCGTCTACAGAAAGACCCATGATGTCAGCAGTGCCGTTGTCTTGGTAACCAAGGCCAAGGCCGAGGTCCATGCCAGCGAGAGCAGCGTTGTATTTAACACCCAGACCGAATGCAGTGTCGTTAACACCAGAGTCGTCGAGTTCAGCAGATGCTGCTACAGAGATATCACCAAAGGTGTTGTTGTAACGCAGAACTTGACCGTCGTATGAACCGTCAAGGCCAGAGTTGAAGTTGAAACCAGCGTGTGTGGTGTGGTCATCAGCAATAGCGGAACCGATGCCAACTTCTTGCATTGCCCAGTCAAACGCACCGTCGGTGTCGCCGAGTGTCAGTGTGCCGAAGCCACCGGAGATGAATACAGCGTGTGGACCTTCGCTTGATGGGATGTCAGAGCCGGTACCAGCAATAACTTCGTCGAGGTCGATAGTCGCGCCGAATGTCAGGCCGTTGTCAGTTTCGCCGGAAAGGGTGAAACGTACGTCAAGATCGTGGTGGAACTGAACGTCGGAAACGCCGTTGTCATACAGGCCCATTTCAGCGGAACCGGACAGAGATACGTCAGCAGCTGCGAAGCCAGCGGTCGCTACGAGAGCGGTAGTCGCGAGAAGAATTTTGTTCATTTTGTTTCCCTCATGGAATTCAAAGGTGGACCCCAATTCAGGGGAATCTGAACCGGGTATGCAGTTGTTTCTCTGTTTTTGGCGCCTCAATCAAGAAAAGCCCGACCTTTAATCAGAAAGTCATCCCGCCTGATGCAGCTTTGCCACACCCCCATATTCCCGCAGGCAAGCAGTTCGTTGCGCAAGTCCCAAACAGCGCCTATATAAGAGGTGAAAAACCTTGCCCGACCAGGCAGTCACCTGTAACAGAAGAAACGCAGGATAATTTGAGGCAAAACATATGAAACTCAGCAAAACCTTGGCGCGAATTGTCGGCGTCGCCGCAATCATCACAGTCGCAGGCTGTGGCAACTCTGGTTCTGGCCGCTTTGGCTCCGGTGAAGCCTCTTCTGGATCACTGAGTTCCGCAGGTGGTGGTAACACATCCCAATCATCACCCTACTCAGGTGAAAACCGCAGCCAGACACCGGCCGTAGAACAAGCCAAGCAGCAACTTGCAGGCACCAGCACGCGTGAAACCATATGGGATCTGTTTGATAGTGGTGATGATTCAAACGTCACGCTTGAGGTGAACAAATACATTTGGCGCGCCAGTCTTGAGACATTGAACTTCCTACCCATTCAGACGGCTGACCCATTTTCTGGTGTTATATCAACTGGTTATGGCACCCCACCCGGCGGCAATCGCAGCTATCGCGCGACGATCTATATCACTGATCCCGCCCTAGATGCACGCTCCCTGAACCTTTCACTGCAATCACGCGGTGGCCGCGCTGTTGATGCAGATACCCGTCGCGCCATTGAGGATGCGATCCTCACACGGGCCCGTCAGTTGCGTATCGCCGAAGGTAAACTGTAACACACTATAACGTCCGCTC
>Ga0209292_1005322_pt1 | contig 13152 bp, 12 predicted proteins | sample GOMGulsemesocosm_2_FD_184634 | JGI IMG/M metagenome (GOLD analysis project Ga0209292, IMG submission 184634) | Methane-oxidizing microbial communities from mesocosms in the Gulf of Mexico - GOM9C Gulf of Mexico (SPAdes) (version 2) | ecosystem: Environmental > Aquatic > Marine > Cold seeps...
AATGAATAAGTTCCGGCTTCTCTAATTAGATGGCGGAGGAGGAGAGATTTGAACTCTCGAGGAGCTATTAACCCCTGCTGGTTTTCAAGACCAGTGCATTCGGCCACTCTGCCACCCCTCCGCAGCAGGACGAATATTAGAGGAACTTCAGTTTCATGTAAATACACGACACTGAATAAACTTAAAATAGTTGTAATTCAAAACCGCCATGCTCAACTTACAGACAAATAGTCTCCATTTAGTTCGATACAGACGGTTTAAGCACTTAAAATTTCACCTACTATTATCATTTATCCATCGATGTAGCACCAATTTTATGGATCGCAATATCTGCACCATGGTATTCAGATTCTTCATCAAGGCGAATACCCACTAATTTATGTATAGTGCCATAAACGAGGAAACCACCAATAAGCGCAATCACAGTACCCGCTATCGTACCAAAGATCTGAGCCATAATGCTAACACCACCTAGACCACCAAAAGCTTCGCTACCAAATATACCTGCAGCAATACCACCCCAAGCACCACATAGCCCATGCAACGGCCAAACACCAAGAACATCATCGAACTTAGGAAATTTATTCTGTACTAAGGTAAATACAAAGACAAACAGACCACCAGCTATACCGCCTACAACAAGCGCGCCAATTGGGTGCATTATATCTGAGCCTGCGCAGACTGCGACGAGACCCGCTAAAGGACCATTATGAATAAAACCCGGATCTTTATTACCGACCACCATCGCAATCAGCGTACCACCGACCATCGCCATTAAGCTGTTGACCGCAACTAACCCAGAGATCCCATCCAAGGTTTGCGCTGACATCACATTAAAGCCAAACCAACCAACGGTAAGCACCCAAGAACCTAAAGCCAAAAAAGGGATATTTGAAGGCGCAAACGCAATCACTCGACCATCTCGGTAACGTCCCTTACGTGAACCTAGTACCATGATGGCAGCAAACGCGATCCAGCCACCAACACTATGTACAACGACTGAACCGGCAAAATCATGAAACTCTGCACCGAATGTTGCGCCTAGCCAAGCTTGAAAATCATAGTTGCCATTCCAGATCATGCCTTCAAAGAAAGGATAAACGAAACCGACAATCAGCACAGAGGCGATTAACATCGGATAAAATTTCGCACGCTCTGCCACACCGCCGGAAATAATCGCCGGAATTGCCGCTGCAAAGGTAAGTAAGAAGAAGAATTTAACTAATTCATACCCATTGTTCTGCGTGAGTTCATTAGCACTCGCAAAAAAGTCCATGCCATAAGCAATTTGATAACCGACAAAAAAGTAAGCCAATGTCGACATAGCAAAATCAGTCATGATCTTAACCAATGCATTTACCTGGTTTTTATGTCGAACCGTCCCGACTTCCAGAAAAGCAAAACCCGCATGCATGGCCAACACCATGATTGCACCCAGCAAAATAAACATGGTGTTAGAGCTTTGCACTAACGTCTCAACTGCACTATTCACGTTATCCAAGTTTTAATCCCTCTTTAGTACCAGCGTAATCTGCTACGCTGATATCTCATCCCTGTATTACACAATTAAAGATATTTAATAAACATATCAGTTACATTAATAATACATAAAGTAAATATGATGTCTATAGCGGCGCTATTTACTGCTTAAGATGAGCGATTGAATCAATATAAAAGGGAGAGAGTTAGGAAAAGTAAAAAAGCGTCACTTAAATTTAATGACGCCTTTTCGTGAAATATGACGCTTACAAGCTGCGATTAATACATTTGTAATAACAAGGTAAATACAAACACTGTCACTGCAAATGCAAAGCCATAACTCAGCACTTGCTGCCAATCTCGACCACGCTTTATCCCTAAATCATGTAATGCATGAAATATACGGTGCAAGGTATGCCATAGCGGTAACGCAATTAATACCAATGTAATACCTGCACCATACCAAGTTGTCGCAAAGCCATGCAGGGTTTGATAATTAAAGTTACCTTGGTCTATTATCCCCAACGGAATTAACAGACCAGTAAGCAAAATCATCACCGGCGTTAGAAACGCTGTTAACATGCCTCCAGCACCAAACAATCCCCAAAACACAGGTTCATGCGAGCGTACGTAGGTTTTCTTATTCATCTCAGACATAACTCGCTCCTTACAACATGATAACTAATAAACAAAAAACAGTCGCGACAGCAAAAGTCGCATAATGTCCCGTGACAATGATCTTATCATCAAGGCGCTTACCTTTAATCCATAAATCAACGGCTTTAGGCGCTAAAGAAAACCAGGTTACGGTATGATACAGCGCTAATCCTAATGCAATAAAATGTACAATAATCGCAACAGGACTTTGCAGCGAAGTCATCCAAGCATTAAAAGCCACTTCCCCTTGGCTTAATCGCAATAGACCCCACGCCAGTATCAAACTATAAATAGTAATGAACACACTACTGCCTTCGCGGATCATATACTTAGTGTAAAAAAGCTGCTTCATCCACCAGTCAGTTGGCAGTTCTCTTGTATAAGGTTTACGTTTACTCATTGCTATTCCTCGCTATGTACTGCTCACTATTCACCACGACTACTCAGGCTCAGGTTTAAACATGCCAATTAGATAATCTTTACTGCTCTCAACCTTTAACAGCTGAATAGCCCCCGCAGGATCAACCCCTTTTGGACAAACCACTGAACAGTAACCAACAAACGTACAACCCCAAACACCTTCTTCTTGATTGACTATCTTCATCCGCTCTACACTGCCGGCATCTCGACTGTCTCGGTTATAACGCGCCAGTAAAGCCAATGCTGCTGGACCAGTAAATTTTTTGTCTAACGCATATTGTGGACACGCTGAATAACACAGCCCGCAATTGATACACATAGAGAACTTTTTATATTTTTCCATTTGCTCAGGCGTTTGTTTATACGCACCATCAGATAGACATTTCTTTTCATTCGCTGCCGTTTTTGCAGGAATAATGTAAGGTTTTATCTCTTCCAACTTTTGAATAAAGTCATCCATCACCACGACTAAATCACGCTCAATCGGAAAATTAGCCAGAGGTTCCAAACTGATCGTCTTGGGATAGTAATCACGCAGAAAAGCTTTACAACCCAGTTTTGGCACACCATTAACCATCAATCCACAACTGCCGCAAATAGCCATACGGCACGACCAACGGAAGCTAATTGTGCTATCCAGGTTATCCTTAATATATTGCAACGCTTCTAACACCGACATATCGGCTTTATAAGGCAGCTCAAATGTTTGGGTAAATGGTTTGTTATCCATTTCTGGGCGATAACGCAGAATGTCTATTTTGATATTTTGCTGAGTCATAATTTTGCCTCCTGCGCTAATTTGTCACCCGCAGCACCATAAGCACGAATTGCAGGTTGACTCTTGGTGATCTTCACATCGCTATAATCAATTTTCGGTGCTTTATCAGCTTGATAGTAAGCCAGTGAATGTTTTAAAAATTTCTCATCGTCACGCTCCTCAAAGCCATCAATACGTTGATGTGAACCACGAGATTCCTGACGTAAAATAGCACTGTGCGCCATTGCTTCTGCGGTATCGAGTAGATAACCCAGTTCAATGGTGTATAAGAAGTCAGTATTGAACACACTGGATTTATCTTCGACTTTGATGTTTTTATAACGCAGCTTTAACTCTGCTAATTTATCAATAGTTTTTTGCATTGATTCCTGAGTACGATAGATGCCCACGCCCTCTTCCATGCAATCACCCATCTCTTGACGGATAACGGCAGCCTTTTCAGTGCCATCACTGTGCAACAGCGCGTCCATGCGTTTAATCACAGCTTCAGTTTGTGCTTTAAGTGGCGCAATATCTTGATGTTGATTATTACTGGCATAGTTAGCGGCTTCTTGACCGGCAAGTTGGCCAAATACGGCAAGCTCAGTCAATGAATTAGAGCCTAAACGGTTAGCGCCATGTAAACCCACAGACGCACACTCTCCAATGGCATATAAACCTGCCAGTGACGTCGCTGTTTTCGCATCCGTGGCAATCCCGCCCATGGTGTAATGCACGGTAGGACGTACCGGAATTGGTTCATACACCGGATCAACACCGACGTAGGCCTTTGCTAATTCACGGATAAACGGTAAACGCTCATTGATTTTTTCTTCGCCTAAATGACGCAGGTCTAAATGGATATAATCACCACGCTCACCTTGAAATACTCGGCCTTTTTGCTGTTCTTGCCAGAAACACTGGCTAAGCTTGTCACGCGGGCCGAGCTCCATGTATTTATTCTTGGTTTGACCGACAGGCACTTCAGGTCCTAAACCATAATCCTGCAGGTAACGATAACCGTCTTTATTGACTAAGATGCCACCTTCACCACGGCAACCTTCGGTCATTAAAATACCGCTACCGGGTAAGCCTGTTGGGTGGTACTGCACAAATTCCATATCACGCAGTGCGATACCATGACGATAAGCTAATGACATACCGTCGCCAGTCACAATGCCACCATTGGTATTGTAGCTATACACGCGCCCCGCACCGCCCGTTGCCATGATCACCGATTTAGCTTGGATCAGTTTTATTTCACCTTCAGCAATATCAAGAATAACCACACCTTGGATCTTGTCATCTTCAACAATTAAATCTAAACAAAAATGCTCATCGAATCGGGTTATTCTGGGATGCTGAACAGATGTCTGAAACAAGGTATGGAGAATATGAAAACCACTTTTGTCTGCTGCAAACCAAGTACGCTCTATTTTCATACCACCAAAAGCACGCACATTAATCGAGCCATCGGGTTTACGACTCCACGGACACCCCCAATGCTCTAATTGAGTAAGCTGTTTCGCTGCGTTCTCAACGAAGTATTCAACTACGTCCTGCTCGCACAGCCAATCGCCACCCGAAACCGTGTCGTTAAAATGATTATCTAAAGAGTCATGGTCTTGTGCTACACCCGCGGCACCACCTTCGGCGGCAACGGTATGACTACGCATTGGATATACTTTGGAAATAAGGGCGATATCAAGCTCAGGATGATTTTCAGCTATTTCTATCGCAGCTCGTAAACCCGAGCCACCGGCACCAATAATGGCCACATCAGTTTGAATAATTTTAAATTTATGCATGTTCACCCACATCAAAAGTTAGCTTAAAAACAAGTAACCACTAAGGGGTAGTTTAATGCGAATGTCGTCGACAGTATTTGATGTGAATCAATAACAATATCTAAATTAATCTAGCTTATATATTGAATGACATTTTGTGATCAAGCTGTAGTTAACAACTTGATTCTATGGGCTGTTTCGAGGTTTCATTAGTACAAGGCGAGGTGGAATATGTAACATTTAAAGCACGCTACATAGACTACCAATATAGACTATGTAACATATATTAAGAATAGGACTGATTATCTGTTTTCAGTATCCGTCTCTACCACTTGAACTGACGTCCAAGAATGACCTGATAACACCAGTAAACCAGCAAAAATGCCTAAATTTTTAATGAAATTTTGCATTTCATGCGTGCCTTCAAGACCTGTTAAATTCCAGAAGTCATGTAAGTTAACATTTATCACCAATACCAAGCCAGCCAGCAATATAGCTACAATCGCAGTGTAACGATTGGCAATGAGTAAAAGAGCTGCCACTATCTGAAATACACCAGCCGCTGCTAACAGCACTGGTACGAACGGCATGTTATGCTTTTCCATTAAGCCAATATGCATGTCCCAAGATACAAACTTCATAATTCCTGGAATTAAGAAATACACTGCCAACATGATGCGGCCCACGGTTAATAATATCTTATTCATCTTATACTTGACCCTTTACACTAAGTTGCACATCAATATTACCGCGTACTGCGTTTGAATAAGGACAAACCTGATGCGCTGTTGCCACTAATTTCTCAGCATCCGCTTGCGGTAATGCTAACTCAATAGCAAGGCTGACTGTTAACGCAAAACCACCCGTCGTATTAGGACCAATACCAACTTCTGCAGATACTGGCGCAGCCGTAATTTTGATTTTCATCTCGCGTGCTACATGCAAGATAGCATTCGAAAAACAAGCAGCGTAACCAGCAGCGAATAGCTGTTCAGGATTGGTAGCAGCGCCCGTGCCCCCCATTGCTTTTGGATAGCTTAGTTCTAACGAAAGCATACCGTCATCTGTTGCTACTTGACCATTACGACCCGCTGATGCAGTTGCTGTGGTTGTATAAAGTGTTGTCATAATATATTCCTATAAACAAAGTTAGATTGCGCGCAATTCAATTACACTTACTATAACCCTAACAAAACACAACCGCAACTAGATTGCGCACAACTTACATTTGTAACTAATACCCTAAATACCAAAAAGCCCCGTCATGAAAGGCGTGACGGGGCTTTATATAATTAAAATAAAAATTTATAGGCTTGCTACGTGATCAAGCAGCTGTTGGTTATTTGCAATCGCAACTAACTCGCCTTGGTTGTAAAAAGCAACATCATTGTTGGCTAAGCGTTTACCAACAATTGATTGCTCACTACCGTCAGTGTATGCAACATTGAACTGTAAACTATCATCACTCAACACTTCCATCGATGTTGATTCAACAGATACTTTAAGGTCCTTTAATGGCGCACTGCGTAGTGAAGGGTCAATATCATCATTTACCTTCATCCATGCTTCAACTGGTGTATCCGCAACAGCAGGGCCTTTCCGCGTAATAGGATTTGTCCCAGTCCAAAACTCAATACTATTAATAAGCATTAAATCGACTAATGACGTCATAGCATACACTGGCGCAGCTAATACATAGATCCCGGCGCGACCATAGCGGTTATCAACGGCTTTCAAATTCACGCCCATTGCTAATTGCGTCAAACCCATTTGACCAATACAACCCGTTAACCCAGATACAGATGCTGCGATAACCGTTGCACAAATCAATTTTTTCATTTTCATTTTATTTTCCATTCGCAATTTATAAATATAACTATTTTGAATAAATACGAATTATTTCAATGTCGTATTTATTACTTTTCCTGTGCCGTAAATTGCCCTAAAGCAATTCCGACATTACTGTATAAAGTTAATGTATTATCAATCACTTTATAATTATCAGCTTCTGATAATGCGGTTAAAAATTGCGTTTCCAAGTTCATTTGTTGAAAACACAGCTTCTTTGTTGCTAACAATTGTGTCAGATTTACGTTATTTGCGAGTACATCATAACGACCGCTAAAACGGTTACAGCCAGCAAAACCAACAACCTTATTGTCATCTTGAGTAAATACAAGATAAGGCTGTTGTTGAGTCACCTCTGCAGTAATAACTTGTGGCCCTAACATCGACAACTGCCACTGCGTATCAACCAAAGCCGCTAGCCCGTCATTTTTAACTTCAGCGCGTACTTGTGACACTAAAATTTCACTTGGTTTCAGCCCTTGATTAGCAAACGCATCTACCTGCTGTGTATTAGTAAATAATAACTGGCCATCAAGGGTGATCTGCGCTCGTAAAGCATAATGATGCTGCGGCTTAATTTGAGCCTCGCTATAACTTAAATCCAGCTGATATGGTGGCGCCCCCATAGCTGTAATAGTTTGCTCAGCAATCACCTCTGCTGGCACATCCATTTTCGACACATCTTCTAATACTAGGCTCACTTTCGCCCCCGGAGGCAAGGCAATACGCTGTAGATAGAATACGTTTGCAGTCAGACTCTGTTGTTGGGTCGTAACCACTTGCTCAACGTTAGCCGCTTGCTGCTCAGTGGTAGCACAACCGCCTAAACTCATTAATAAAGCCGTGACAACAACAGCTGTTAATGTCGTTTTACAATTTAATCGATGTTTATTTTTTTGCATGTAAATAACTACCTTTAAAGAATAATTTGAACTTATTACTTGAATCCAGTATCACACTCTCGAGATTAGAGCTAACCGCTTCAATTAGCAAATGATAAAGCACTTGATATATAAAAGTAATTGAGTCAATTCGGGTAAAGAACGAGAGAACTATAGTTAAGTACTAAAATATGAAGACGCTAGGTTAAATAACGTGTAATAACCAGAGACGGTATAGTACACAACAAAATCAGCCATACAATAGCACTAAGTACTATAAACAAAGAAATTAGATATTATTTCAGCATAATACCCGGTCAGATCAAAATTAAGCCTTTCCAGAAGAAAGGCTTAAAATTAGGAGAGGAACTTACTGTACAGGAGATGCTTCTTGTTCTTGTTCAAGACTATTATCTACGGTTGTTGGTGGCTGTGGGGTAGCTTTAACAATTAACTCAAATAACTGTCCTGAAAGCTTATTCAATTCAGGCAAATCTAACGTCGCTGAATATAAAGGTTTGCCATTATTTTCAATTCTAGCTCGAACAACATACTCACCTTCGTTATCGAACTGAGCAGGATCATACTGTAACGAAATATTATAAGGTGGTGGTGTCGTCGCCGCGATAGTTTTCTGTCCCAACATTGAACTGCTAATATCGGTTTTAGATATATCTTCAAGGGTCACGGTGATCGTAGACGATGCGGGTAAAGCCATGCGTTCTAAATAAATGACCCGAACTTCTAAATTTTGTGTTTTAGGCATAACTGCAACTGTATTAACCTGATCTTCAAACACCACGCCCCACACTGGTATATCTTTAATCTGCATCGGTGTTACTTTCAACGGATTTTGCTCAAGCAAAGTAAAGTTAGCGGTTTTACCAACACGGATCGAACCAATTTTATCTTCCAATCTTAAGGTGTGCGCAGCGTTAATAGTAATGGCTTGCATCGCTTGATACGCAGTAATACGCTCTTTCTGAGAAACCTTATTTAAACCCGATGTTTCGCGGTTAACAGCTGTCCACGCTAAAGTTAACGGCTCCATTGGCGCCATTGAAAAATCTGAATGGAATGAAACAGGCACATTGCTCTGCATCAAGCTATTAACCCGAACTAAACTTTCAGCACGCTCGCTACCCAACCCAACATCCGAATATTTATCCGCTAATGCCCATAAGTAATATGGATTAACCGATGCTTCGATGTCTAATTTAGCCAGCTGACTCACTTGTTTTTTAGTAAAGTAACCCATGTGATGCAAGGTAAATCGATGATCTTCACGCGCAAATTTAGTCTGATCGGCTTGATTAAAATCCAGTACCTGCTGAATACCTAAGTCGCCATTAGCATGCACATGGATCTGATAACCTTTCTGCCAATAAAAACTGAGTTGCTGCTGGAATAGATCCAACGGTGTCATCCACTCACCTTCATGACCATCAAGATAGCCGTCTTTCATCTGCATTAACTGAGAATAGATCGCGCCGTCAGAAAATAGCTTCACTTGCTTAGGTAAAAACTTGATGTTGTCGGTATTGTATTCAGCTTCTAGCGTTTCCATGAACGCTAACGCTTTGTCATTACTCTGACCTTTAGCATTATATAAATAGGTGCCGCTTGGAATTAAAAATACATCGTAAGGCGGTTTTTGCTCCATTTCAGACTTTAATAACTGGTATTCCAAATCAAAGTTAGAGCTTGGGAAACCAGGTTCTGCGATGGTGGTGATACCATTCTTCAGTACCAGCTTAGACATAATGTTTAACCCTAACTTATAACTCTCAGGGTTAATTAAATCGGATGCAATTTTAGGTACTAATGCTAGCCAGCCACCTTCATAAAAATGACCTTTACCCCAATCAACTTGTGGGTTGTCAGCAAAATCAGCTTGTTTAAGACCAAACTTATTGATCGCAGCATCGTTTAAGAATACTTCATGGAAAGAACGGTGGATGATCGCAACCGGTTTGTCTGGTGACAATTCATTTAATATTTCACGAGTTAACTCACCATGCCAAAGTTGATGATAACCCCAAACAAAAAAGACCTTATCTTTATCAGCATTGGCATCAATCGATTGCTTTAAACGTTCAAGGTAAGCGAAATGGCCAGAAACACCTTTTTTAATTTCATTAGGTAAAACCCAATCATATGGTGCAATGATTTCATTTGGCAGCATAATCGCAGCAATAGAAGGGTGTACATGTGGTTCGATAAAACCCGGTAACATGGTTTTACCGCTAATATTAATGAGTTTAGTATTATCACCACTGAGTTTCATCGCATCAATTTTAGCGCCAATAAAGATGATTTTCTTATCTTTAGTCGCGACAGCTTCAATATAACTCGGCTCCACACCTTCCATCGTCAAAATATCACCACCAAAATATATCGCATCAGCAATAACTGATAATGCTTTGATAGGTAATACGACTGCACTTTTTATTGGTAAATCGATAGGCGTTGGCGTTTGTAAATCAGCATCATCAACGATTTTCTTGGTATCTACTGTTTGTGATTGGTTTGCTTTTAATGGTGTAGCTGCAACCTCACCTGAAACCGTACTCGAAACAATTTTAGCCTCAATCTTAGCCATATCGTTTGCATTAGCTTGCATACCAAGCAATAGACCGCACAAGAGTGTAATTTGCATAAGCCATTGCACAAAAACAGAAAACGATCGAATAGGGCTAGCGAAGCCTTGAGTTGACATTACGTCACTCCCTTATAACTCAGTGAAAGTATAAATAAAATAACATATCAGCCGCTATAAAACCATAAAATCACCGTCAGAGATGGGCTGCTAACTGGCCGCTTTTTCTAATTCATATTCACATTGCGCTACAAACTTACCAATTTCAATGTATGCCTCATCAGCCTCTTCCAAATCAAATAAATGCCAAACGTGCAACATATTCGACCATGTTTGTAAGCGTACATTAGAACCTTGCGAACGGGCTTTATTGGTATAACGACGAGAATCATCAACCATCATTTCGGTATCACTGGCCTGGATCAAAATGGGAGGTAAACCAGATAAATTGGCGAAGATCGGGGATACTTGCGGATCACGGGGGTTCATACGAAAAAGTATAGCGATCCAGATAAGTAATACAAACTGAGGAAAATGGTGAAATTTACCCATAATCGGACTTAACAAGAAGTCTGTTTTCGCATTATAGCTCAAACTGCCATAGCTAAAGGTACTATCGATACAAGGGCATATCGCAATTGCAGCGTCAACTTGACGAATTTCTTGCTGCTTGAGCCAACCAATAAGAGAAAGGGTTAAATTACCACCAGCAGAGTCTCCTGCGACATAGATTCGATAACACTCTTGCTGATTATTCGGGTTATTAGCCAGTAGCCATTGATACGCATAACGGCAATCTTGAATGCCCTTCGCTCGTTTGCCATCAGGGATCATGTCATAATTGACAGCAAACACAGCAACCCCAAGTTCGCGGGACAAACGCTCAGTTACCACCCGATGGCTTTTGGCACTACCAACAGCAAACCCTCCACCATGAATGTAAAGCAAGCGCTTGTTTACATCACTATTTTTACTTATCACCCATTCGCCCATGATGCTATGCGATTGAAAACTTGTTGAGACAGGTATGATTTTACAATCTAATTCAACATCACCTAAGCGATCAATGTTTTTGCGTAATGCATAGAGATACTTACTCGGTTTAATAAAACTAATTGGCTCTTGGATACTCTCGATAAGTTCCAAAGCTTGCGGGTATTTATACGAAGGTGTTGGACGATAAAATGTTGCACTGAAATCGGAGCTGTCATATTGACGAAGATCTTCACCATATAGGTTACGGATAAGCAGAAAAACAACAAACACGACAATAGTAATAATCAAAAACCACATAGATTGATAACCCCCAACGTTGAGACAATTCGTATCAGTAATTCAGTCGACATAAATCAATAGCAGCATCAACGACAAAAAACAATTAGCGCATAGCTAAACACTATGACAACAGCGATATAACCTCAAAAATGAAAATATTAATATGAAGCTATATCACATGTCCAAGCAAAAAAACGTTCGCGATTACGTTACAATAACCAGCTCTTCCAATTTAAAATAACTGAGCTATCTAATTTAAAATAACCAAGTCATCAATTTGAACATTGGCTGTAGGTTGTCTATCAACTGTCATTAAACTCGCTTGTTGATCATAAAGTTTAGTTACTTCCACTTGGCTACTACTATTGGTCTCTTTTTTGCGATTAATACCAAATTGATCAACATAACTGCCCGTATGTTTGATCATAAATTTATCACCTAATTTTAGACCATTATTACGGCCAATATTAATGTTCACTTCATTACCATCAACAGCAATAACACGTGCTTCAACCAACTTACATTGTAAACTTGCATCTAAATCGAATAACACATCATCAATAATTAACTGCAAAGATATGCCAAACTCAGATCGCCAAAACTTTAACGCATCAGTATCAACAACGCGATGCTTGGCAAACTCCCACTTGGTGACCTTGCTATAATTTCGATCAAACAATAGATTACCGTTAAAGCCATCAAATACTTGTATATTCAAACGGAAGTTACGATCAGGTAAATCATCAGCGAGTATTTTTGCAATGCCATTAACAGCAGGTTTAAAGGTAGACAGGTCAGTAATAGTGCCCAGAATAATATATTGGCTATCTGCAGACTTACTAATTTGCTTCACTTCGTGTGAAGTTAAATTACCACGCAGCGGCAAAGAACTGCCGCTAAAACCAATGTTTTGATTAATAAATTCACGCGCATCAAAAGTTTGACTATTTTTACGTAGGCTTTGGTATAACAAACGGCTAAACGATTCATTAATATTATAGATACCACCATAACTCGCTTGTTCACGATGACGAATACCAAAACGTAATAACGAAACTGATTTTTGATAACCCGCACTTAAACATTTATTACGGTCAGCAACGATATCAGTGACTACTTGTACTGTTATTTTATCACGTTTAATAGATTCGCTTTTTAAACGAATGTCTCGAACTTCGCCATCCATACGAACTTGAAAGCTATCTGATAAAATTTTTCCACCATTAAAGGATTGTAAACTTGAAACCGATGCTCCGGCATACAATAACGCTTGTTTCAATGCATTACGTACCGCTAATTCACGCGCAATATCGACATCATTATCAATAATAATCGCTTCACCCTCAACCTCATACCATTCCGCATGTAAGGTGAACGAACAACAGACCAATAATAGTAATAGCAGTTTTTTCATTTTTTAATCGCATATGAATTCTGGAGATGTCTATT
>Ga0209292_1005323_pt1 | contig 13151 bp, 12 predicted proteins | sample GOMGulsemesocosm_2_FD_184634 | JGI IMG/M metagenome (GOLD analysis project Ga0209292, IMG submission 184634) | Methane-oxidizing microbial communities from mesocosms in the Gulf of Mexico - GOM9C Gulf of Mexico (SPAdes) (version 2) | ecosystem: Environmental > Aquatic > Marine > Cold seeps...
CCGCTTGAAACTCTGCCACGGTGTACAACCCAACATACGCGCCGATTGGCCGAGGCTTTGCGATTGCTCTAAAAACGCGGTGCGTGCCAGCAAATAGACATAGGGATAGAGTACCAACGTTAGCATCACGATTGCGCCACCAACGGTCCTCACATCAAAAAAGTAGTAATCGGCCGCAGACTGCCAACCAAATAGATCACGCAACGCCCCTTGGACAGGGCCAGCATATTCCAACAAATCGGTATAGACAAAGGCGACCACATAAGATGGCATCGCTAATGGTAATAACATCGCCCAGACAAAGAAACCTCGCATTGGAAAGTTGCACATCGCGATAAACCAAGCCATCGGCACACCAATTAAGATAGAGCAGAAGGCAACGCCAACAACCACCAGCACGGTGTTTAAGACATAATCTGGTAGGACAGTTTTAAGGAGATGGGAAAAGACATCTTGATCATCGCCAAAAGCTTGCCACACGATAGCCAGCAAAGGGAGAAAGATTAAAAGGGACAAAAGCCAGCTTGCTGCTGGCCATTTATAATTTAGCTTAATAAACATCTGTGAATTATGGCACCTAAAGAATTCAGCTAGCGCTCTGTGGCACTAGCTTAGCGCACTAATCATACGTGATTATAGGTCAAACTTCACTTCATCTAACAACTTAAGTGCCAATTTACGATTTTTAGCAATATCAGTCATCGGCAACATATCAGCCGTAAACTCCCCCCACGAAGCCACCAATGCTGATGGTTTAACGGCCTTGTTCACTGGGTATTCCATGTTCACTTGCGCGTAAATAGTTTGCGCATTTTCACCGGTTAAATATTCCATTAATTTAATCGCAGACTCTTTATTATGACTGAATTTAGTTAATGCCATGCCGCTCACATTGACGTGTGCGCCACGGTTTTTCTGATTTGGGAATACAATATTCACGGCATCGGCAGCCACTTTTTGTTTAGGATCGCTAACCATCTTGCCAAAGTAATAGCTATTACCGAGTGCAACGTCACATTGACCTTCTTTAACCGCTTTAATTTGAGCGCGGTCATTGCCTTGTGGTTTGCGGGCTAAGTTACCTTTAACAGCACTTAACCATGTTTTAGCGTCGGCATAGCCATGATGTGAAATCATCGAAGACACAAGTGCAACGTTATAGGCATGCTTACCGCTACGGGTACATATTTTTCCCTTAAACGCTTCAGTCGCTAAGTCTTCATAGCTAATGTTGGTATTTTCGATACGCTCTTTTGAGGCAAAAATATTACGAACTCGAGTCGTTAACGCGAACCACTCATTGTCAGTATCGCGAAGATGAGCAGGAATATTACGATTGATGATCTCGCTATCAACAGCTTGCACTAAGCCTTTGTCTTCTAGTTCCATTAAGCGACTAATATCTGTTGTTAATACGATATCCGCTTTAGTGTACTTTCCTTCGCGTGCTAAACGCTCAGCAAGACCTTTTTTAGCGAACACAACATTCACTTCAATGCCGGTGTCTTCGCTAAATTTCTTAACCACAGGCTCAATCAAAAATGGTTGACGGTAAGAGTAGATATTAACTTGCTCACTACTAACGGCAGCAAACGAGGTAGCCAAAGTCATGGCGCCAGCTAAAACAGCAATAATTGATTTCATAGGTCTCTCTATACGTTGGAATTATATTTGGTTAAAGTAGCCAACACCAAATAGTAACGATTATCATTTAGAGGCTATTATAAGGAAGTTTAGGGCGCTGGCAAGCATTCAATAGTAAAGATTAGGTAAATTCTAATACTAGCCTAATCCGGAAAGAGGGATTAGGCGCCTCATCAGTTCAGCGCCTAAAGTAAGTGACTAGATTAGTGGCATGTATAACCGTTCTGCTCTTGGTAAATAGCTGGCGTCATAATCGAACGATATGAGGACCTTGCCAGCGCGGCCGATAATTTCATCGCGTGGTATAAAACCGTGCACTCGAGAGTCGGCGCTGTTTTGACGATTATCCCCTAACACCAAATAGCTGTCGACTGGCACCACCACCTCTGAGAATGAATCAAGCTCTGTACCGTAAGGTTGGGATAACTGGATAGCATGTGTCCGTTGCGGTAACAATTCTTGCATGACGGGCGATTGATTATCCGTTAATTGATAAGACAATGGCACACCATTAATGACCACGCGATTATCAACCATCGCAATCCGATCGCCAGGCAAACCGACAACCCGTTTAACCATCCGCATATCTGCGGCTTGTGATTCAAACACCACAATATCGCCGCGCTTTGGTTCATCGAGACGAACAAGAGAATGATTAATGAAAGGGACTTTTAGATCGTAGGCGAGTTTATCAATCGTGATTTGATCACCAGGGACAATCGTTGGCAACATCGAGCCCGTTGGTACACTGTTATAATCTGCTACGGCGCTACGAAAAACACTCATTAGCAATATGAACAATATAAAGCCGCGGTTTTCTTTGAATAACTTCTTAATCTTAATCATCGATATTCCTTTAAATTATTTCCGTCTACTGGAAATGATTAGGCGGGGAATACCGTGATTAGTTCAATTATTTTTCAGCGGGTTTAAAGCCTTTCGCTTTATCGATACGTGCTTGGGTATCAGGATGGGATGACAAATACTTTAATAGCTTGATATCCGGCTCGCCTTCGCTAAGGGCTAAAAAACTTTCCATTGCTTGGGCGAATGCATCTGCTGGCTTACCTAACGCGTCCAATTTATTAAGCGCAAAGTCATCGGCTTCTTGCTCCATATTACGGGAAAACTTACTTTGCACTAACGTCGAACCGGTACCAAGCAAGATCTCACCAACACCTTCGATATCACCAAAAATCATCGCAAAAGCGACGGCTGTACTCACTGATTGTGCGACCATCGATAGACTATGCTGATGCTCAACATGGCCTATTTCGTGTAATAGCACCGCTAAAATAGCATCAGGTTTATCAGCTAAACGTTTGAGTAAGTCATCGGTAATAACCACCGTGCCATCAGGAAGTGCAAACGCATTGGGACCTAAGAATTCACTGCCGTAAACATGTAGCCGATACTTTTCAGGAGAAAGCTCTAACGCCACTAACGTGTCACGCCATTGTTGTTTTACCTGATTTTGGACCTCGACATCAGTTTCACTAGGCTCGAGCATGGTGCGTTCAATAATAGCAAACGCCTGCTTGCCCATTTGTTGTGAAACAACATCAGGCAAATAGGACACCGATGCCTGCGCAATCAGAGGCATCACCACCATGATCATAAACCACATCAATACTGGCACTAAGACCATCGATGCCACGATTAATGTCTTATTCTTTTCCAATGATTCCATCGTTGCGCCAGTACGTGCTAAGCGAACATCGGGATCTTGAGCGCTAAACTTAGCACTATCAGGAAAACTTAATTCGATAGGCACACCGGGTATCGTGATATGTTGAGTTAAAGTGCTTAACTCAAACACTTCTCGGCATTGACCATCATAATGCAAGCTCACCATGTCGCCATTAACATGTAACTCAGCTTCTAAGGCTTCGCTACGCTTTGGTAAGTAATAAATCCCTTTAATTAATTGCGACATCGTAATTGCTACCCTAACGACACATCAACATCGAAGATTTCAGCGGCTTCTTCAGCAAAAGAGGCTTTTTGCTCTTCCATCGTGTCAATCACCGCGTCAGCGTTGTTATCAATCTCAAGCTCTGTTGCATCGGCCATAAATTTGGCTTGGCGCACTTTCGCCCATGGAATCGCCAAACCAGCACTAAAGACAATAGCGAGGGTGTTGGTTAGCATCAGTACCGCAAATGGCATCACTTCGACGCTTGATTTAAATGACGTTAATTGTTCGAACTCACTGTTATTAAGTATATGGTTACGAATTCGCGCACGGTATAGCGCACTAACAATGCATATCAGTAAAATATAGCCAAAGAAAAATACTATGCCGCCGATATTCATCAATGCCGCAAATTCTTCCATACCAGGCCCAAAATCAGGTGATACAGCTGCCGAGGTTGCCGCCAAGCCACCGACAACAATAGCCAGTAATGTAAACCCAACCATCATGACCACCATCACTAAAATACAAGTCACGTAATACTCACCAGTTTGAAGTTTAACGTTCAACTGTTTATCACCGTAACGAACATTACTGTGAATATATTCGTCCACTTTTGACATCACCCAAGGCATTGCAAGATACAAGGTTAACGCCCCAACAATCGGCAATATAATGAAACACATAAAGGCTTCGCCATAACTGCCACCAAAGCTAAAACGGACATTACGGTAGCTGCTCATTCTTAAATTAAAGCGTAACCCTTGATTGATTAACCAAGGAAACAAAAAGAGCATACCAAAGACAAAGAACAGTCCCAATACCGGGAAAAACTGAACCGATAACGTATAAGCAGCGAACAATGCAACGGCGAGTAATCGCCCTTTTAAAATTTGCATCGGGTTTGCAAGATAGGAAAATCGATGCCCTTCGATGGCGGTATTACCATAGAAATATTGATTGGTGCGAACCTTAGCCCAGGCCGAATAAATACCTAAAGTAACGATAGTTAATAATACATTAACTATCCAAATACCGAAAAATTCGCCACCTTTGCCGCTAAATTCGACCGGCGCGAGACGAGTAGATTGTACAGCAGGCTGCTGCACATTATTAATAGAGTCAGTGACATCCATGTTTATAGTTCCTTTATTTTAACAAGTTATTAACTTAGCGTTTATTCTAGTCCATTATAAATAAAAAATAATATAATGCTACCAAGTACTTAACGCTGGCAAACTAAATTGGCGCTGTTGCAACTGAATAATGACTTGTTGCGGCTCTATTTTAACAATTCGCATTCGGTCATTAATTAATTCACCCTCTTTAACCACTTGATTATTGACTCGTACTCGACTTTCATTCGGTTTACTCGAGTAAATATGCTCGCTAAATTCCAGCGGCGGGACGAGGCTCTGATACCATTGAGGATAACGGGTTAAAGGTTGAGGATGCAGCACCTCTTGGGGGTTACTCTGCTCCTCTTGCATATCGGCCAGTACTTGGTTAAATCGCTGCGCTAATTGTGAATCGATTTTCGGCTGAGATTTTTTTATCGCAGATGCTTGTACGGCAGGTGTTGATCGCTTAGTCACTACCACTTTATTGTTAACCAGTGACGCGCTCAATTGCGGTTGATATTCCACTGGTGCTGGCGGCAATGCCACATTAACCACACTTAACGGTTCATTGTGTGTTGCAAGCACCAATGCTGGTTGTTCAAGAGTTGCCTCACTTACACCCTTACTAAACACCCCATAACCAATACTAAGCCCTAGCAACAATGTGGCGATAGGGAGCGTCCACCAAATATTCATATTGTGGCTCATGATTGCTTCCCTCTTAACGTCTTACCTTGTTGCTGAGTAAGCACTTGCAGCTTCAATAACGTTTTCGCCCCAGCAATACCGTCCACCGTTAACTGATTATCCTGCTGAAAACGTTTAACTAACGCATTCAGCGCTTGATCGAAGTGAGTACTAACTGGCGCCGACATTTTATAATAATGATTAAGTTGCTGCGATAATGTTGTTACCGCAAAGCCGCTACTACCTAATTTTAAGTGTTTATTAAATCCCTCTGGCGCCTGCCATAGCAATGTAAAACGGCCACTGAGATGTTCCAACAGCCATTGTTTAGGCACTGAGAATTGTTTGTCATTAAACTGCATTAACAGCTGCTCGTTGTCCTCAATTGACAACACAACACCATGATATAGTGCACCTTCAACACGAACAGACACCATCGCCGGGTGATTATAAGCCACTAACTCACCCCAACCTTGCCCAGAAAAACAGCGCAAGCCATATTGAGTAACCGATTGGCACGGCTCAACGCCCGCACCGTGGGTAGTGCCCCAAACGCCCATTAAGCCTGAAAATGCTGTCTTACTTAACGCTGCGCCTTCTAGCAGAGGCTTGATCTGTTGCGTGATAACTGGTGATGTAATTGTTTTATCTGTTGCTACAACAGCCTGAACTGCAGGCTGGCTGTCCGCTTGCCAGTACATTCCCCCTAACCCTATAGCGAAAGTAAATAGACTCGCTATTGCCGGTACCAACCATGGGCGAGCCGTCGCAATTTTAATATCATCAATAACTAAAATTTCACTGACAATATCACTCACTGTTTTACGGTCAATCAAGGTCAATTGCGTACCATAAGCTTGTAACAATGATTTGTCACAAATAAGGTTGATTATCCGTGGAATACCACCGCTTAGACGATGAATTAACAGACAAGCTGCTTTTGAAAATAATGCACTATCACGCCCCGCAATATGCAGTCGATGAGCGATGTAAGCACTAACATCCTGAACGCTTAACGGTGTTAAGTGATAGCGTGCGGTGATCCGCTGCGCTAATTGCCGTAAATGCTGCTGTTTTAATAATTGTTGTAATTCAGGCTGGCCGATAAGCACCACTTGCAGCAATTTTTTATGGTCGGTTTCAAGGTTAGTGAGCAAGCGTAATTGTTCTAACACTTCACTGCGTAAATGCTGCGCTTCATCGATAACGAGTAAAGTACTGCGACCTTGACGATGGTTTTCGAGCAAATAGTGGCTGATGACATCCGTTAACTGCTTGAGTGTTGGTTGCGGCGAATAAGATATCGCAAGCTCGTCACATAACGTAGCCAGTAATTCGAGCTCACTTAAGGTCGGATTTAAAATCGATGCAATATTAGTATCTGTGGGTAATTGGGCCAACAACGAACGCGCTAAGGTGGTTTTTCCAGTACCAACTTCACCGGTAAGCAACACAAAACCGCCTCCTTCTTTAAGGCAATATTGTAAGTGACTGATCGCTTGTTGATGCTGTGAACTCAAGAATAAATATTTAGGATTAGGTGCAATCGAAAAAGGGGCTTCATTAAGGCCATAAAAAGCCTGATACATATTTTTGCTGTCCTTAAGAATAATGTCTGTGTTTAAAATAGAGACTAGATGACCGAAAGTCAAAGAACCATGATATTAATTCGATATTAGCCAATCTTTAATTGGCCGAAGATAACACTAAATAATTAGTAATTTACAATCAAATAACATTGTTAGTGCGAGAGTAATTGAGTCTAATACGAGGATATCCTCAATTTTTAATTGACTATATGATTTCAATTAAACCTCATACTCGATTGAACAGCCCTAACTTAGTGGTAAAACTATTTCTGAAGAAGTAACTAAAACCGGAACAGCGCTTGAATAAAAGAGAACAAATAAAATATAAAATTATCGCCCCAGTAACAGATTCAGTCCCTTTTACTCGACGCAGACCGAAAAAGACAGTTGACGCCTGATGTAGGGCTTTTATCTACAGCTCACCCCTACTTCAGACGTGCATACATGCTCAACCAATAAGGTCTAATTCTGGTACTTTTTTAGTAAGTTCAATAAAATTATTATAATCTTTTTCACGCAATTCAGTTAAGAATCTTAAGTGACTTAGCTCAATTGGAGCACCGTACTCAAGTAATTTCTGAGCAAAAATAGTGATATTGCGCCCTTTGGCTGCATTTTTTAGAATAAAATCCAATGGATCATACCCTAAAGACGATGGTTTAACAGAGACACCATTAGATAATAAAAAATTAAACATTTTAGTTGATAGAATTTTGGAAGCATACGTCAGACCATTTTCTCCAACACTGCTTTCCATATGAATATTCAAGCCTAGACTAATAAAACCTTGTAAATAATCGATATCTGCTTTTCTAATCAAACTAACTAAGACGATAAAATCTAGCTGAGCCCCGTTATCAATTAACTCCGAAATAACCTCGATAGGTGCACTATTTTCAATGGCAGACGCTAATGTGATAGCTCCTAATGCATGATCTACCGAGAGAATCTTTGTACTAATATCGATAAAATGAACCCAATCAGCAGCCTCTGCAGCAACATTTAACTCATTAATTTCTTTACTACTTGGCAAAGATTTATCAAGTTCGATAGCTAGTACGCTATCAGTATCTTGTACTATTGTTCGAGTAAAGTACGTGTCGCTATTTTGTTCTGTAAGCCCATCACCTTTTATTCTTTTAATAGTTAAATTCGCATCCACTGGTATTTCAGTACTGCTACTCACATCTAATATATTCAGTGTCTGGCTATCAAGATCGTCTATTGGGCTAGAAATATTTCGATTGAAGGCTCCCATAAAGTCAAATAATATAAATAGGAAGATAATAAATACCCCTCCTAAACAGCGAAAAATGTTAATTAATGTGATTATTTTACTTTCTGTTTCAGTTTCCTTCTCTAATTTATATAAGTATGAAAAGAAACCACTTAGAAATGAAATTGTAATGACGAAAAGAATATACTTTGTTGCGATCATCGTTTCATCTTTAAATGAAATGTAGGTCAGTAGGCACGCCATAGTAATAAAAACCAAAGCGCTGCCTTTCCAATCAAATTTAGACATTATTCTATTTATATAATGTATCATATTACGAGTCCTCATTTGATTTATTGCTTACACATAGTAAGCTTTTCTCTTTCATAGTTAATTTGGCAAACTCTCGTGTTTTTGCGATGAAGATATACGTTCCCACTCTCACATAGGGCGATAGAACCAGGATGAGCAGTTGCTAAACAATATCCGCCAATCAATAACGTGTATTCGTCGGCTTCGCGACACCTATTCTTATTTGTTATATTTTATTACTTACAAGCAAAGAAGATGGGCGTGTATTCAGGCTTGTTGCCAACCATTTATCCCAAAATTTCTTAATATCATTTCCCTGCAAACCAACGCAACCTTTAGTGCCTGGTTTATTTCCATCTGGGTGAATTCCAAAACCGTGTCTAACAGTATCGAATTGCGGACTTAAAGGTAAAAACCAACCTCTTTTAGTAATAGGATTCACAAATCCAGACTTCATCGTAGATATATTACCTGTTGCAGCATAGCGTACTTTAATATCGTAAATACCATCTGGAATGGCACCTTTACCGTAACCACCAGTAACTACTTCATACTCATCATTCCCCCATTTTAGTTTACCAATGATACGGGACCCTTCACCTTTTGATGTTTTATTAAACGTTATCCTTACAGCCATTTACTCGTCCTCCATTAACAATAATATTTTTTTTACCTCATAATTCATTTCTTTTGCAACCATCAAAAACCTGTCTGGGTTAATTTCATATGCAACGCGTAGATCAGAGGCAATTACCGATTGATTAGATCCATCACTTTCAATAACTAACTCCATTAAAATGAGTAAAGCATCATCATTTGTTATGCTATACATTGATAATTGTTCTAAGAAGGGACTTCCTATTGAGATCCAATTAGTATTATTTTTCAAAAATAGTGCTGAATTTAATCTGGAATTTTTTATAAATTCTGAGGCGTATGAATTTTCTTGTGTTCTCTTAGCAAGTAAATATTCATACAAAAATTTTCTAGTTTTATTTTTCTCTTTACTATAGTCATCTATAATTTTTTCAAGAGTAGATTCATCTAACGTAATGTTTGACAACGCAATGAAGGCAGTTTGAGTATTCTCACCTACTCCATATTTAGTGTGTTGATAAACGTCTTTTGTTAAATTATTGCTGCACCCAGATAAAATAGAAAATATTAGTACATATAAGATTAAAAAAGATATTTTCATCCTTACCTCCATTCAATATTAAATAAAAGAAAACAATACTATAAGTAAAAACGTAAGCGCACAACTAAGCAGTTACGCCAAGACTGAGGCGTATATCTAGCAGACTTAACGGCATTAACGCCGTTAAGTCTGATTTGTCATCACGATACTATAAAGTACCGCGCTCGCCTCGGCGCCTTTAACTGATTGACAGAACATCCAGTTTTTACGGCCTGTGGTGAATTGTCTGATATCCCGCTCAGTAATTCACATGCACGGAAACCGGCAGTTTACCTCTTTAAGTTCTATGTTCTATGTTCTATGTTCTATGTTCTATGTTCTATGTTCTATGTTCTAAAATTTACAGAACAATTTAATCACGAAATATTGCTTTGAGATGGAGAGAACCTATTTTCAGGCTTAGCCAAGGATGGCTATGTAAGAACAATGCAGGAGCAATTGTCGGGACGAAAACCAGAGCTTAGAGCGAAACAAAACCATGTATCTTTGATGCAAGGAAGTTTGTGTAACAGTGACGTATTCACGCGTTTTCGACATTCAACGGAATATTTCGTTGGAACAGCTAAAATTAATACGCTCTTGCCGTGAACTAAGAGACATTTATAGATCACCCGTGCTGTCAAAACATTAGCATTAGCATAAGTGTTAACGGCCTCTTAATATCATCAATAATCTGTATTTCATATGCTCAACATTATGATGATATAATGCCAATAATTAAATATGTTAAGGGTTTTCAGTGGAAATATATCTTGTCGGTGGCGCCGTACGCGATCAGCTATTAAATATCGGGATTAAAGACCGTGACTTTGTGGTGGTTGGCACAACGCCGCAACAGATGTTAGCGCAAGATTATCAGCAAGTTGGTAAGGACTTCCCTGTCTTTCTTCATCCCAAAACGAAAGAAGAATATGCCCTCGCCCGTACCGAACGGAAATCAGGTCATGGTTATACCGGCTTCTCCGTCTATAGCGCACCTGACGTCACGTTGGAGCAAGATCTTATTCGCCGTGATTTAACGATTAATGCTATCGCCCAATCAACGAGTGGCGAGCTGATAGATCCATTTAATGGTCAACAAGACATTAACGACAAGGTGCTACGCCATATTTCACCAGCGTTTAGCGAAGATCCTCTACGAGTACTTCGCGTTGCTCGATTTGCGGCACGTTTTGCGCATTTAGGCTTTAGCGTTGCCCCCGAAACAATGACGTTGATGCGTCAATTGACCGATGAGGGCGAGCTTGCTCATTTAACCCCAGAGCGTGTATGGCAGGAAATGAGTAATGCGCTAAATGCTCAGCAGCCACAAGTGTTCTTTGAAGTACTACGCGAATGCGGCGCGTTAAAAGTGTTGCTGCCGGAAATTGACAACTTGTTCGGCGTGCCAAATCCACAGAAATGGCATCCTGAAATTGACACCGGTATTCATACACTAATGGTGATTGAGCAAGCGGCTAAATTAACCACCGATCCGGTGATACGTTTTGCGGCATTGGTCCATGATTTAGGCAAGGCATTAACGCCGGCTGAGAAATGGCCCTCACATCATGGCCATGGTCAATTAGGCCTAAAGCTCATCGAGCAACTCTCATTGCGCCTGCGCGTTCCCAATGCACACAAAGAGCTCGCTTTATTAGTGAGCGATCACCATTGCAAAATCCATCGCTGCGATGAACTACGTAAAGATACGATCATAAAATTGTTTGATAAACTCGATGCTTGGCGCAAGCCGCAACGCTTTGAGCAATTTTTATTGGCCTGTGAAGCCGATGCGCGCGGACGATTAAATTTTGAGACTTCGCCCTACCCGCAACGGGATATTATGCTCGAGTATTTTCAGCAAGCAAACGCGGTCAATGTTCAGGACATAATAAAACAAGGGATCAAAGGGGCAGAAATAAAACACGCGCTGTTTAAAGCGCGCGTTGCGGTGATTAGTTAGCCGATATGGCGTCAAGCACGGCTTTTACCACAGTAAGAAGGTAATAAGCCCAGCGCCTAACAGTAAACGGTAAATCACAAACGGGAGCATACCCATTTTGCTAATAACGTTTAGGAAAAACGTGATGCAGATATAGGCGCTAATAAATGATAATACAATGCCATACCCCAACTCACTCCAGTTAACCACCACACCGTCATCGAGAAAGCCTAACGCGGTATAGCCGCCACTCATGATAATCACCGGGATAGATAGTAGGAATGAGAAACGCGCCGCACTTTCACGCGTAAGGCCCAACATCAAGCCAGCCGTCATGGTGATACCAGAACGAGACGTGCCAGGAATTAAGGCGATGGCTTGCGCTAGGCCGATGAAAATCGCGTTCGATAGCGTTAATTCATATTCACTTTTCACCTGCTTGGCCTTGGCATCTGCCCACCAAAGCGCCAAACCAAACACAATGGTTGTGCCGGCAATCACCCACGCGCTGCGTAAGTATAGTTCGATTAAATCTTTAGCCAATAAACCGAATAAACCAGCCGGAATGGTACCAATGATGATCCACCAAGCAAGACGGCTTTCGCCATTGTGTGTACCGGCCAAGGAGCCAAACCAGGCTCTCAATAGGCTCACCACTTCGGTGCGAAAATAAATCACTACCGCGAGTAAGGTGCCTAAATGCACGGCGACATCAAACGCTAGGCCCTGATCACGCCAGCCTAATATCTGAGAAGGTAAAATAAGATGTGCCGAGCTCGAGATCGGTAAAAACTCAGTAAAACCCTGGATCAGGGCTAAAAAAATAATTTCAAAAATAGACACTAATAACTTCCTTGCCAATCAAATTTAACAATCCATAACTTTTGGCGATCTTTATCAAAGTTATCCCATAACATTTGATAACGTTGATTTAATACTGGATGCACGCCATTAGGTGTAACTTCGGCCAGTGGCCAAAGCACAAAGGCATTCTTATCTATTTCGTCCCGCGGCAGCTGCGCAGGTTCATTGATAATGAGCTCATCAAACGTCAATAAGTCTAAATCTAACGTCCGTGAACTAAACTTCTTGGCACTGCGATCACGGCCATTATCCACTTCAATCGTGCGTAATAGTTCTGTTATTTGCTCAACGCTAAGAGTCGTTGTACCGCCACAAACTAAATTATAAAAATTACTGCCTTCAAAGCCAACGGATTCACTCTCAAACACACTTGAAACTACAAAGTGGTCAAGTATGGTCGCCAACGCCGCTATTCCTTGACGAATATGATGCGCTTTATTGATATTGCTACCGATACTAATGAAAATCTGCGCCATTAGCGCTTGCTCCCACGCTCAATCATCACCCCAACACCACTGGCATTGGCCACAGCATCGGGCTTGTGGATAGTAAGCTTAAGCCATTGAATTGAAAATTCAGTTAATAATATTGTGGCAACACGCTCTGCAGCGGTTTCGATTAGCTCTATTTTTTGCTCGCTAAACCAACTCGTTAAACGTTGTGACACCGTGGCATAATCCA
>Ga0209292_1005324_pt1 | contig 13148 bp, 10 predicted proteins | sample GOMGulsemesocosm_2_FD_184634 | JGI IMG/M metagenome (GOLD analysis project Ga0209292, IMG submission 184634) | Methane-oxidizing microbial communities from mesocosms in the Gulf of Mexico - GOM9C Gulf of Mexico (SPAdes) (version 2) | ecosystem: Environmental > Aquatic > Marine > Cold seeps...
TGGAACCACCTGAACCCATCCCGAACTCAGAAGTGAAACGCAGTAGCGCCGATGGTAGTGTGGGGTTTCCCCATGTGAGAGTAGGTCATCGTCAAGCTCTTATTCTAAAGATCCCCAACAGATTCTCTTACGAGATGTCTGTTGGGGATTTTTTTTGCCTGTAAGAAAGTGAACCCACATTTAATATACTGTGGTTGAGACAAATCTTTACTGCATTAGCATGACGAGTGAGTCAGCATTGGATTACAATAGCGCTCCATAAAAATATTAATAAAGCAGCGTAAGATCATGTCGCTAAGAATCATTACCCTCGGTTTCCTAGGTCTCTATAGTTTATTAGCCCTAGTCCATGCCTGGTCTCTACCTTTTTCCGCAGACGAAGCACACTATGCCTTGTATGGCAGCTTTTTAAATTGGTCTTACTTTGATCACCCTCCCATGGTGGGCTGGCTTCAATCTATTGCTTTATTCTTTTCGAGTTCAGAGTTTTCTTTAAGAGTAATACCGATAATTCTTAGCGGGCTTTCATTGTATTTACTATTTCATTTAGCCAAAAAAGACTTTGGTGAGAATGCTGCTTATATAACGCTCTTATTGTTTATTAGCGCGCCTATTCTGCAAATTCTTCCTTTTGGAATGATTCCTGAAACACCTTTAATTCTTGCTGGCTTATTAAATATTTGGATATTGAAGCGTATTCAGAAACATGACGGGCAACAACTTAAGGATTGGATTTTACTTGGGCTAATTTTAGGCGTTGCAGGATTAAGCAAGTATACCGGTGTGACTCTCGCGGTATCGACTTTTGTCGTCCTAGTATTGCAATTCAAAGGGCAATTATTTACTAAGGCAGGGCTTTATCTTGCGGGTATTATTGCTGCTATTTGCATACTTCCAGTGCTGTATTGGAACATGCAGAATGATTGGATTTCATTTTTATATCAGTTGCATCACAGTGCGGGTAAGTCAGAATATAATCTAGTTCATGCACTGCAAATGCAAGTAACTCAATTCGCAGCGTTCGGTCCATTAATATACGTTGCTGGTTTGATCGCCATCTGGAAATTACGTGCGAATAATGAAGCTAAAATCTGGTTGATTTTTGCCTTACCCATTTTAATATTATTCTCACTTTTATCGGCTAAGGGTCGTTCATTACCTCATTGGACGGAGCTTGGTGTCATCTGTATGCTGCCGTTGATCGCGACCGTTATATTGTCTTATCTGAATAACAAGGTAATGAAGGGGCTCTTCATTGGCTTGGGATCAATCACTTTGCTTATAACCTTGTTGGGCCAAGTATTGATTACTTACCAAAAGATTCCATTAGAAGACTATCGTCATCCATTAGCGGACCTTATTGGCTGGAATACTGTCTCATCTCGTATTATCGATCTCGCTGAAGAAGGTGATAAGGTATTTATCCCTAACTGGTCTCACGCGTCTCGTGTTGCATGGTATGCACGGCCAATGCCTGTTAAAGTATTGGACTCAAGATTTGATCAATTTGATCTTTGGTTTGGCTCAGCTCAGCTCGGAGATTCCGGTTTGCTATTGTTAAATGCAGACCATAAAGGCTTTAAGTACGAAGTACTTAATAACTTTAAAAGTTGCAGTCTAGTCGATGAACTAGAAGTGAAGATAGAATCTTCATATGTGAATTATTTTAAACTTTATCGCTGTCATCATTATATGAATAGCAGCAATAAAGAAGCAGTCAATAAAGCACTGTAATTAATAGTGCGAGCGGAAGTGGTTATTACTATGTCGGACACAAACATCTCCATTGTTATCCCTACTTATCAAGAAGTAGAGAACATCCCCTTGATCGCTGAAGAGATTAATAATGCTCTGGCGGGGGAAAGCTTTGAAATTATCTATGTCGATGATGATTCTCAAGACGGTTCATTTGATGCCGTCGCAAAAATTTCACATAACATACCAGCCCGAATTATTGTTCGAACTGAAGAACGTGGTTTATCCACTGCGGTTATTCGTGGTATTGAAGAAGCGGTTGGTAAGTACATTGTTGTGATGGATTGTGATCTATCTCATCCAGCAACAGCGATTCCACATATGGTCGCTAAGCTAAAATCTAATGAAGCAGACTTTGTTGTCGGTTCTCGTTATGTTGAAGGCGGTTCTTTCGACGAAGATTGGGGTTTCTTTAGATTGTTGAATTCTAAAGTGGCTACCTGGTTAGCATTGCCTTTGTGCCATGTTAAAGATCCAATGTCTGGCTTCTTCTCTTTCGAGCGCGAGCGCTTGGGGAGTACTAAAGACCTTGCACCGACAGGCTATAAAATTGGTTTAGAAATTATGGTGAAGGGCGAGTTTGCTTCACCTGATGAACAGCCTATTCACTTTAAAGACCGCGAATTCGGTGAGAGTAAGTTGGACTTTAAAGAACAGCTTTTATATCTAAAGCATTTACGTCGACTTTATAAGTTCAAATTCCCAACGGCTTCAGAGTTTTTGCAGTTTGGTTTTGTTGGCGGCACAGGTTTTATTGTCGATAGCCTTATTTACTTCGGCTTACAGTTATTCTTAGGTCTTAACCATGTAACTGCCCGTGCTATTTCATTCTGGCCTGCGGTTACTTGGAACTGGTTCTGGAACCGTACAGTCACCTTTACTGATAGAGACAAATCGAAAAAGCTCACACAGTGGCTATCGTTTGTGATGACGTCTCTCGGCGGCTTTGCGATTAACTTTGGTAGTTATACTTTATTAACGACCTATGTCCCTTTCTTTATCGAAAATCCATTTATGGCCTTTATTCTAGGCGTCGTTATGGGAATGGGCTTTAACTTCATGGCAGCACGAGTATTTGTATTCCGCGAGCTCAATGAAGAAATGGCTGACGAAGTAAAAACGAAATAGAAGATAATTTGAAAGAGATTTGAAATAGAGTAGTTTGATAAAGCAATACATCCTGTATTGCTTTATCGGTCGCCAGGCTAATAAATTAGCCTGTAGGGTGCGATTTTTAAGCAAGACGGCTAATTAGCCACCTTTAACAATAGGATCGGCATAACTTAGCTTCATATCCCAAGGGAAACGAATCCAGGTATTCTGTGTTACTGCTTCAACATAACTATCAATGTATTCAATGCCGGCTGGCTTGGCGTACAAGGTAGCAAAATGTGCATTAGGGAAAAGGGCGCGAACTTCAGCAGCCGTCTTACCTGTATCAACTAAGTCATCAATGATCAACCAGCCTTTGCCACCATCAGGTAGTTCTGGGGATTTTGTCAAAGATAGACCGCCACGTTCTTGGCCGTCGTAGCTAGAAATACAAATAGTATCGATTAAGCGAATGTTTAATTCACGAGCAATAATTGCTGCAGGGACCATACCACCACGAGTGACGGCGAGAATACCTTTCCACTCTTGCAAGTTATGAAGAGTGTTAGCCAGTGCGCGGCCTGCTTTATGTAACTCTTCCCAGGAAACGAAAAAGTCTAGTTCGTACTTGCTCATTGCATCATCCTTTAGGCGGCTCGTTTGGATGTTAGCCGCCATAGTTAATCGTAAATCTAATTAACGCCAAATTTTAACAGAATGGTCAAGAATTTGCATCCCTAGTGGAACAAAAGCTCACTAAGGGTTTATGAATTAACCAAAGATAATGCAGACGCTCGGTGACGAACTTGAATTTCATCAATGTCACTGGCAATCAACTTACCTTGCTCTACCTTCCATTGCCCTGCAACCATGACGTAATCGGCAGTATGGGCACCGCATAGAATGAGCGCTGCTAGCGGATCATGAGATCCCGAGAAGCGCGGTTCATCGAGATTAAACAAGGCGATATCAGCTTGTTTACCGATGGCGAGCTCACCAATATCATCACGACCTAATACCTTAGCAGAGCCTTTCGTTGCCCAATAAAGTGCATCTTGGTGGGTTACTTCATCCGCCTGATAACGCAGGCGGTTAATCAATAAAGCTTGGCGCACCTCTTGAATCATATTTGAGCCATCATTAGACGCTGAGCCATCAACCCCTATGCCAACGTACGCGCCTGCAGCTTGTAATTCTTTAGTTCGGCAAATACCAGACGCTAATACCATATTAGAGGATGGGCAATGAGCGATGCCTACTTTCGCTTTACCTAGGCGTTGGATTTCTTCGTCGTTGAAATGAATACCATGGGCAAGCCAAACATCATCTGCAAGCCAGCCTACCGACTCTAGATAATCTACTGGGCGCAAACCAAAGGTTTGCAGGCAGAAGTTATTCTCGTCTTCGGTTTCAGCCAAGTGAGTATGTAAGCGCACACTATTCACACGGGCAAGCTTCGCTGTTTCCTTCATCAAATCCGTCGTGACTGAAAATGGAGAGCAGGGCGCTAAAGCCAGCTGCACCATTGCACCAGGGCCAGTTTGATGGAATTGAGTAATCACGCGTTGGCAATCATCCAAGATCGCGGCATCAGTTTGTACGGTTGATTGTGGAGGCAAGCCACCATCGTCTTGGCCTAAGCTCATTGAGCCTCGAGTAAGCATCACACGGTTACCAATCTTGCGGGCAGCGGATACTTGAATATCAATGGCTTCGGTTAATGCTTGCGGAAAGAGATAGTGATGATCAGCAACGGTTGTGCAACCCGATAGCATAAGCTCAGCCAAGCCAAGTTCGGTAGCGGCATGGAGCATATCGGGTTGCAGCTTAGCCCAAACAGGGTAAAGCGTTTGTAGCCACGGAAATAGGCGCTTATTCAATGCAGGAGGAAAAGCACGAGTCAGTGTTTGATAGAGATGATGGTGAGTATTCACTAATCCAGGAATAACCACATGATGGCTAGCATCAAATACTTGCTCAATGTCAGTTGCGGGTTCAGCGCCTGTAGCGACGAGCTCAATGATGATGCCATCGCGAATGACAATACCGTTACCGGCATCTTGCTGATTAGCTGTAAATATAGACAAGGGTTTTTTTATCCACAACGTCTTGCCGGGCAGGTTAGGCTGATTTATGAGTGAAGAATTAGACATGTTGTCACCTTTTAAATAGAGCATCGCGAGTCGCGATTCAATTCAGTAAAGAATTCAAAAAAGAGTGCAAACGGAAACAGGAAAATAAGAGAGTATGGCTAGTATAGAAGAACTAGCAGACATCATATCGCCATGCACAGAATGCGTACATGGCAGTGACTTGCGTGTTAATCTGCCGATAAAGGCATTTTACCGATTTTTTAAGCTAAGTTAAAGCTTATGTGTCGGTGTTAATCCACAACCAGTAAGAATCATATGGCATAAGAAACGGCTGATGCGTTCAACATCATCGGCTTCATATTCCAACTTATTGGTAATGGTTAAAATTTGAGTTTCAAAGTCGGCGTAATGCTGAGTCGTAGACCAAATCATAAAGAATAAGTGCTCAGGATCGACCTTCGACATCTTACCTTGTTCAATCCAGGTCTCGATAATTTTGGTTTTAGCTCTTAACCAGGTACGTAAGTCAGTACGCAGGTATTCATTTACATTCGGCGCACCCTGAATAATTTCGGTGGCGAATATCTTAGACGCATTAGGATAGCGAATCGCGAGCTCAACCTTAGTTCGAATATAAAACTCTAAGGTCTCAGTAGGATCGTCGTCTTCTGTAATATCGGTTAGCACTTCATTCCAGCGCTGAACAATATCCTCTAATACTGCGTTATACAGCTTCGCTTTATTAGTGAAATAATAATGAAGGTTTGCTTTGGGAAGGCCAGCTGCGTCAGAAATTGACTGCATGCTTGTACCCTTGTATCCATGTTTAACAAATTCAACTTCAGCCGCTTGTAAAATTTTCTGGCTGTTCTGTTCACGGATCTTACCCGGTTTGTACTTCTTAGTTACGCTCACCAAAGGCCTCGTTAATAACAGTATGAGGTGAAAACATCCGTTTAATAAAACGGGTGTGTATTGTAACAGAATGTCATGCTGAACGAAAAACTCATCAGCTTAGAGAATGATCCCTATCTAGCTAATGTGAACAATCTGTCCTTGATCGATATACAAACTGCCCTAAATACAGTGAATTTCTCGCAGTATTTAGGGCAGGTAAAACTATAACGTAGAAGTACTAGCTCTTAGGAAGCTGGCCTTCAACGCCTTTAACGTACCAGTTGAAGCCTTTAAGAGCACCGTCATCCAACGTTTTGCCAGCGCCAATCACTTCTTTACCAGACTGATCGAAAATAGGGCCGTCAAATACGCGGATAGAACCGTCTTTGATTGCTTGCTTCTTCTCAGCGACAAGGGCTTTCACGTCAGCAGGAATTGCATCGTTCAAAGGCGCAAGATCTGTAACGCCTTCAGCGATACCCGGCCATAGATCTTCAGACTTCCAAGTGCCATCCAGAACCGCTTGAACTTTCGCAGCGTAAAGAGGACCCCAGTTATGAATAGTCGACGTTAGGTGAGCTTTAGCGCCATAAGCACTCATGTCAGAGTGATAGCCAATGGCGAAGTTACCTTTAGATTGTGCTGCCTGAATAACGGCGGCTGAGTCAGTATGCTGAGTTAAGATATCAGCACCTTGTAGCATTAATGTTTCAGCGGCTTCACGTTCTTTTGCTGGGTCATACCAGGTAGAAGCCCAAACTACTTTAACTTTAATATCAGGGTTAACTTCAAGAGCGCCTTTAGTGAAAGCGTTGATACCACGGATTACTTCAGGAATAGGAAAAGAAGCCACGTAACCAATAACGTTTGTTTTAGTCATTTTACCGGCGATCAAACCGGTAAGGTAACGGCCTTGGTAAGCACGAGCAAAATAAGTACCGGTATTTTTACCGCGCTTATAACCCGTCGCATGTTCGAATTTAACTTTCTTAAATTTCTTAGCTACTTTCAATGTTGGGTTCATATAACCAAACGAAGTAGTGAAAATTAAGTCATGGCCTTTAGAGGCTAGCTGGCGAATAACACGCTCAGAATCAGCGCCTTCGGCAACACTTTCAACGTAGTTGGTTTCAATTTTATCGCCGAACTTTTCAACGATATACTTACGGCCTTCATCATGGCCAAAAGTCCAACCGGCATCGCCTGTTGGGCCAACATAAACAAAGCCCACTTTTAATGGATCTTCTGCGGTTGCTGCATTAGCACCCATTGCTAGCGCAGCGATCATGGCCAGCTTAGTTAGTTTATTCGAATGCATAGTTATGCTTCCTTTTAGTTCACTTCAGTTAGATATCAGTTAGATATAAAAATTAGGGTTCGCCACTATCTTGCGGCGATACCCAATGCTCTTAGTGTAAAACTACACTTGCGGTCTATAAGGTCGACCTAGTGCAAGTGGTGTACTCAATTTTGCTTTAGCCGCATCGCTGGCGATGATGACTAAAACAATAATGGTGGCGCCATAAGGCAACATCGCCAGAAGGTTTGGAGACGCTTCAAAGCCAAGTCCTTGTAGAACCAAATGTAAGATGCTGGCAGCACCAAATAAATAAGCACCTAATAGAATACGTTCAGCTTTCCAGCTGGCGAATACCACTAAGGCCAACGCAATCCAGCCACGTCCTGCGGACATGCCTTCACTCCACATCGGCGTGTAAACAAGGGAAAGGTAAGCACCGGCTAAACCGGCCATCGCACCCCCAAATAAAATGGCGCCATAACGAACTTTCATTACTGGAATACCAATCGCGTTTGCCGCTTCAGGATTTTCACCAACCGCGCGAATGATTAAACCTAAACGCGTGCTGCGGAAGCACCAGAAAATCAATCCAAACATGACCCAAGATAAATACACCAAAGGATCGTGCGAGAATAATACTTTCCCGATGACTGGGATGTCACTTAAAAATGGAATCGGGAAAGGGGCAATACCATCAATCGCCATACCGACATAACCCGCGCCTAAGAAACCACTGAGTCCGGTACCAAAAATGGTTAACGCCAGCCCCGTTGCTACCTGATTAGAAACCAAGGTGACGGCGAGAAAAGCAAATAGAACCGACATCATCATGCCCGCAAGAATCGCCGCGATAATGCCAAGACCTGCATGGCCTGTTACCACAGCCGCAATGAAACCCAGCGCGGCGCCCATCAATACCATGCCTTCTTGGCCCAGGTTTAATACCCCTGACTTTTCACACACCATTTCACCGAGTGCGATTAAAATAAGCGGCGTACCGGTACGTAATGTCGCGAATAAAATATTAGTGAATAATTCAAAATCCATAGTACTAGCCTCTTATGCTTGTGCAGAGTTGGAAGAGCTGCCGATAGCGCGGGCAGCAGGCTTACGCACAATGCGATAGCTAATTAATAAATCACAGGCCAGTAGATAAAATAACAACATGCCTTGGAATAAACCGGTTAACGACTTAGGGAGCGCTAAATCCATCTGTGCCATTTCTCCACCCATATACGTTAATGCTAATAACATACTGGCAAAGACGATCCCGACGGGATGCATACGGCCTAGGAACACAACAATAATCGCCGCGTAACCATAACCAGGGGATATGTACGGATTAAGCTGGCCGACAGAGCCGGTCACTTCACTCACTCCCGCTAAACCTGCTAACGCACCACAGGCCAATAATACAAACCAGATTAAACGCTCTTCTTTAAAACCGGCAAAACGAGCAGCGGCTTTATCTTCACCTAATACGGCAATTTGAAAGCCTAACAATGTCTTCGACATTAATGCCCAAACAACAGCCACGGCAAATAACGCAAAGAAAATACTGATGTTTAAGCGATAGTCATCGGATAAAGCCGGCAGTGTTGCGAAGTCAGAAAATAAAGCCGATTCAGGGAAGTTAAAACCATCAGGATCTTTTAACGGCCCATGCACACCATACAATAGCCAGTTAAGGGCAATGTAGTTAAGCATGATCGTCGTTAGAATTTCGTTAGCACCAAAGCGAGTCTTTAGTAATGCAGTAAGAGCACCCCATAATAAACCCGACAAAGCGCCGCAAAATAAAACGACGGGTAAAACCCAAAGGCCTTCAGCGTCTAATAATTCCAATGCGATGTAACCGCCGCCGAGGCCGCCAAGAATAAACTGGCCTTCAGCGCCGATGTTCCAAATTCTTGCTTTGAAGCACAACATCAACCCAATGGCACACAACGTAAGCGGAGCAACTTTAACGCCAAGCTCTGTCCAGCCATACACATCGGTTAACGGTGCGATAAAAAAAGTATATAAAGCATGGAAAGGGTCTTGGCCTAATGCCGAGAATAATAAACCTCCACTGATCAGCGTTAAGATAACGGCAAACAAAGGTGATAAATAAGACATGGTCTTCGAGTCAGACGGTCTTTTTTCTAGAGTAATATTAAACATTATTTAATCGCACCTTCACTTTCGGGTGAATGATTAGTCGGAGTGCTATTAGAGGGCGCGCTATTGGCATCGGTATTCACCGCGTGAAAATCCCCAGCCATCCACATACCCAGCTGATTAATAGAAACATCCTGAGTCGGCTTAGCAGGAGAAAGCTCACCATCACAAATTGCACAGATGCGATCACTGATGGAATACAGTTCATCAATATCTTCCGAAACAACCAGTACCGCACAGCCCTCATCACGCAATTTAATTAATTCATGACGAATTAGAATTGCTGCGCCAATATCAACACCCCAGGTCGGATGCGAACACACCAATAGTTTGGGGTTCTGTAAAATTTCACGGCCGATAATATACTTCTGTAAATTACCACCGGATAAGGATTTGGCTTGGGCGTGAATACCCGCGGCTTTAACATTGAATTTTTCAATAATGTTTTGCGCGTATGCCTTTACCTTACTGGTATTGATAATGCCGTTCTTGGTTAGATCACCCTGATAAGCGGTTAATAAACCATTATCTTGTAATGACATATCCGGCACCGCACCGCGACCTAGGCGTTCTTCAGGTACAAAACCTAAACCTAAAATGCGTCGTTTTTCTGGGGTTAAATTACCCACCGCTTTTTTTGCAAAGAAAACAGTTTCTTTGGCGCTGGTATCTTCACCACTAATTAAATTCAGTAACTCTTCTTGGCCGTTACCGGCGACGCCGGCAATACCTAAAATTTCACCGGCTTTAACCTCCAGAGAAATGTTCTTCAGTGTGCAGGCAAAAGGATCGTTAGATTGGTGGCTTAAATCGACAATCGACAAAAAGGTTTCAGCCCCTTTAGCCTTTTTATAGTCTTCGGTAAGCGGCGTATCGTCACCCACCATTAAACGAGCAAGTTCTGCCGTCGTGGTTTCTTTCGGAATGCAGTGACCGCTAACTTGGCCCGCTTTTAAAATCGTGGCGTGATCACATAAGGCACGTACTTCATCGAGCTTATGGGATATAAATAAAATGCTGCAGCCTTCGTCAGATAATAGACGGAGGGTTTTAAACAGCGTTTCTACTTCTTGTGGTGTTAATACCGAGGTTGGCTCATCAAGAATCAGTAACTTAACATCCTGTAAAAGGCAGCGCACGATTTCAACGCGTTGCTGCTCACCGATCGAGAGTGAATGCACATAGCGATTAGGATCAAGCTTCATCCCATAATGTTCAGACACTTCTATAATGCGTTTCTTCAGCAAGTCCATCGAAGCCGATTCTGCTTTCGGCAAACTCAGCGCGATGTTTTCAGCCACGGTTAACGTCTCGAATAACGAGAAGTGTTGGAAGACCATGCCAATGCCTAATTCACGGGCGTGCGCAGGACCTTTAACGGAGATCTCTTCTCCCTGCCAGCGCATGATGCCTTCGTCAGGTTTTACCACACCATAAATGATCTTCATTAAGGTGCTCTTACCTGCGCCGTTTTCTCCAAGCAAGGCATGTATCTCACCAACGCCGACTTTAAGTTCGACCGCTTGGTTGGCGATACAGCCAGGATAACGCTTGGTTATATTGTTCAGTTCAATCTGATTCATATTTAAATTCTTGACCAATTAGCCAGCTTAATTAAGCAATATGTTTGCCAAAACCCACACTATAATGCGATAAAAATGATAATTTCTCAAAAAATTGTTCAGAAGGTCAGCTTATAACTGGAGTATTACGGGAGTTGTTATAGATTAAATCTATATAAGGTTATTTATTAACCTAGCTATACTTAATAAAGGGTCTAAAAGTGGTCTACATTAGTGCATTCGCGGTATGGGGTGAATTAACTTGGTGCAAAAACATGACCGATTGGTCATGTAAATAGTCATCTGAAGCCAGTTTGGGAATTGAGGTGTGCTACTTATATTCACTTTCTGACAGTATTGTCTAAAAGTGATGATTTAATTTAGCTGGATAACGGCTGAGTGATAGGTGTAATGTGAAATAAGGCACTATATAGAACGATTGGTACCATTCTTGAAAGATTAATCTTTTATGATAAAAGTTGTCTATTTGGTCAGGATAATTGATTAGTCGTATCTTTCGCGTAATAATGCGCGCCATTATATGTGATGAATATGAGTAAGCCCGTGATTAGATTTTGTTTAAATGGCCGCTGGATCGAAGAAAGCGCCGTCACAAGTGACATGACAGTTTTGCGCTATTTACGAACGCAGCAAGTCTTAGCTGGAACCAAAGAAGGTTGTGGCTCTGGTGATTGTGGTGCCTGTTCGGTATTACTAGGCGAGCGTATCAGTGATGACAATGCCAATCAAAATGGCGACAGTCAGTGGCAATATCAAGCTATCAACGGCTGCATTACCTTTATTGCACAGCTCGATGGTAAAAGCCTGATCACGGTCGATGCTCTTGCCACTAAAGGCTCAGCAAAAGAAAAAAACGGTGATCAGCTACACCCAGCTCAGCAGGCCATGGTCGATTATCACGGCTCTCAGTGTGGATTTTGTACCCCTGGTATCGTGATGTCTTTGGCCGCTCTACACGAGAATCAACGCATTCATAAAAACAGCGAACCTGCTGATCATCACCAAATTATCGATGCACTGTCTGGCAACCTTTGTCGTTGCACGGGTTATCGCCCAATTATTGAAGCTGCCGAGAACATGGGTAACTATCACAATAACAGTACGGATGTAGAGCAAGTCGGTATCTGGCAGCCAGAACCAAAAACAGACTCAAGCATAGAGACTGTGAATCAGTCTGTTGCGATGGTTGATGTCGACACAGATACCGAAGCCGGTCTTTTTCATACGGCTTCAAGTATCGACATCACAACTCAAAGCTGGTCACCGAAGACCGAAGACGAGCTAAAAACTTTATTATCTCAGTACCCTGATGCACGCATGGTCGCGGGTGCTACTGACATTGCGCTTGAAGTGACGCAGATGAATCGTCGCATTCCTCAGTTAATTGCGATCAATGATATCCCAAGCTTGAAGTCTATTGTTATAGAAGACGAATCCATCTTAATTGGTGCGGGCGTGACTTACAGCCAGATGGAAGCAACATTGAATGAACACTTCCCAGAATTTGGTCAGTTATTACATCGCTTCGCTTCACGCCAAGTGCGTAATAACGGCACCATGGGTGGAAACGTCGCCAACGCATCACCTATCGGAGATACACCGCCCGTGCTATTAGCGCTAGGTGCTTGTATTGAATTAGCCAGCGCTGAAGGTAACCGCTGGCTGCCTTTGCATGAATTCTTTTTAGATTATAAAAAGACCCAGCAAAAGCCGGGTGAATACTTACGTATGATTCGTATCCCTCGCTTGCAAGCAAATCAGGTTTTGAAAGTTTACAAAATATCTAAGCGTCTTGAAGATGATATATCAGCTGTGTTAGCTGCCTTTAAATTTACTTTAGAGGGAGACATTAATGATAAATCGAGGGCGCAAACCGTCACCGCAGTGACCTCGGGTTTTGGTGGTATGGCCGGTATTCCAAAAGCGGCAAGTCACCTTGAGCAAGCATTATTGAATCAACCCGTTTCGATGGCTGCCTTTGAAAAGGCCGCTCAGGTATTGACTCAAGACTTTGCACCCATGAGTGACGTGCGCGCAACGTCTGAATACCGCATGCAGGTAGCACAAAACCTGATTCAGAAATGTGCCTTTGAACTTTCCAACCCCAATTCAGTCACAAGAATAGAATCGCTTAATAATAGTGAGCTATCTCTAGCGCAAGTAAAGACAGAGGTAGTTAACCATGCGTAAGTTAATCGATTTGCCAGAGCACGATTCTAAAGAAGAACAACGATACCGTCCGGCTAAAGCTAAAAAGAGCAAAGGCCA
>Ga0209292_1005326_pt1 | contig 13145 bp, 8 predicted proteins | sample GOMGulsemesocosm_2_FD_184634 | JGI IMG/M metagenome (GOLD analysis project Ga0209292, IMG submission 184634) | Methane-oxidizing microbial communities from mesocosms in the Gulf of Mexico - GOM9C Gulf of Mexico (SPAdes) (version 2) | ecosystem: Environmental > Aquatic > Marine > Cold seeps...
GACCAATTAAATGAAAAGTTGATTTGCCTAAATCAATTCCAATGACTGTAATAGAAGACATAGATGGTACTCCTCTGTAGCTCCCCTAAAGTTTAGTTTAGGGTGAGGTGGACCATCTAATTAAGCCCACACTATGATTGACATAATGTGGGCTTTTTCTTTTATTCTAGTTTTTATTATCTGGGAAAAATAAATCTAGTTAAAACTGTAACTTATTACCATTAATAATTAACGACTAACCGCCAGTACCACCAACAGTCATATTATCTAATTTCAGCGTCGGCTGACCAACACCAACAGGCACGCTCTGTCCATCTTTACCACAGATGCCAACACCCTTATCTAACTGCAGGTCATTACCTACCATAGAGATCTGTTGCATCGCATCATGACCGTTGCCAATCAAAGTAGCGCCTTTAATTGGCGAAGTGATTTTACCGTTCTCGATCAAATAAGCTTCTGATGCTGAGAATACAAATTTACCTGATGTGATATCAACTTGACCACCACCAAAGTTAGGTGCATAAATGCCCTTCTCAACTGAGCTAATGATCTCTTCTGGCGTACTCTCGCCTGGTAACATGTAAGTATTAGTCATGCGCGGCATAGGTAAATGTGCAAAAGATTCACGACGACCATTACCCGTAGGTTCAACGCCCATTAAACGTGCATTCAACTTATCTTGCATGTAGCCTTTCAAAATACCATTTTCAATCAACATGGTATTTTGAGTCGGCGTACCTTCATCATCCACACTCAATGAGCCACGCAGGTCAGCTAAAGTGCCATTATCTACAATCGTACATAACGGTGATGCGACTTGTTCACCAATTTTACCCGCATAAGAAGATGTACCTTTACGATTAAAGTCGCCTTCTAAACCATGACCAACCGCTTCATGTAGTAATACGCCAGGCCAGCCTGAACCTAATACGACAGGCATAGCGCCTGCTGGAGCATCAATTGCAGTAATATTAACTTGTGCTTGGCGCACTGCGTCTCGGGCATAACTAAATGCGCGTTGCTGTCCATCTAAGTCAGCAAGAAAGTATTCGAAACCATAACGACCGCCGCCACCTGCACCGCCACGTTCGCGTTTACCGTCTTTTTCTAATAACACTGAACAATTCATACGCACTAACGGACGTATATCTGTGGCTAACGTGCCGTCAGTTGCAGCAATTAAAATTTCTTCATAAACAGCGGATAAGCTAACGCTAACCTGAGTAATGTTACTGTCTAATGAGCGCGCGTAAACATCAACTTCGTGTAACAACGCTATTTTGCGTTGTTTATCTAAGCTTTCTAACGGATCAATCGATTGATAAATTGCGCTGCCTTGTGGTTTTTTCCACGCTTGAACCCGGCCCTCACCACCACTAACTGCAATACCACGCGCTGCTTTCGCAGATTGGTTCAACGCTGATAAACTAATTTCATCAGAATAAGCAAAGCCGGTTTTCTCACCTGATATAGCACGAACACCAACACCCTTCTCGATATTAAATGAACCCTCTTTAACAATACCGTCTTCTAGACTCCAGGATTCATGTTTACAAGCTTGAAAATAGAGATCACCATAATCGAGTTGGTTACCCATCAATAACGCTAGCGTGTCATGTAACTTATCTACACTCAATTCTGCTGGCGCTAAAATTGAATTATTCACCTGTTCAAATTTCATTTGATTTACTCTTTATTTTTCAAACTCGTAGTAAAACGAGCATGTTGTAAAATGGGCATGTCTGCACGAATTTGTACTAATTTTTGTATATCAATGGGCGCACTGATATGACCAATTGCTGTATCTATTTGAGTTATGACTTGACCCCAAGGATCGATAATGACCGAGTGCCCCCAAGTCGATTTATTTTCTAAACTTAAATTGTTACTGTGTTGTCCGACTTGATTAGCCGCTAAAATATAACATTGATTTTCGATAGCTCGAGCGCGTAATAAAGTAAGCCAATGCGCTTCACCCGTGATTGCAGTAAATGCTGCTGGTACTAAAATAACATCAGCGCCTTGTTGACGTAACTGTCTAAATAACTCAGGAAAACGCAGGTCATAACAAATAGTCATACCGAATTTGATATGATCTGCAGTAAACATCGCAGTTTGCTCGCCAAATTTAAAACAATCTGATTCTCGATAAACAGTCTGTTTATCGGCAGTCGATACCGCAGCATCAAACAAGTGCAATTTATGATAATGCTGAATTAATTCACCCGCGGGATTAAACACTAAGCTCGTCGTAAAAGTTCGATTTTCAACATATCCATCATCACGCGTTAACTCATCATTATCAGCAGAGATAGGAAAAGATCCAGCCACCAGCCATATGTTATATTGCTTGGCCCAGTTGGCTAACTGCGTTTGTACCGTACCGAAACTTAACGGTTCAGCGCATTGTTGATATTTCTTACGATGAGTAAACACAGCAAAATTCTCTGGCAATAATACCAAGCTTGGTTGCTGAAATTCAATTTTTGCTAATTGCGCACCGACCATCGCCAAATTTTGGCTGACATCATCCGTTGATGTCATTTGTATCGCAACAAGTTGCATATTATTTCCTTGATCCTTCAAACAGCTTTGGCGGCACTTTAATTTCTGATTGACTACGTTCGACTTCGGTAAACTGCAGATCATTTAAGTTACCACTCACTTTAAATCTTAGCTCGGTAATTACATCCACAACGGGTTCTAAAATCTTAGAAAGTGCAAATACCGCGATAGCTGTGATTGGCGTAACCGCAAAAGCAGTTAACACTGGTAAGCTCGAAGTAATATCAGGATAAAAATTAAACGTGTAATCAATTTCTTCCGATACCCAATACAAACTACCACTACCAGTAATACGACCACTGCTGGAGTTAATGACCAAGTCATCATTTGTTGCCACGCCATTAATAATATAAGCAGAACCCGATAATGAGTCATAGGCTAATTCATTATTAAATACATCACTGAAATCGAGGCTCAGCTTTTTCACCAAAGATTGCAGGCTAAGAATACTCAAAAATCGCGTGCCCTTATCGCTGACACTAGAAACTCGTCCTTCCTTGCCTTCTAGCATCACATAACCCGACATGGTTGCCGGAGACAAGTCGGTGATATCAGCGTCCCAGACAAAATCAAATTGCACATCCATCGGCGTTTTGACTAGCGGGCTCTCTTGACCTAAATTAGTCGCCAGCTGCTCAACGCTTTCAGTTTTCATTTTTCCCGTCAGCTTAGTTTCTGGCTCTCCTTGAGAGTTTAGCTGCCATAGTCCCGAAGCATTAAACTGGGTATGCAACATATCTACGTTTAGCTTATCAAACTGTAACGTTTTACCCGTATTCGTGATTGCAACTTCAACTTTACCAAGATCAAGTTTATTAATAATGCAAACACCACAGCTTAATTCAAAAGAAGGCACTTGCAGCCAATCGATCGTTTCCGCATCATCCACAACTTCAATAGCTGTGTTTTCACTTAATGATGTAGGCGCATTAGGCTCTTCGGGGAATTGCAAATCTGGTAAATATAAATATTCAAAACGAACCCGCGCGGGTTGTGACTCCGCTAATTTTAGCGTGCTATAAAATTCATTCGCTTGCACAACTAAATCTAAGTCATTGCCTTTGGCAGTACCTGAGATATCTAAATCATTGATCTTCTGCTGTTGAAATTCAATTTGCTTAATCATCACCCGCACTTGGGTTGGTAATATATCAACCTCTTCAGATTGCAGATCGTTAAGGTGCTTACGGTTCAGACCATCATACCAATCAGACCATGACGCGATATCCAGCGTATCTAGGGTTATATTGATATTATTTTCACCGGACTTAATCTGAGTAGGTTTAGTCTGAGTCTGTTTAACATCACCAATATTAACTTGCGAGTTCAAGACAGAAACTAAATCGTTGTCATGCACAAATGTAGTCTTAAACTGTATATCATCGCGTACGTTCACTGTTAGCGATGACTGTGATACAGAGCCATTTAGTGTCACTTTAGTTGGCCAAATATCATCTTTAAGCTTACTAAATGGCACTGGTAGTTCTGCTGTCACGCCATCGAACGCAGTGGTTACTGTAGCGTTATAAATTAATTTATCATCCGCATCAATGACGACATTGACCTTGCCATGCCAGTCAAACTTGCCCAAGATCTGATCGGCTAATATAGGCACAAATAAAGGTAATACGTCGGTACTATCCCAACGCCCTTGTAAACCTATATCAATATTGAAATCTGAATCTTTCTCACCAATATCCAAACTCGCGATTACCGGCTGGCCCCATAATTGAGCTTGTAATCGAGGCGAACGAACAATCGATTCTGTAAATTCAACGGTGCTTTTTACATGTTCTAAAGTGAGACCGAGAGGTTTCAAGTATACGGTATTATCAGTAAGGTTAATCGCACCAGATAAGCTAACAGCCTTACCTGTTAATGGAATTTTTAGATGTAATGAGCCAGTCAAAGCATCTCGAATCTGCGTATCAACAAAGGTATTTTTTAATGGCGTTAGCGGGCTCTGATTAATTAATTCAATGGCCGATTTACCATCCGTAGCAAACTGAGCGTCAATAACGACAGCACCTGCATCGCCAAGATTAAGTAAATTGCCAGTAACTCGCTGTACAGCAACATCTCCTAGATTACCTTTACCTGGCCCTAACCAAAGGTCATCATTCTCAAACAATAAATTCAGTTTAAGATCTGTTAATGGCGGCCATTCTGGGTCAAATGAAAATTGGCCATTATGCATTTTTACTTTAGCCTGAAAAATGCCATCACCCTTGTCATAAGGATATTGAGCAAACTCACCAAACCACAATAGTTGGGCGTTCTTAGCCGTTCCTGCTTGTAAACCAGATTGTAAATAAGCAATCAAATCCTTGCCCATATAGTTGGTTGGATAAAAGTAATAGGCCTTACTTGCATCATGTAAATCTACACTACCAGAAAGACTTAAGAAGCTATTACCTTCAGCAGGAATATCCAATAACACCTGACTATCGACGCTCACTTCTGGTGTTTCGAGCAACAGGCTATCAGCAATGATCTCTATACCTCTAGCCTTATTTTCGCCATCGCCATACATAGACCAAGAGAATGCACTGGTTAATCGGTTCACCTGCCATTGATGAGGAAAATACTGTCTTACATCTATTTCAGTATCTGCGATATTAAGCGTCCCAACACCTTTATCCAATAACCCCGTAATAGCAAAATCAATATTACTCACCGCGGGAATGCCCTGCCAAGCATTTAATGCCAATGAGTCAACTTGCAATTGATATTGTAATTTTAGCCAATTATCGAGAGGGATTTTCACTTTAATATTATTCAGCGTTCCTCGAGGTCGTAACGCGGCAATATTATTAAACACATCATCATCGATATGCTTCGATAGCGCGACAAAAGGGGCTAAATACGCGAGTTCGACTTGATTGGCAGCAAGAAGAAGCACATTGTTTTCATTACGTATTTGTAATGATAACTCAGGCCAATTTTTACCATTGGTGGCAAACGATAAATCATAGCTATCTAACTGCCAACCTAGCGCCGTATTACGCCACTGTAATTGACCGTTCTCGATATCAAAGCTCTGTTGCTGTTGATCTAGCTGCCAACTAAAGCTAGAAGGTTTAAGTTGCAGTAATACGTTATCGACCTGATTATGTTTTATTTCAACCCAGCTTTCAAAGCTAACAATGCCATTTTTTATACCTTTGCGTTTAAGTAAAACCCGCTCAAACCAGCTCGACAAATTCAAGTTTTCAGCCTGCAGATAAATCTGTCCAGTCATCTCTAGCAATGATGACTTACTATTTTTTAGATCAACAATAATTTTGGCATAATTCTCAGCGTTACCATTGCTTACCGAAGCTAAGCCTTCACCACGATGACGTCGGCCATCATTTTGCCAACGAAATTCTTGTAGATGAATAACCTTTTCATCTCCCGCCGGATTAATAATACGCACTTTGCTGTTAGTCAGTTCAAAATCACTAAAATGACGCAGGAAAATATCGAATAGTTGATTAGAGCTAACCGCTGGAGAGTTAGTGTTTTGAGAACTGTTAGCATTGTGAGTATCAGCAATGAAGGGATTGTACGGTATATTTATATCCACACCGTCAAGGATAAGCTTATCTATTAATAATTTGCGTTCGAGAATACTATTCCAAAAATCAACTTTAACTTTAATGCTACGCACATCAAAATCATATGGCTGTTCATCAGTAAACTTCACATCCAGGGTATTAATGATTAATGCCGGACCAAATCTATACCAACCAGCATCGATACTTTCAACGTCTACAGTAATATTTTGCTCAGCCACCAGCCAATCGATCACCTCACTATGGTATTGATTTAGGTAAGGTAAACTGGCGCGCAATAAGCTCATTATCACTGCCGATAAAACGGCAAATGCAGCAAAGGTGTAGAAACACGCTTTACTGCATCGTTTAAATATCGAAATTGGTAAAACCACGTTACATCATTACCACATCAAATTGTTCTTGCAGATACATAGGCTCAGGTAGGATCTTAACTTGTTTACCCATAAACAGTTCTAACTCAGCAATACTGTGTGACTCTTCTTTCTCAACAAAGTCAGCAACTGCAACCGATGCATAAACGTTAAACTGGTCAGCATCATAAGCACGGTTAACGCGCATCACTTCGCGGAAGATCTCATAACAAACCGTTTCTACGGTTTTCACCGAGCCTCGACCGTCACAGGTCGGGCAATCTGAGCACAATACATGTTCAAGTGATTCTCGCGTTCTTTTCCGAGTCATCTCAACTAAACCAAGTGCTGAAAACTCATGGGTATTGGTCTTAGCACGATCCGGACTGAGCGCAGTATTGAGGCATTCCATTACACGACGGCGATGTTCTGCACTGTGCATATCGATAAAGTCGATGATGATAATACCGCCCAAGTTACGTAGCCTTAACTGCCTTGCAATAGCTTGAGTTGATTCAACATTGGTATTAAAAATAGTATCTTCTAGATTACGATGACCAACAAATGCACCGGTATTAATATCGATGGTTGTCATGGCTTCAGTTTGATCGATGATCAAATAACCACCCGACTTCAACGGTACTTTACGCTCAAGCGCACGCTGGGCTTCGGTTTCAACATCGTACATTTCAAAGATTGGGCGTTCGCCAGTGTAATGCACTAAAGCGTCAAATAACTCAGGTACGTAAGACTCAGTGAACCCACACAGCTCGGTAAATGCGAGTTTAGAGTCAACACGGATTTTGTCTAATGGTGCTCCAACAAAATCACGAATAATGCGGAAAGCCAATGACGGATCTTGGTAGAGCATACTACCTGCGCGATTGGCTTTTTTACGTTGTAAAACCTTACTCCACAAACGTTTAAGATACTTAATGTCTTCTTCAAGTTCTTTATCACCAACACCGTCAGCGGCCGTTCGTATAATATAACCACCGAGTTCGTCGATATGTGATTCAGTGACTTTCTTTAAACGGTTACGCTCTTCTTCACATTCAATACGCTGCGATACACCCACATGAGAACTGCCAGGCATAAAGACTAAATAACGTGACGGCAAAGTAATATCCGTTGTTAAACGTGCTCCTTTGGTACCCATAGGATCTTTAACAACTTGTACAGTGATATCTTGGCCTTGACGAACTAACTCGGCAATATCAGCTACTTTAAAATGCTTTTTCTCACCAGCTGAAACACATTCAGTGTGTGGCACAATATCTGACGCATGTAAAAATGCCGCTTTATCTAAACCTATATCAACAAACGCAGCTTGCATACCGGGTAGAACACGACTTACTTTACCTTTGTAGATATTGCCGACAATACCACGCTTAGCTTCTCGTTCGACATGAATTTCTTGTAAAATACCATTTTCAATTAATGCAACGCGTGTTTCACTTGGGGTAACATTGACTAACAACTCTGTCATAAAGCCCATTTATTGCTTCTCCGCTGTTGGTATTACTTTAAAAGACTGTAGTAACTGCTCAGTTTGCATCAAAGGCAAACCAACCACAGCGCTATAATTGCCCGATATAAACTCCACAAACCGACCAGCTAAACCTTGTATTGCATAACCACCGGCTTTATCTTCGGGTTCGCCAGTGTCCCAATAATCACTCATTTCCTGCTCGGAGATAGAGCGGAATTTTACATCGGTAATAATAATTTCACTACGGTATGTTTGCTGACTTGCAACCGCAATTGCCGTCATAACTTGGTGTTGATTACCAGATAGCAGGCGCATCATTCTTTGCGCATCGGCTTTATCTCTAGGCTTTTCTAATACTTGCTCTTGGTAAACTACAATCGTGTCGGCGCCCAACACCAAATCATCAGCAGCTAATTTGTTGGTTAGGTGTAATTTATCTATACCTGCTTGCGCCTTGTCTGCAGCTAAACGCAATACATAATCTTGCGCTATTTCAGTGCTACTTCGCTCTTCGATAACATCAACATGACAAGTGGTAAATTGGATCCCAATTTGCTCAAGGAGTTCACGACGACGTGGAGATTGAGACGCAAGATAAATCATAGTTAGTATCCACTTATTTAATCGTAAATTGACGGCGTATTTTTCTTAAAATCAAGAAGATCCATGGCCATATTAACATCGTCGTTAAGATTGACCATAAGTACATTGGCGTAATTGCTACATCGAAGAGGATTTGTTCAACCCAGAAGATAATTAGCTTATACAGCATAGTAAATAAGCCCACAGCGAGGGCTTGTTGCCATAATGATAAGTTACGAATGACGCGATGGTTCAAGGATACAATATAGACCACAACGGCTAATGCTAAAGAGCGTACGCCTAATGGTGCACCCAGTAGTAAATCTAGTAATAAACCGACTCCCCAAGCATAGCCAATACTCACTCTATATGGCAGCGCCATACACCAGTAAATTAGCACTAATAACAGCCAATGAGGACGAAAGTTTTCAAGCACTTCAGGTATGGGTAAAATAGATAAAAACAGCGCAATAAAAAATGTCAATAATAGCTTACTGCGGCCTCTCATCGGGATCATGGTTCTGCCTTATCAGTTGTTGGTTTACTGCTATCTTTTTGTATTGATGGATTTTGCAATAAAGGTTGTTCTTGCTGCCAAACTAATAGCACATAACGCAGGCGCTCTAATGCCACAATAGGTTTAGCGCTAACTTGAGCATACGCATCCCCCATGGGACTGGTAAAACTCGTCACAGTCGCAACAGGATAACCCTCAGGAAAAACCCCACCTAAGCCCGACGTCACCAGTATATCGCCTTTTTGAATATCAGTATTTTGCGGTACATACGGTAAAGACAGTTCATTCAACTCACCACTGCCATTTGCCAACACCCGGATATCATTTCGCTGTACTCGCACAGGCACTGCATGAGTAATATCCGAGATCAATAAAATCCGACTCAGCGTCGCTGACACATCAACCACTTGCCCGACAACGCCTTGCTCGTTAAGCACCGGTTGGCCAATATAGACGCCATCTGAGGTGCCCTTATTTACCATTATTTGCAATGCAAAAGGGTCTAAATTTACTGTCACGAGTTCTGCGACTAACTTACGACTATCTTCTTGCATTGGAGAATTAAGTAATGCTCGTAAACGCTGATTTTCTTTCTTTAGGTGTGAAAATTGCAGTAACTGAGTCTGCTGTAAAAACAGCTTCTTCTCTTGTTCTTTAACTCGAGTTTGTAAATCCTGACGTGTACTGACATTTTGAGAGACGCCCTGTAGCATTTCACCGGGGATATTGGCGGCATAAATTAACGGCGCAACACCGGTATTAAAATACATACGAATATTTACGAAAGAATCAAATTTAGAGTCAAAGACAATCAGAATAAGAGAAGCAAAAATAGCAAAGCACAGACGTACTTGTAATGCTGTAGAAGTAACAAAGATAGGTTTCATTTCATGATGTGCTCAAGGATGGCTATAAAGCCATCCAATCAGTAACTAATAAACATAGGGTTAATCGTAATTGAACAGATCGCCACCATGCATATCGATCATTTCCAGTGCAGTACCACCACCACGAGCAACGCATGTTAACGGCTCATCAGCGATGACAACAGGGATACCTGTTTCTTCAAGCAATAAACGATCAAGGCCACGGATAAGTGCACCACCACCAGTTAATACCATGCCGCGCTCTGAAATATCAGACGCTAACTCTGGTGGCGATTGTTCTAATGCAATCATGACTGCACTGACAATACGAGATAAAGGCTCTTGCAATGCTTCAAGGATCTCGTTGCTATTGAGCATGAAGCTACGTGGTACACCTTCGGCAAGATTACGTCCACGCACTTCGATTTCAATCACTTCATCCGACGGATAAGCCGAACCAATCTCTTGCTTAATGCGCTCAGCCGTTGCCTCACCAATTAAGCTACCGTAATTACGACGTACGTAGTTGATGATTGCTTCATCAAGCTTATCGCCACCAATACGCACAGATGAAGAATACACCACGCCATTAAGAGAGATGATAGCAACTTCTGTTGTACCACCGCCTATATCAACAACCATCGAACCCGTTGCTTCAGATACAGGCATACCAGCACCAATCGCCGCAGCCATAGGCTCATCGATTAAGAATACTTCACGCGCACCAGCACCTTGAGCTGATTCGCGAATAGCACGACGTTCTACTTGTGTTGAACCACAAGGCACACAAACTAAAACCCGCGGGCTTGGACGGAAAAAATTATTATCATGCACTTGCTTAATAAAATGCTGTAGCATTTTTTCTGTTACAAAAAAATCAGCAATAACGCCATCTTTCATTGGGCGAATAGCAGCAATATTGCCTGGGGTACGGCCAAGCATTTGTTTAGCGGCAGTACCAACTGCAGCGACACTCTTATTGGCTCCGCGCTCTTGACGGATAGCAACAACAGAAGGCTCATCAAGGACAATACCTTTGTCTTTAACATAAATCAGCGTGTTTGCAGTTCCCAAATCGATTGATAAATCGCTAGAGAATAAGCCTCTTAACTTCTTAAACATGGTTATGGGCATTCCTAAAGTAAAATTTTTACAGGATCGGTTAACTCTATCAATGCGCAGCTGATTCAGCAAGCGAAATTAACCCAATCCAATATACTACCAAAGCATTTTTGCTAATTTAATCGTCTACGGTAAATAACGCGATCATGACCACGATAAAAACCAAAAGAAATCACTGCGTTAGGATCGCGAACCCCAGTATTACTCCAATCATAATCTAACCAATCATCAACAGAATAGTCCAATCTAATCTCACCGCTTCGTTTTGGCGCCTTAATCATGAGCTCTTGAGTAGCGCCACTTATGAACGGCACATCTCCCGAGGAATTCGAAAATGTTGGTAATGGTTTACCTAAAGAGATATCAATTAATTTAGGTGCATCGTTATTAACATTAAATACGGTTTTACTATCATCAGTATTTGTAATGAAAGTCTTTCCATTAAAATATTCTAATTTCATCGTGACAGGAAAATTTTGATCAATCGGACCATAGCCATTATCAATCGCCCAACGGCCATAACGCAATTCACTTTTATCTTCACTAAAGCGTTTGGCTGTAATGACTGAATCGAAACTCATATTTCTATCTGCTAATTCAACACCATCACGATCGACAATATTCAATCCATAATAAACATTGATAAATGGCCCATCTGGCTGCCCATTCGGATTGCGAATAAATAGCCCGATATCGGCAGTATAAATAGCACAGCTTCCCGATTGATAAATACCGTTACACCAGTTACCAGCAAAATCACTTAAGCGAGATTGTAAATTAATACCATCAGAGTCGCCATAAAACAACACTTCAGCTTGCTTGTTACTGGTATCATAAAGCACATCACCATCATAATTTTTAGTAACATCGCCAGCATGATTACGTGCTTCGATCTTATATTTGAAACCTAGCTTCTCCTGTCCCATGTAAGTAAAACTTACATCACCAGTATCTATATAATTATTTACTTCACCGACTATCATCTCAAATTCAGCTGGAATAAAGCGGCCAATTTCAACCCCTGCTGTATCTTCCCTTAAACCATTCATGGAGATTGTCATGCCGTAATAATCAGTATCTTGAACATTGATTTTAATGGCACCGACTTCGCTGTAATTAACCTTGTTAGATGAAATACCGTTGGAAAATAATGCTAGCTTTACATTTTGCCATGCAGGCGATAATGCAGAGCTCAGTGATTTCTTCTCCGCATAAGTAAACTTACCTTCAAATCCAGTGTTGTCATTAGGCATAGAACGAGTGACTTTCATCTGCGTGCTATTACTAGCGACGTAATTTATCGTATCCTGACCTTGTGCATTAACAGCCCTAATATCAAGTTTAAAAGATTCACCCGCTACTTGGGTATTTTTCAGACCACCACCAGAGCGCTCAAGTAAGCTCTGATTTTTACTATTAATTGCCTGAGGTAAAAAACGGTCAGGGCGAACAGTAAAAATATTACTTTCACCGCTTGCCTCCACATCCTTACTAAAAGTATATTTAGCATGCAAACGTATCTGACCTGCATCTCCGTAGCTTGCGTTCTCAAGTTCAAATACACCTGTTGCCACTTTCTTTAAGCGAACCTCCGCTGTCGCAGTATCTTTACCTAACGTTTTTTCATTCACTTTAAAAGGTAAAGCACTTCCACAACGACCGGGATTAATACAATCCGCACCTAACTTAAAAGTCGGGGTTGGTATATCCAAGGCTTCACAAGTGCCCTTGCCATCGTCTTTTAAAGCGCGAAGGTATAAATTTTTTATCGCCTCACCCGCAATTTGGTTAGCAATATCAGCATCACCATTTTTTTGACTAGAAAACTTCAAACCGAGATCTTTGAAGTTAATTTTGCAGCTAGCATCTTTATTTGAGCCATTACAATAAGTAGCCAAGTTCTTTAATGATAGAGAGACCAACCCAGCACGGCTGGATTCAAGACCACTGACAACCTTAGATCCTGAAGAGAGATTAACTGTTTTCCATTTTTGACCATTTCTATTAATGGTAATTTTTTTGCCTTTTGTTTGCTGACATGATTTAGCATTTGGCTTATTGGAGCATGCTTCAACAACAATACTTTTA
>Ga0209292_1005330_pt1 | contig 13140 bp, 9 predicted proteins | sample GOMGulsemesocosm_2_FD_184634 | JGI IMG/M metagenome (GOLD analysis project Ga0209292, IMG submission 184634) | Methane-oxidizing microbial communities from mesocosms in the Gulf of Mexico - GOM9C Gulf of Mexico (SPAdes) (version 2) | ecosystem: Environmental > Aquatic > Marine > Cold seeps...
GGTTAGTGCTTTGCCTAGATCATGTACTAAACAGGCAAAGCGAAATACAACAGAGTCAGATAACAACGTCGCTTGCTCAAGTACCATTAATGTATGGATGCCCGTATCGACTTCTGGATGCCATTTTTTAGGTGCTGGAATACCATATAGTTTATCTATCTCAGGAAACAGAACGGCAAGTGCACCAATATCTCTTAAAACTTGAAAATAGATTTGTGGTGAGTTCGTTGTAAGTGCTTTATGGGTTTCCGCCCATACACGCTCAGGGGTCAAGTGAGAAAGCTCACCACTATCACTTAACTGTTTCATTAACATTAGCGTTTCAGGTGCTATCGAAAAGCCCAGTTTATAAAAACGAGCGGCAAAGCGCGCGACACGTAATACGCGCAGAGGATCTTCACTAAAAGCGGGCGAGACATGGCGTAGCACTTTATCTTTGATATCCTGCAAACCATTATAGGGATCAAAACGCTCACCACTTTCATCTTCAGCAATTGCATTAATGGTTAAATCACGGCGGATTAGATCATCTTCCAGGCTAACATCCACACCGCTATAACAGCTAAAGCCGCTATAACCCTTGCCCTGTTTTCGCTCCGTACGCGCAAGCGCATACTCATCGCCACTTTTAGGATGCAAGAATACTGGAAACTCTTTGCCTACTTGCTGATAACCTAAGTCCAAAAGTTGCTCTGATGTCGAACCAACAACCATATAATCACAATCTTTGATTGGAAGTTGTAATAATTTATCGCGAACTGCGCCCCCGACCAAAAATATACGCATTGTTTTCCCCTTCAGTAGCTATTTTCGTTATTATATACCTATGCTACCTCAAAATACTCTATCAGACATCTTGAAGTGCTACGACAATTAAGATACATCAAACCCTAACTATTACTTTGGCGTTATCATGTACCAAGAATTTTTCTCATTAAACAAGCAGCCCTTTTCGATAGCGCCCGCACCTGAATTCCTGTTTTTTACGGAAGCGCACAAGGAGGCACTGGCTCACCTTACCTACGGATTACTGGGGAATGGTGGTTTTGTAGTGTTAACTGGTGAAGTTGGTACAGGAAAAACCACTATCTGCCAATTTTTATTGCAAGATATGCCAGAAGATACCGATATTGCTTCCATCACTAATCCAGCCGTTTCTGAAATCGCGTTGCTTGTTGATATCTGTGATCAATTCTTAATAGACTATGACCGTGAAAATATCAGCCTAAAAGTGATGTTTGATGCACTGACATCGTGGATGTTAAAAAATCATCAGCTTGGAAGACATGCTATTGTATTAATTGATGAAGCACAGCACTTGTCATTCAACGTATTAGAACAACTACGTTTATTAACCAATATTGAGTCCGATAATCAGAAACCATTACAAATTATTTTAGTTGGTCAAACTGAGCTTCAAAAGAAACTATTAACCAAAGAGCTACGCCAATTATCACAGCGCATTACTGCACGTTATCACTTGCGCCCTTTAAACAAGCAAGAAACAAATTTCTATATTCATCACCGCCTTAATACAGCAGGCGCTAAAGGGCCAATTTTTGACCCTAAATCAGTTCCGGCTATTTTTAAAGCAAGCGCAGGTATTCCACGTTTAATTAATCAGATCTGTGACCGTTGCTTATTAAGTGCTTATACGCAATCATCAATCATCATTGATGCACCGATAGCCAAAAAAGCGATTAGTGAAGCAGAACTGCCTAAAAAAATTAATCCTTTAAAACCTTTCTTTCCACATATTGCAGCAGTAACATCCATTGTTTTTCTGTCCCTCATCATTAACTATCAAGCTCCCTCTATTGCTAATTACTTTAAAAAATCAGAAGAGGAAGCGATGCAACAAGAGTGGTTAAGAGTGATTAATAACGCCAACGACCAACAAGGCGAAAATAAGTTAGTGGCGCCTCCAGTAGTTGTAGAAGTAGAAACAGAAGTAGAAGCAGAAGTAGAACCTGCAGCTGTTTTAGAAATTAAAGAGGCTAAATCAGTTGATCTTTCATTAACACCATCGGGCACATTATTAGCGATGCCAGGAACAAGTTACACTTTACAACTCGCGACACTATCTAATAAAAAATCTGTGCATAAATTCTTTATGCAGTACCCAACACTGCAAGGTAAAACCTACCTTTATCACGGAGTCTCTTCGAATAGTGAAAAGTACGTGATATTGCTCGGCACCTTTAACACTTATAAAATGGCCAAACTAGCCAGTAAAGAGCTCAATAAAAGCTTTAGCAAAATAGATCCGTGGATAAAAGACTACAAAACGGTTCATAGCGATATAAAAATATAAATTTTGACCTAGCAAATTGAAACTTTGTTTTTTCCTGTTTGCCTCACAATAAGGTAAAATCCCTAAATCATGGACGATATTTTATTTCTTTAGGTTATTTATGTACCAAGAATTTTTTTCATTAAAGGCAAAACCTTTTTCAATTTCTCCCGATCCTGACTTCCTTTTTTTAAGTGAACGTCATAAAGAGGCAATTGTTCACCTACAACATGGCTTGCAGGGTTATGGTGGTTTCGTTTTATTAACTGGTGAAGTGGGCACAGGTAAAACAACTATTTGTCGCTCCCTTGTTGAGAATATGGGCGATGATACTGACATCGCTTTTATCCTTAATCCCGCTTTAAACGAAGTTGAGCTACTGACAACTATTTGTGATAGCTTCAATATCCAGTATCAAAAAGACAATTTACGCTCCCTGTTTAATGGGTTAAGCGAATGGATGATTGAGAATCACCTCAAAAATCGCCATGCCATTGTATTAATTGATGAAGCACAACACCTTAGTTTTGCTGCTTTAGAGCAACTACGTCTGCTGACAAATATTGAGACCAACGATAAAAAGCCATTGCAGGTTATCTTAATTGGCCAAACAGAGTTGCAAGAGAAGCTAAAACAGGATGAATTTCGCCAGTTAGCGCAACGTATTACTGCACGTTACCACCTGCTCTCATTAACTCAACAGGAGAGTAACTTTTATATTCAGCACAGGCTTAATGTTTCAGGCTCTATACACGCAATATTTGATAAATCGGCACTACAAGAGATATTTAAAAGATGCCATGGCACACCACGATTAACCAATATCCTTTGCGATAGAAGTTTATTAGCAGCCTACACAGAAGATAGTCATATCGTGACGCTCAAAATGGTGAAACAAGCGAGTAAAGAGGTTGAGTTCTCATATAAAAGTGGCAAGAAAAACTTTTTTTCTTCACATTGGCGTTTAGCAACATTAGTGCTACTGGGTATGTTCACGCTATTACAAGCGCCGAAAATATCACAGCATATACTGCCTGATAACCTTCATAATAGCATTGCAGAGAAGCTTTCATTTAACCTGCAAACAGCGCCTTCATCAGCGCAGTTAAACAAACCATGGTTTGATGCTTACCCTCAGCTTGACCTTACCCATACCGAGCACGGTGATGCATTAAGCAACCTATTCTCCGTCTGGGGATATCAAGTAGATAGCAATATAGCTGATTGTAAACAGGGCCGAAGAGTACTGTTAAACTGTTACGAGAAAAATATTAACCTTAAAAGTCTAAAACAGCTTAACTATCCAAGTGTTGTTCGTTTGGAAAAAGATAAGCAAACAGCTTTATATGCCGTTATTTACCAAATTTCAGATTATTATCAGCTATTGATTGATGGGCATCTTATTTATGTCACAGAGTCATGGTTTAAAAACTACTGGAGTGGCGAGATAACACTACTCTGGAAAGCGCCTTTTGCACTTAAAGGAGCAATTAAATTTGGTCAACAAGGAAAGGAGGTTACCTGGTTAACTAACCAATTAAACAAAGAACAGGGATGGCCAAGCGAACATAAAACTCGCTTTGACCTACGTTTACTAGAGCAGGTTAGTGCATTTCAACGTGAGCAAGGACTAATGGACGATGGCATTGTTGGGCCACGAACATTAATGCCACTAATGCAACTAGCTGAACCTAATTCACCTCGATTATTGCAGGAAGCAAACTAATGTCGACAATTTTACAAGCGTTACAAAAAAGTAAGTTTGATCAAGCAGGTGGACCACCACCCGTTGCTCAATCATCAATTAAAGTGCACAAGTGGAAAATAGCCATCTCTTTAGCACTTTTTACTATTATCGCCCTGTTAGGGACACTGATATATCTACTACTTAATCCGCCCAGTGAGCACTTAGTTAACACAAAGGTGAATCAACCATCGAGTGAACAGCAACTCGTAAAAGTAACCTTTGAAACCAAACCGTTGCCCGTCCCAGCTAAAACAGTTAAAGCGCAGCCTATTAAAATAGTGGATGCCGTCAGAAAAGAAAAGCCGATTGCACCACCAGTAACAGCTTCAGAAGGCAATGAACTGACACAAAAAGTAGCCAATGATAATGAAGTATCTAGTGATCTTAAAAAACGTTTTGAGTTGGCATTATTACTCACTGAAATTGAGCAGGATAAAAACCCCATCGAGGACTTCACCGAAGAAGAGGGAATGAATGATGGTAGTGATATTCGTGAAATGAGCAGTGCTTTTCAAGACAAAGTTCCCTTTATCCGTTATGACTCACACATGTATTCATCCGTTGTCGCAGACCGCTGGATACGCATTAATGGCGAAAAACTAACAGAGGGTGAGTTTGATAGCACCGGACAGTTAGAACTGATTGAGATACAACCACAACGTAGTATTTTCCGTTTAGAAAGACAAAGCTTTAGTGTTGAGTCATTAACCGATTGGAAGGGATATTAAAGTTATTGCTTGTTAGTTGTCAGCTTATGGCTGACAACTAACAACGATTGCCGTATTACCAGTTATCAGTACGCTTTTTACGACGTGGAAAGAAGGGAATAATTAAACCGATCAACAAACCGAAAAACAGCACACCACCACCATTTAATAACCACTGCATTTTAACGCGAGAGTCTTTGGTTTCTTGTAAAAGATCTAACTCTAAATTACGTGCTTTCAAATCTAAAATTTCTTGCTGTAACAATGATTTTTCTTCATTTAAGTTATCAACCAATACAATTTGATCTTGGAAAAGCTGCTCTTTATCTTCAAGACTTTTACGATTTTCTTCAGCAATATTTTTAAGCTTTTCCTGGCTAGCTTTTAACTCTTTTTGTACCGTTGGTAGCAAACTTTTTGCTGGTAATGTCTTTTGTAACTCAGAAAGTTTCATCCAACCAGTGCGCCCTGACGTTGATTTAACCTGCATAAACTTGGTTTTCTCATCGTACTTTAAGGTCTTTACCTCTGTACCTACTGCTAACGTACCTGTAATTCGATAATCTAAACCAGGCCCAGAGTGCAGGTAAATGAATACATCATCACTGATATAACGCGTTTCCGCAAAGCTATTCATTGTCAATGTTAACGCAATAGTAGTAAGTAAATATTTGATTAGTTTCAAAGGTGATCGCCTGTTACAGAAAATGAAGTAAGTGATTAGTTTAACGCAATTAAAACGAAGAAAAAGACTTAATAACAAAAAAGAGAGCCGAAGCTCTCTTTTGTATTTAGTAATTGCTAAAAAATTAACTAAATATCGCTTTAAGCATGTAGAAGAATACAATTGATAGACCAGCACCAATGGGTAATGTTACCACCCAAGAGATAACGATATTACGTACAACCCCTAGGTTTAATGCTGCGATACCACGTGCCATACCAACACCTAACACAGCACCAACCAGTGTTTGTGTTGTTGATATTGGTAAACCCGTACCCGATGCAATAACTACCGTTGAAGCAGCAGCAAGCTCAGCAGCAAAACCACGACTTGGTGTTAAATGCGTAATACCTGTACCGATAGTTGCCATTACACGTTTACCAAAAATAGCCAGACCTAATACGATACCAATACCACCCAATGGTAATATCCACCATGCAAGTGCGGCTTTATCAACGATTTCACCGTTATGGCCAACAATACTCACAACAGCAGCCAGTGGACCAATTGCATTAGCAACGTCGTTTGAGCCATGAGCAAAGGCCATTGCACAGGCTGTCACCACCATTAATACAGCAAAAATTTTCTCAACATTTGCAAAGTGCATTTTTTTGTCGGCTTGTGGATCAATCTTAACGCGATTTACAAAAACTTTACCTACAACTGCAACGATAATACCTGCAATAGTGGCTAATACAAAAGCTTCGCCCGTCGAAAAGTGCAAACCAACATGCTTTAGGCCTTTAACGATCGTTACCAGTGATAACATAAAACCAGCCATAAACATGTAGATAGGTACATATTTTTTAGCGTTAGTGATTGGATCTTTGGTATTAAAGATAAGCTTTTGTGAACTCATAAAGATAAAGTAAGCGATGATACCCGATATTAGTGGGGTAATAACCCAGCTACCTACGATACCGATTACCTTTGACCATGTCACACTGTCCATGCCAACACCTACCGCAGAGAAACCTACAATAGCACCAACAATAGAGTGAGTCGTTGAAACAGGCCAACCGTAATAAGAGGCAATAATTAGCCAAGTACCAGCAGCTAATAACGCAGCTGTCATACCAAACACCAATAACTCTGGCTGTTCAATATAGAAACTTGCATCAATAATGCCTTTACGAATCGTTGAAGTTACTTCACCACCCGCTAAATATGCACCAGCAAACTCGAAAATCATCGCGATGATGATTGCTTGCTTGATAGTTAATGCTTTTGAACCAACAGAGGTTCCCATTGCATTGGCAACGTCATTTGCACCAATACCCCAAGCCATTAAAAAACCAACAACAGCTGCGAAAATAACTAAAGTTTCGCCATGTACTGCTAAAATATCCATGTTTAACTCCTAGTGAATATTATGAACGCGCAAGAATAAGTTCAAGCTGTGTACCAATTAACTCTGAATGGTCAGCTAGTTGCCCAACCCACTCTAGAATCTGATAGAGAAACATGACATCCACAGGGTTGTAGTGTTGCTCAATTGCTAATAAGTTACGACGCAAACGAATCTGTAGAGAATCCGTATCGTCTTCGATGCTTTCTAGCTCTTCAATCATTTGCGTTACGATATCAACTTCACGGCCTTTAAAGCCTGTTTCTAGCAGTTCGTCTAACTCATTAATTGCCTTGCTTGCTTGCTTTACTGCATCAATACAACGCTGTACATAGGTCATAAAGTCAGTAAATATTTCATTTGGAATTTGTAACTGTCGTCCGTAGATACGCCCTGCAATATCTTTTGCAGTATTGGCAATTTTATCCTGGCGGTTTACAAGCTCGAGTAAATCGCCACGGGCGATTGGCATGAATAAACCATTAGGTAAGGTTAAACGCAACTCACGTTTAAGCTCATCAGCTTGTTTTTCTAAAGTAGAGATCTCTTTACGAATTTTTTCAGCTTCAACCCAATCAGGTTTTGCGCTGGCATGGAAAAATGGAACTAATAACTCACTGCAAGCAGTAACTTTATCGATATGCATCTGAATCGGTTTAATTGGAGATTTAGCAAAAACTCCAAATATTGAATTAACTGGCATAATTTACCCTATTATTTAAATGATCAAATTGAACAACAAATATGCGGCGCATGTTAACTTTCTTTTCAACACAATTGAACCTGAATTTAGTATAATTCATAAAATTATCACGTATTAATTGTTTTAACCCCCTAAGTAGATAGGTTTAGCCAAGAAATTATGGAAGTAGAAATAGAATTAAAATTCATTTTCAATGAAAAATTTGCAGATGATTTATACAATACACTCAGTCAATTTCAGTGTATCTCTAATAAAACGCAATTCTTACATAACGTCTACTTCGATACTGCAGAGCGCCGTTTACGCCAATATGATATGGGTTTACGAGTACGAAGTTGTGATGGAAAATCAGTACAAACCATTAAAACAGCTGGCCGTGTTATTGGAGGGTTACATCAACGCCCTGAATATAATGAGCCAATCGAAGGGTTACGCCCTAAGTTGGCACGTTTCAAAAGTAAAATATGGCCGGAACACTGTGATATTCAAATATTAGAACAACAGCTAACCCCCATTTTTAGTACCGATTTTGAACGCCAAACCTGGCTTATTGAAATTGCAGGGGATACGCTCATTGAAGTGGCTTACGACACAGGCTTTATAGAAACTAACCAGGGTAAAATAGCTCTCTGCGAAGTTGAGCTGGAATTGATTAAAGGCGATGAGAAGCAACTGTTCATATTAGGCAACGAAATAGCGCAAATTCCCGACGTACGCCTTGGAAATATTAGTAAAGCACAGCATGGTTATATGTTGGCTGATAACAATAGCTTCGAAGTTAAAAAACTGAGCCACTCTCGTATTACAAACGACCTATCAATCCAACAAGCCCTGTTAGTTAATATGCAATATGGCTTGAAACAGATTCAATATCATGAAAATTGTTATATTGAGACTCAAGATACTGAAGCACTAAAGGAATTATTAAAAGGAGTTAAGTTCTTACATCAAAATATTATCCTATTTAAAAGCGAGTTTGAGGACCTTAATAAAGCACCTTGGATTGAAAAACTGCACTGGTTAGCGCGCTCATTTTCTTGGTTAGATGAATATTTCACGCAAGTACGCTTGTTAGAGAATAAAGCTTATTACCTACGTAAACTGCCAAAACACAAATCCCTTGTAACACAAATAGAGTTGCAAAAAAGTAAGTTACCAAACCACCTGCAGATTTCAGAAATCTTTACCTCCACTCGTTACTGTCAGTTTGTTCTCTCTTTTACGCAATGGTTAATTCAGTTCGAAAAAACTTCTTTTTCTATTAATAGCAGTAACAATATCAACCTTTTTTCAAGCAATCATCTTGATAGCGCATGGGGGCAAGTCAGTGTAGCTCTGAAAAATAGTAATAATTTAACGGTAGAGCAACTGCTCTCTTACCAAGGTGCACTTGAAAGCAACCTGTTAATAGGCCTTAGTTTAGGTAACGTTTTCTCAAAACAAAAAAGTGATAGTTTTCGCTCTCCTTGGTTAGATATAAAAGAGGGGTTGAATGAGCTTTCAATGCTTAATGTCATTACTGAAATTGCGCATGATGAAGAGAGCAACACAACACAACATGAGTACTTTAAGTGGATAAAACGTAAGGAAAATTCACTACTAAATGCACTACAACAGTCAAAACAACAAGCACTCATCAAAGACGTTTATTGGCATCAAAAAAAACAATAAATCAGTGATGAAAACTTTACATTTAAGCTAACTTCACAGTTCTGTTTTTTATTCTGAAGTTAGCTATATTTTCTCGATAAAAGTTCTAAGCTTTACCTAGCATTATTCAACTTATTCACCGTGAAATAACAATTTAAGCCATTGTGAATAAAGATTTCATTAATTATGTAGGTATTAAGATGTCACAACCCCAAAAAACAGATTTTCTTCAAAAAATTTTCCAATTACCTCTCAACGCTAAAGTGACCATTTTAGTTGTCATTGGCGCATTGCTCTTTTTGCTCAAAACAATCTTTAGTAGTAATAGCGAACTAGGATTAGATATCCTGTTTCTGATCTGCTTTAGTGTTATTTTGTATTTAGGCGCTTTTTTACACACAAAGCAGCTCAAAAAGACTAAACAGCAAGTCACCGAGGCAATTGGCAATAATAATCTAGCTGAATTTGCACAAAAACTACCTAACGATGAAATTGGCTCAACGATGCGCCTATTATGTGAAAGCGTTGCAACATACCAACAAAACAATGAAAAAAAACAAAGTGAAGTTAAAGATCTAACAGAAGTTGCAGAGCATCTTGGTATCTGCATGGAGATCATCAATGACTCCATGGAAGAAGAGTTTGGTCAAATAGAGCAACTTGCAACCGCAATGAATGAAATGACAGCGACTGTTAAAGAGGTTGCCAGCAATGCAGGTAGCGCATCGGCATCAACGACTGAAGCTTCCGATGTAGCGCAAGAGGGTAGCCAGTTTGTAGATGCAACGATTGCAACCATTAACTCATTATCAAGTAATATCGGTGCTTCATCAGATGCGGTGAACAGTGTTGAAGTAAAAGTGGAAGGTATTGGTAGCGTAGTAGATACAATTCGCAGTATCTCTGAACAAACTAACCTATTAGCATTAAATGCAGCCATTGAAGCTGCACGTGCAGGCGAAGCGGGCCGAGGTTTTGCAGTCGTTGCCGATGAAGTGCGTAATCTTGCAAAACGTACTCAAGATGCAACTGTTGAAATTCAAGGCATGATTGAGCAACTGCAAAAAAGTGCTCAGCAAGCTGTAGAACTGATGGGGAAAAGTGTTAAAGAAGCAGATACAGGCGTTGATCAAGTTACTCAAGCAGGTAGTAAGCTGTCAGGCATTGTAGAGAAAGTGCATCACATATCTGATATGAATTACCAAATCGCTTCTGCAGCTGAAGAACAAACAACCGTTGCCGCCGATATTAATGAAAACCTTGAGCAAGTAAAAGAGGTGGTGGAAGGCTCTGTAACAGTACTTCAAGAGGTAACAGAGATGGCTGATACAATTAGCGCTCATGCCAAAGCATTAAGTTAACCTAGCTATTAAATTAAAATTAAATTAAAAACAGCTCCTATGAGCTGTTTTTTTATGGCGAAGAAAAATACTCTATTAATAACTCTTTAATCCATTGGTGAGTAAAGCTATCTTCAATAGGTTATTACAACACTAAATTTAATAGCACTTGTCCTCGATGCATCTCTTTAACGTCATAAACAGCAACTCACTTCCCTTCACTCACAATATGATCAAGTGTGAATTTCACTGCAAGTCATAGGTAGTTGCTTTTAAAAGCAAGTCAGCAAGGAAATATTATTTTATTGCATGATGGATGTTTTACCGTGAAGGATGGTAAGCACTTTATAAGTACAACACTGGAGGGCGTCTATATTAGCAGGTTTTAGTACAACATACGTTTATGTGGTCCACTACAACTTTAGTTTGATAAAATATGCAAACCAAGTAGTTTTATCCCAGTAAAGTAGACAACTCAGTTAAAACAAAAAAGCCACTAGCAATTACTTGATAGTGGCTTTGTGAATAAATTAACAAGCTAAATTATAAACTTGTTGACCTCTTTATCGATATTTTCACCAATATTAGAAAGCTGCAGGCTGGTATCTACCGTTTGGTTTGCGCCTGCATAGGTTCTCTCTGTTGCATCGGAGATATTAGTGACATTACGCGCGATCTCTTCACTAACATTCGTTTGCTCTTCAGAGGCGGTCGCAATCTGTAAGTTCATCTCTGACATGCGCGATACTGACTGAGATATTTTAGCTAATGACACTCCTGCCTCAGTCGCTTTTTCCACACTAATAGCACTGGTAGCACGACTATTCTTCATCGACTCAACGGCACGACTAGTGCCATTTTGTAGGCTTTCAATTTTAGCATTGATCTCTTTGGTACTCTCCTGAGTTTTCCCTGCCAAGCTCCTTACTTCATCAGCAACAACCGCAAAACCACGCCCCTGCTCTCCAGCCCTTGCTGCTTCAATAGCCGCATTCAACGCCAACAGGTTAGTTTGATCCGCAATACCACGAATCACATCGAGTACCGTACTAATGCCAGATACCTCCTCCTCTAGCTCTGCGATATCTCTCTCAGCAGAAGTAAGGTTGTCTGCGAGACCTTGGATAGATGAGATAGCCTCTTCAACAACCTGATTGGTAATAACCCCCTCTTCATCTGCTTCATGGGCCGCTTCTGCAGCCCCCTGTGCGTTCGTCGCAATTTCAGAAGCTGCCGCAGACATCTCAGAGACAGCCGTAGCAACTTGTTCTGTCTCTTGGCGTTGCGATCCCATCTCATGTTTACTTTGCTCAGAAATATCATTCATCTGCTTTGCAATCACATTCATATCATCCGACTGCGATTTAAAGTCTTGCATCATAAGGTGAATGTTTGAAACAAAATGGTTGAAGTATTTCGCTAACTCCCCTAATTCATCTTGAGTATTAACTTCTAGGCGTTGTGTTAAATCTGCATCACCTTCTGCAATATCTTGCATTGCAACTTTTAATTCTCTTAGCGGTTTAGTTAAACGATTCAGTAATAGTGTTAATAACATAACGGCAAGAATTACCGAGAGAGGTGTTAATAGTAACGCACTGTTACGTATGTCACTCATTGATAAAAATGCTTTCTCTTCATCAACCTCAACCGCTAAGTACCAGTCCAGTGATGACACACCTTTAATTGCATAATATCCAACAAGGTAGTTTTTACCTGAGCGTTGCTGCACCATCAATTCTTGATGTAGTTTACTGCCATGTTCAGGGTAGAGGTCAGTGATGTTTTTTCCATACATACTGGCATCATTGTGTACTAAAATATCACCCTTGCTAGAAACTAAAAAGACTTGTCCTTTACCTGAAAAGTTCACCAAGCTAAGCATCTCAGCAATATAATCTAAAGAAAGATCGGCAGCCCCTACCCCTATAAATCGGCCATTTTCTTTTATGGGTGTCAGACCTGAAAGTAACAGTTCTCCCGATGCGGCATCAAGGTAGGGTTCAGTGAATGATCCAGCCCCTAACTCTTTTGCTTGAATATACCAAGGACGCTTCCTAGGGTCATAACCTACTGGTAATGTTTGCTTTGGATCGTCCATCACCATCGTTCCTTTCTCACTCGCAACATAGACATAAATGAAGGTATTGGCATTTTTTACAACAGATAATAGTGAACGGTCCATATCATCTGAGATATATTTTGTTGCATTTGCAACAGACTGAATAGCTTGTAACTTAGCATTCAACCAGTTGGCAATATTAATAGAGGCGGTCTGAGAGGTCTCATGAAGATTAGCTTGCAAGTTTTCCTGAGTATTACTTTTTACCACTGCATAATTTACCAAAGATAAAATAATCAAACCAATTGCAATAATCGTTGCAGAGGCAACAGTTATTTTTTGAGAAAAACTTAAAGTCATTACTACATCCTAAATATTTTTGTTATAAATCACGTAGATAGACTATAGGTTAACTTCAGGCATTCACACAAACAAACACAACAATTCATGTTAATTTTATATTTGTAGCACGATGGATTAGCCGTTATATTTTAAAATCCATTAATACAGTCTTGTTTTATCGTCATTTATAAAACAAGACTGTCTTTAGCGCATAAGACTTATTT
>Ga0209292_1005334_pt1 | contig 13136 bp, 6 predicted proteins | sample GOMGulsemesocosm_2_FD_184634 | JGI IMG/M metagenome (GOLD analysis project Ga0209292, IMG submission 184634) | Methane-oxidizing microbial communities from mesocosms in the Gulf of Mexico - GOM9C Gulf of Mexico (SPAdes) (version 2) | ecosystem: Environmental > Aquatic > Marine > Cold seeps...
ACTGTTTAGTATAATGCGTGGCAATGTAAGTAGCGCGGATGAGGGCGCATCAGTTTTTAATTTTGATGAGTAGCTGATGTATCGGGCAGAGGCTGCCCTCGTACGAGGCCACCCTGTGGCCGATTTCTTTTAGGCCACCCAGTGGGCGATTGGTCTAATTAAAATAATTTCTTAAATTAGCCAAATTATCCTGGTCAGCTTTAATGCGTATCTTCATATAAATGCCATGAGCATTGTAACCGGCCCCATCAAAATCACTGTCGCTAAAGCCAGCAAAGTTATAACCAAAACTCACCCAAGTATTAGCCTGCGGGGTTAAACCGATACTGGCACCCAGGCTGTGACGGCTGTCTTTTAATTCATAATCATACAAACGTTGTAGGTGCACTCCCCAGTCCCATTTCGGCGTAATGTGGTGGCGCAACTGCATGCCTATTAAATCTATGATGCCGCTATATTGTGTGCCATCAAAGTTTTCATCCACGTATTTTAAACCGTACTGCGCACTTAGCTGGGTTTTGTTCCAGCGCATGTTCACGTGGGTGTTGTTCAATAAGCGGCGGCTTACCAGGTCTGAATCAATACTGCTTTGGTTCTCTTCGATGTATTTGCTTTGGTTTAACCAGGCTAAACCATAAGTTAATGGGCGCAGGCCAATATCAAATTCAATCTGTTTGAAGTCTGTACTGCTGGTATCTTGTTCATCCGCGCGGTATTCAAAGTTAACGCCTATGGCAAAACCTTGCGAAACAGGGTGGAACAAACCGGTGAGGGCATTCCATTTATGGCCGGTATCACTTTCACGATATTCCAAACGGTTGGTCCATTGCCATTGTGGGCTGCGATAGCCTAGACCAGTGGAGAACGCATAAAAATCATCTGAGCTTGCAACTACTGCACTTTGCTCCAGTACTGTATTTTCCAAATCCTGTGCTTGGTCAAAACCAAAGCTCACCTGCCAGTGTTCGTCCAGATTAATTTCCTGGTTTAAACCGTGTACCGCAAATAAGCGAGTACCGTCCTTGCTGTCTTGTTGCTCTACGCTATTGCTTAATTGCATACCTTGCCATGGTGTGGCACGTAAACCCAATACGCTACGCTGTGGGGCGTCGCTGCTAAGGCCGGTTTCATACACAGCAAACAGGGTAACGTGTTCGTTAATGCGGTAGTCACTGCCTACCCGCACCAAGTCATAGATGTTATCGTTTTGTTGTACATTAAATTCAGCATCCGTGTTTAACAGTAACGAGCCGTTAAACAGTGTGAAGGAGTGACCGGCCAAAATTTGCTGAATAGAATCGCTTGCACCCACTGCACTTTGGGTTTGGCTAATGCGGGTACCCATATGGTAGCGGCCTAGATCGTATTCCTGATTGTATTTGGCTTCCAACATGGTTTGACGCTGGCTGCTGCCCAATGTGTTTTGGTCGCTGAACAAGGCATTGACGTATTCGGCCGAGGTAAAATAGAGCGTCCCTTCAACGCCCAGCTTTTCGGTATTGCCTTCGCTGTCATTAAGCTGGTCTAAACCAAAACCTGCTTCTTCGGTACGAGCATAGGCTTTGGCTTGTAACTGTTCACCACGGAAGTCCAGGCTAACGATGCTGGCATTGGCACTGGTTTTAACGCCGTCGTTGTCGTGTTCGGTGAAGGCGCTTTCGGCTTTAATCTCTAAGGCATCACTAAGCTTAAAGCGCATGTCCACGCCATTTAGGGTGCGTGAGGTATTGCCCAGTTCTTCGGTGATGACGGTGGCACCTAGCTCCAGATTTTTTTCTTCCCCATGAATGGCCACGCGGCCACCATAGGTGATGTCATTGGCGTTATCGTCTTTGGTTTCATATCGCACAATGATGTATCTGGGGTCAAAAGTTTCATTGGTGGAGTGTACTGGGGCCTTAAAGAACAGGCTGCCGTCTATGTAATCTATGCTGTAGTCACTGTCTTTGGACAGTTCAACTTCTTCTAGGATCACTTCGCTACGAAATCTATCTCTTACCTGCAAGGTGATGGTTTCACTGTTGCTGATGATGTCTTTTTCGCTTAACTGGTACAAACCAGAAGTGCCGTCACCCTGTATCTCGTCACGTACAAAACGCTGCGCCGATTCGGTGGCAAACATGTTAAAGCTCACTACGTCTCCCTGGAATACCGATTGAATGCCGTGGAACTTTCTTAGGTATTTGCTTAACTCGGTTTTACTGAGGTCGGTACTGTAATCACCAAACACGGTATAAAAACGTTCTTTTTCCACACGTATGTACAATTTACCTTCCATGGAGGCATCGAGTTTTTGCTGGCTGTTATCGCCATACAGCGTGTAATACTTGTTAGGGTCTAATAGTTTTTCAAACGGGGTGGTTTTACCCTTAGTGCTGTCGTAGGCGGCGGTTAACAACCAGTCCCCCATAATTTGGCCCTTGGCAAATAATGCCAGGCGACCGTCGGTGTAAAATTCATCTTTAAGGTCGTGAGACTTGGCATTTGTCACGTGGCCGCTAATGTCTTGGTAACCTATGGTGCCTTCCCCTAAAGCGATTAACATCCACTCGCGGTTTTGCGGTTTTAACCACACCCGAATCTCTTCTTCGTGGCCATTGGCCAGTGGAAAACGTATAACCGCTTCTCCGGCTTGAGTGGTGGGCTCTAAGGTAATGTAAGCGGTGCCGTCACCGCTGATTTCATAGTTGGGTTTAAATTCGTTGCGGTTTATTTGTACTTGGTCTTTATTTGGGTCTAACGCGAAGTAGGGATTGTCTACTGTAAATTCACCCTGCAAACCATTACGAACAGGGTAACCGTCTTTATCAAATAGTTTAACGGCAATCACCGGGGCCACCACCCCATCTGCGGTGGCCGTGGTTTCATCGCTAATGAGTACCACTCGGGTAGGGCTACCGGCGTAGTGCAAGTCAAATTCTTCACGGGCCACTATGTTGTCGTTGCTATCCACTAGGGAAGCCACAAAGTGGTTGTTGCCTTCTTTAATATCTACCCCGGTCCAGATACTAATGGCCGATTTATTAGGGCCATAGGTTTCGCGCTTGGCAAAGTTTAATTGGCTCACAGAGGCATCGTTTAGAGTTAACTGAATCTTATGGTCAATTGGGTGTTTTAGTGCCAGCTTAGTAGATGGAATATTGGGCAGGTAATCGCCACTGGGCCATAACCACTCAAACTTATTATCGGTTTGGGCAAGGTAGGCTTTATCGAAGTCTGGCATGGTAATGATGTTGCGAATAGGGCCTGCGGCGGTGGCTTCAATGGGGAAATCAAAACCACCTGGTGCGATACCTGCAGTGGCCACCATTTGATTGCCCGAATCTGCCTGGGCTATATTCATACCGTTGTGACCGGCCAATATATTCACTTCAACACGACGGTTTTTGGCGCGATTGTCTTTGGAATTATTTTTGGCCATGGGTTTGCCCGAACCATAACCGGTAATGCTCACTTGGTGAGGCTGTAATTGCAATTCCTGCATAATATAGTTGGCAGTACTGCGCGCGCGGGCCATGGATAACTCGCGGTTATTTTCAAATATATGACGACTGCGCCGGGCAATGGGCACGTTATCGGTATGGCCGGCTACTTCAAGTTTTAAACCCTTTAAGCCCCTTAGGTTTTTAATTACGTCTTGAATGGCCAGTTTGTCTGAGGCACTTAATTCGGGATTAAACGAACTAAACTTAGGGGCTTCTTGTGGTTTGTGGGCTTGTTTATTTGCCGGAATGATAGACAACAAAGCCGAGGTTAATGCCACCGGGGTACGCTGGTTGTTTTGGATTGGTGCGTTAAACATGGCCACCGAGCGAGTAGTGAGTTCACCAGGTTTAGCATCTTGGGTAATCCAGGCTTCAAAGGTTAGGGTGTGTTGCCAGTCTTTACCTGGATCATTAAGGCTAAACAATAAGGTTTGCGCATCATATTCTTTAGGGGCGGCTACAGGCGCACCATCAAACAGGGCGCTGTTCTTTTTATAAATGACACCCTCGGGCAGCATAACCAAGCTGCGCAATTTTTTAAGAATCACTTCGGTGCCTGTCAACTTCAGTTTGTAGCTATTTCTTGTTCGCTCAATGTGACTACCTGGCTGCTAAGGCGTTGAATCACTTCACCTACGCTAGGCGGTTTAAGCTTTACCACAAAATCGCTACGCCACATGGTGCCGGGTTCCACATCTACAAACTGACTGTACTCACGGCCGGCGTGGGTGCCGTAGTTATCGCAGCTCATTAAATCTAAATATTTAGGCAGGGTATCGGTATCCAACTGCACAACGTGAGTGCCTGGGTCCTGGGCTTCCATGTGCCATAAGCCGTCTTCATCGGTGACTACGTAGTTGCCGTTTTCTAGGTAGATACGTACACCCGAGATGCCTTCCTGTTCGGTTTTGTTTTCACAGTCACCTATGTAAACACGACCAAACAAGCGGCTCTTTTCACTAAACAAGTCTTCTTTTATTTCTATGTGAGCATTGGTGACGTTAGCGATTAAAATATCGTCTTCAAGGCTTGCAGTGTTGGTGGCTTTCCCCACAGGAGTGTTAACGCCTATGCGTGCCACATATCTAATATTGAGGGTGTCATCAACCTCAATGGTGGCAATGGTAAAAGTAAGGGCACGACCGTCGCTGGAGATGGTTGGTTCGCTCAGTGCTATACCGTCCAGAGTGACGGAGCCAGGTACGTAGCGAAAACCTTGGGGCAGTAAGTCGTGAATGAGAATATTGTCGCCGGGTATTTCACTGTTTTGCAGTTGAATGTTGTAGCTCACCAGCTCACCCACACCGGCGGAAGATTTATTGGCGGTTTTGGTAAGTAATACCGAATTGTCTTTCGGGTCCAGTGGCACGTCCATGCGGAAGGTGATGCCAGGGACATCAAATGCAAGCGCACGGCTACCTTGTTCGTTTAAATTAAACGGACCGTTGGGTAGGGCATTGATATCCTCTAGGGTTTTATTGTCAGGAATTGGGTAACGGTGATAAACGCTTTGAGCCACACGAATTTCATAAGAGCCTGAATTGAGTACTGGAAAAGCAAAACCACCGTAAGGGAAAACAGTTTCATTACCTTTGGAATCGAATACGCTGCCTCCTGTGGTGACGGTGCTAGGGAAGACGGCCCCGTCGTTACTTAGGATTGCGGCCGGTAAATCTGTGCTGGCGTCTATTAAGGTGACTTCAATGCCATTAATGTATTCGCCGGTGTCGGCATTTATCACATAAGAGTTAGGGTCAAACAGTGCAGCGGCGGCGGATATGTCTACAGCGTCTACCTTGTCTTGATATCGGGCCTGCATACGTGAGTTATTAGTAACTGACAACTGACAGTTAAAAGGTGTGCTGCCTTGGGTATTAATGTCCACGCTCTGAATATAACCTGTGAACAAACCTGTGCTGGTATCGGTTTCTGTTAACTGAATAGTTTCAGTATCTAAACCGTTTTCACTGATGATGGTGACCACAATTTTTTCAACGGCGGTGGGATCGCTATTTTGATCCAAATCTTGTAGGTGAACAAATATGGTATCACCGACCTTAAAAAATTCATCACTGGATAAGTTTAGGGTGCCGGGCAGGGATAAGGTATTACCCTGATAATCTGTGGGAGTGGGTTGTGCTACCAAAGAATTGCCTGTGCTGTCGGTGGCACACTGGCCTTCTTGTACACTGAATGAGCCGGATAAGGTTTCGCCGTTGGAGCTGGCGGTAGTGCGTCCAGCTGTTGTGCTGGTTAAGGCTCTTGCTCGTGAACTGGACCCTGAAAAAACAGTGGTTAGTGCATTGGGTGTTGGTGTAATGGGATTAACGGCAGGGCCTTGCGCCGCTTGTAGTTGCCCAGAAAAATCTATGCTGTTGTGCATTAGGGTGATAATAGAAGGCGTACCTGAACCGTCAGCTGCGCGGGCGGTAATAAACTCTTCGGTGTCGCTGGCTATATTGCTTTGCCCTAAAAACTGGTAGCTAACGGTGGCTTGGTTAATAACAACAGTATTGGCAGCCGTTTCTGCTTGAAGGTTTTGTATAGCAAAAAAGGAGGAGAAAAGAATAGCCAAAGAAAAGCGAAAAACACCGCCCGACTGTTTAGACGGTGCAGTGTTTTTGGTTTTGCCTTGACCCAAAGCGCATAGAACGCTTTGGGTCGCACAGGAAACCTGTGCTGGTTTTTTATTGCGAAAAATCAAAGATGATTATTCGGCAATTGCAGTGAAAGTAATTGTTACAGTGTCGCCAACTGCTATGTCAGTAGTATCGAAATCAACAAAAAGAACATCAGTAGTGGTGCCGGTATTTACTGTGGCTGTAACGTCAGTTGTTGAGGAGTCAGTAGAATCGAAAAAGCTTACGCTTACATTATTTAAACTACCAGCTTGCAAATTAACGCCGTCTCCGTGACTGGTAAGTAAGTTTTGAAGAAAGGTTACGCCTTCAGCTGGAGCATTACCGGTATTGTTTGCGGTAATTGTGTATTTAACCATGGCACCAGGAATTGCTTTAGGAAAGTGGGTCGTACCGCGGTTGGCGTCATCAGCAAAGTTTCGCGAGTCAGTAATTGTACAGCCACCAGAATGATCAGCAGTGGAATCTTTATCTAAAGTTGGTTCGCAAATAGTGTCATTTATCACAGTGACGGTTAACCCAGGGCCATTGGCTTCAGGGTCTACGCCATCATCATGGGTAAATTCAGCAGATACAACCTTGAAGCCGCTATCTGCCGCTTCATTACCATTACTACCTGAATCTGCAAAAACAATCTGCACAACACTAGGGTTGAAAGCAACACCACGATTATCGTCAGCAGTTGAAGTTACCACACCTACTTTGTCAGTCGACTGACTAGCTGTAGCAGTTAGCGATATTACTGAGTGATTTGAATCTGTTCCAGCTGCCGTTGCTACAGCATAAACCACTTGAGCATAATTGGCCGCAATGGTTGTCGTTGCTGCGCTTGGTTCAGTGCCAGCATAGGGAATAACCGGAGTAGCACCAGCCGTATCATATGGACTTTGACCAACAACGCTTAGACCACTAAAGTCGATATTGTCTACTAGGGCGTCAGAGCCAACAGTTAGTGTCGTAGCATCCACTGCATTCGCGGCACCCAAAGAAAACTCAATTGCGCTATTACCTGTATTGGTTAACAAGTAGGCAGCAGCATATTCTTTTCCAGGAGTAACTGGAATTGCAGAAGTCTCTTGTAAAATTAGCGTGAAATCTACCTTGGTATCAACGAGGAAAGATAAACCTGCAGATGGCACGTCAACTTGATCTTGGCCATCAACAGAGTAATCTAAAGTTACACTGTTGGTAATCTCTGTACCAGCTTCCGTTAATGGTGCTGCAGCTGAAAAAGCCTGCCCACTAATGCCAATACTCGCACCGGCTATCAGTGCGGTTAGGGTTTTATTTATTTTCATAATTTTCTCCGTTCGAAAATATAAATTGTTGTTTTTAGGTTTACGTCTTTGTAAAACTATTGGGTTATGGGTGAATGTTACTAATTTACAGCTGCCTTAAATGGCAAAACTAATAACCCGATTTTAATTGTTGCTTAAAGCACTATTTCACTTGAACTATATACTGTACAGAACCTTTCTCTCCGGCCTTTAAAGACGAAGTAAGTACCCAACGCACATTGCTGTAATCCTTGGCTGTAGCCGGCAATTTTTTCCCATCTTTTACAATGAATAGCTTTTCAGGCGTGGCGAAAGTTTTGCCCTGGTCCACCGAAAACACGATAGAACTATTGGCACCACGGGCACTGCCATCTACATAGAGAGTGTTTTCTGGTACCGGGTTATTCAGCACGATATCGTCGGCTGGTTTATCACCCTTGTTTTCAATGATTATGCGGTAACCCACCTTGTCTCCTGGAGTAATGCTGTCGGGGGTTACCCATTCAATCTTGCTGGTGCCATTGTCTTTTTGAACTTCCACGACCTTGTACATTTCGGTTTTAAGCTCAACCTGCGCCAGGGCATTGACTGAGACTGCGGGTAAAATAGTGAACAGCAGCGCTTTTAGTATGGAGCGTTTTATATTTGTCATGGTTACCACCTACTGAATAACGGTTGTAAAAGTAATCACACTGTCGGCGCTTCCTGCGGTAATGGTGCCAAGATCAACAGTGATGGTTCGAGTATTAGCATCGTAACTGGCGTTGTCGTCACCACTAACGGCAGTGAGGTCAACGCCATTTACGGTGATGATGCCAGCTATTCCTGCTTTAAGGGCTAGTTCAACAGGTAGTGGGTCGGATGCCGTGACATTAGTGGCGTCTCCCGTTCCTGTTACTGTAACGGTTAGGCTGTAATCTACTTCGGCTCCTGGAACCGGTTGACTCCCCCCTAACTGGTCATTAATGACACCGATGACTTTGGTAATGCTCACCTCAATGGCGCTGACTACAAAAATGGCGGTATCATCGGCATTGGCAGCCCCTGTTCCATATACAGCGTCGGTAGTTGAGTCTCCTCCATCAGTTACAACATCACCTGCATTTGGGTTGGCTTGGCCATCGTCACTGAAAGTCTTCGACAGGGCAGATACCTGAACTTCGGAAGTGTCATTATTATTCCGGGCATCTGGAATGTTAGAGGTGACCCAGATGGTAATGGAATCGTCTGGAGCAATGGTGGAAGGTGTGCTGTTATCATAAGCCGCATCATCCGTACCAGGCTCATATACACCATCCCCATCATCTAAATAAATAGTGCTTAAAGTAACATCAAATTCATCTCCACCAATGTTTACCTGGCTAATAATGAACGCTTCGTCACCGTTACCTGTGTTGGTCACCTGGAATTTTAATTCAGCACCAGTTTCAGGTGAGCTAACACTCACATTTCCAGAATCTTGAGATACTATGGTTACATTGATCAATTCTTGCACAGTGATCACAGCTGGTTCCGAGTCATCAGTGATGGTGGAGCCGCCTACCTCATAACTTACAGATGCAGTATTAGAAATAGTGGTACCTGCAGATGTGCCTGCCCCATGACTTTGTAGGGTAAACAAGCTTCCCACTAACAAAGAGGTCCATATTATGAATTTATTCATATAGCGTGCTCCCTTTTTTATTTTTGTTTTTATCCGTCTGGTTGATCATTAATTAAGCCTAATTTGATAATAAAAGTTAAATTCTGTTTTGCGCGTCTGGTTTTATTTTGTTCTGGTTGTTTTTTGTGCTATTTCTTTGTTGTGAATTCAATTTAGTCTTATTTGATAGCTAAAGTTAAACTCGGGTTGATTCTCTGGGCTACCGGTGCCGTCAATTGTCACATTGTTAAAAAATCCGGCGGATGTTTTTCTTATATATCGAATGCTCGAATCAAAATCAGCGCTATTTACCTGCACATAAGTAAAGTCTGTACCGCCAGTTGAAAAACTTACATCATCTATTGCACTAATTATACCAGCGTAGTCATACGTTAAACCACTTCCATTGGACGATGGAGTATCTTGGTAACACACAGTGCCATCGCGGGTTTCATGGGTATTCCTTTTATTTACAATTAGACTATTTAAAACGTATTAGTTAAGTCGAATTTGATATTCGAACGTAAATTGGGGTTTAAAAGTCACATCTTTGTCTGATGCTTTTAAATTGCCTGTGGGTGAAATTCTAATAGCCCGAATATTGCTATCGTAACCGTCGCCGTCATCTACAGGTGAGTAGGTGAAGTCGTTACCATCTTGTGATTCTGCTTCTGAAAATTGAACATGATCGGTTAAATCATCAATTCCTTTAAAATCGTAAGTTAGGCCGCTTTCATGCCCGCTGGGTCCATCTTGGTAGCAAACAGGTCCTAAGCCAGTGCCGTTGCCGCGATTGGCACAGGTAACATTGCCAATATAAAAATCGGCATCATCAGGAATTTCATCCCGTAAAACAATAGAGCCGTCATCGGCGTAACCACGACCGGTGTTTATTGTGGTGATCGTGTATTTTATCTCAGCACCGGGAATGGCTTTTGGGTTGCTAATGCCATTGATTGGATCGTTTAAAACTGTGACCGACTTACTTAAATTAATATTGGGTTGGAAAGGAATGATTTTAAATGTTTGTACTTGGGTGTGTTCTACTTTGCCCTCCACACCTTCAAAGCCAGTGACGAAGATAGTCCAATCACCAATAAACTGATTTTCAAGTAACTCAATTTCTTTCTCAAAGGTTTTAATTGCACCAGTAGAACTGATCTCATACATATTACTGCTATCAGGGGCGGGGTCGTCGTTTGGGCTGTTGATATTGTCGCTTGAGAAGTCGTAAAGGCTTGTATCAGTTTTTTTAAGCTCAATGCTGCTACTGCTTATATCAAATGCACCAAATGGATCTGAGATCTCTGCTCGAATAAATACATTTGTATCGGTTTGTGATTGGGGTATTTGAGAAGCAGTATCGTCACTAAAGGGTTTATCCCAGACTTGAATACTATCTACATTAATTACTGTGCTAGCATTTAAGATAACCGCGCTATAGCCATCGGCTTGGAAATTATGGTCAGTAGGTGGTGTTTTGTACGTATGCAGAGTGGCGCGGCGCGCGTTTCCAGTTTTTCCACCCTTATGCTCACCGTAAATGCTCAGTGTTAAGTATTGCCCTGGGGTAAGGGTGACTTCATCTGTTAAAGACGTATTTTTATCCAGGATCTGTTCCAATAAGCGTACGTCTAGCGGTTCCATCGAAAAGCGGTCTATGTATTTACTTGCTAATACCCGTCCAGTGTCATCATGGAGTTCAATGGTAAAACTTGTATTGGAGTTGGCAGGGTCTCCATTATTTTTATAGCGGTTTCCTTCAAAATATAGTTCGACCAATACGTCTGTAATTGAAAATGTTAAATTTTTTTGTAAAGTCGGAGTAAGTTGCCAAGTCTCTGAATCAAAGTTTGCAATATCAATTGTCGAACTTGTAGGGCGAGTACGAGATAGGTTATTAGTATCATCTAAATAAAGTTGCTTATTACCTATCTCAGCAGACTGACTATTGGTTACCATAAGTGTAGGTGCCACCAGTGTCCAAGTATCCGCCCCAATGCTTAATACAGCAGTAAAATCAAAGGTATCACCATCTACCGCACTAGGATCCATGATAAAATCAAATTCTAAAATGGGTGTTTTACTGTTAGAAAAGCTGATGTTTTGAATGTCGATAAAACTGGCGCTGTTATCTAAACCTGTATGTGAATCAATAACAGCAAAGCCATCAATCAGTGCTGGAATATTCATGGTGGCTTGTAACGTACTAATGTCGGTATCGTACAAATCATCCAGTGTGATTTGAATCGTAATGGTGTCGCCAGACTCTAACAGGCCACCGTTTTTATCAATGGCTTCTATAGTAGAGGGACTTAAATCAGGTTTGATGACCGTGACGGTAATATCGCCTGTATCCACTTGCCAGTTACTGCTTCCATCCGTAATATTTGCGACGTTTCTTAGGGAATCACTCTCTTGTGCGCCTGTATCAACTTTTACTTCAAAAATAATTTGTTCAGTGCCGCCTGGTGCTAGATTAATGCCAGTGAAAGTCAACGTTCCTGTGCCGTTAACACCTGTGCCAGCAGTAAACGTTTCAGCAACAGGAGAGGATATAATTGTATAAGCATTGGGTGTTAGGGATATATTGGCCGGTAAATCATCGATAACCGTAATGCCGTTTACCGTTAGGTCATTCACATCATCAATGGTGATGGTATATCTAAGGGTATCGTCGGCTAATAACAAATCACCACTGACGTCGGTATAGGTTTTACTGGAAGCTGATAGATCTACCGATGCAGAGCTGGAAATAGTGACCTCAAAGCTATCAATGTCATTGCCCGCTTGGTTATCAAAAATATCATAAGGTGCGTTGTCGTGATTCACACTGGCCAACACGGTGATATCTCTTTCGGCAACATTAGCCACATCAAAGGTTAAATCTAAATAGTCACTCCAGCCCGAGCGTAGCTTGGGTTTGTAGATACAGCTTAGGTTTTGTCCGGTTTGAGTGCAGCTCCAGTCACTGCCACCTTGGGTGCCATTAAAGGTTAATTCGCTAGGGAGGGTGGTATTGAACTCCACGCTGTTAATAGGGATATCGTTTGGGCCATTATTTGTAACGACAAAATTTTGCGTGACTGTGCTGCCTTCTAGCCAGCTGTCGGGATCAGAGGTTGAGACTGAAAGGTCGGCAACGGGTATGTTCGAAACACTGACGATTTCAGCGGACAGTAATACCAAATCCTGACCAGCACTGTATGTGGTGGTGACCTGGGTGGCACCGGCAACGAGCATATCTGAAATATCGTATTCATCGATATCAACCCCGTAGCTGATGAACCCGTTTTGCACATTAGAGTAGGAGTTAAATTGGTTATCAACCGGGTTACCCCCATCGAAGAGAATTACGTTTTCAAATTCTAAGAACTCACCGTCTGTACCCAGAGTGTCATCTCCCTCCCAGGTAATATGCGCATGTTTACCTGAGGGGGTGGTCGGCAGCTCGAAGTTATTGGGTATTAATGTAAAGGTACGATCCTGAAAGGATTCAAAGCCCTCATATAAATTCAGAACGCGAAAACCTTCACTGTCATGTTCATAAATGACCAGCAGCGCCCAACCGCCCAGCATGGTTTGTGTGTCACAGTGGGCATTTGTGCTGAACATGTCCAGGTCGGTGACCGTGAAGGAGCCGTTGCCGGTAACACGACTGGTTACATCGGCCACGCCGTTGAAAAACTGCCAGCTGCCAGTGTCTTCGGTATAGGAGCGACTTGGGTCTGCCGTAACAGGAAAGTTATTAAAGGTGACCTGATTGTCTTCGATTATCGTGCCGCCACCATCAACATCGGCGGACGCAGCCCAATAGAGGTACGCCTTTAAAATGGTTGCACCACTGGGCAGGGTATTTAGTGTGTTGGTTGAGGTGTTGGTGAAGGTACAAGCACTGTTGTCGTTTTGGGTAGTACGAAACGAGCCGCCGGTTAACTCAAACGACAAATTGCCAGCATAACTTTCGCGCAGTGCGACCGTTGTGCCAGCATTAGAGGTTGCCGAATGTCCTAAACTTCCCAAAATCACCAGTAGCATGAGTACCGCACCCATTAATGAAACTGGGTGTAAAGCATTGGTTTTTTGGGAGTAC
>Ga0209292_1005335_pt1 | contig 13132 bp, 12 predicted proteins | sample GOMGulsemesocosm_2_FD_184634 | JGI IMG/M metagenome (GOLD analysis project Ga0209292, IMG submission 184634) | Methane-oxidizing microbial communities from mesocosms in the Gulf of Mexico - GOM9C Gulf of Mexico (SPAdes) (version 2) | ecosystem: Environmental > Aquatic > Marine > Cold seeps...
AATGAGGCCTGTAGGACTATTTCAACATAAAATTATGTGGAGTGTTTAGGGGGTATGCAAGAACGATAGTTTAAAAAATCAATGAAGTAATAGTACAACTACACATAAATTTTTACTTCACATAACACTACTTATGTGGAGCTCCACATAAATAATGATTACTCATAATAGCGTAAGCAGCGATGTTAATAGAAAAAATTGATGATAAGTGTTTTATTCGGTCAACCAACCACTGACGCCTATGATCATAGTTTTTACGGTTATAAGGGTCGTCACCGCATAAAAAGCTTCGGCGAACACAACGGTTAATAATGTGATAATAAGACGTAGCGGTTAAATCAATCAATTCATGACGAGCACGAGTCATAACAAGACCTACTAAGTAATAATGAGACACTTGATAGCTTAGTCGGAATTAAATGTAATACAAATTTCAAACACTAAAAAGTGCCTGTCCTTTTATTTGTTATACAGTGCTGGTATTGTCGTATTTTTAATGATGGTATTTTCCTGCGATCCATTCTGGAAAGAATATCGAGGCTTTATGTTGGTATTGTTTACACTATTTACCATTGGGCTAGGTTTTATACGGCGGCTAGCTAGTGAGAAAGTAGGGGAGTTACCTTAATATGTTGTGCTTTTGAGGCCTTCTACTGCCAATGCTGCCTTAATTAGTCAATACTGTTAAATGAGACGACTTTAAAGTCGCTATCGTTGGGCTCTTTATATGTACTAGCTGCGAAATATTAATATTATCGCGCATTAACAATTGGGATAAAAGACGTTTTCGATGCTTTTAGGTTTTGTTATGGGCTTCATATTTTGAGAATATGTCAAATATAAAGGTCGTCCCTCTTGCCTAGACAGATATGATGGATACACAGCCTCCAGTATGATGTATTTACTTAATCCGTATTGACTCCCTATTAGATTTGTTTTTATATATTATATTTGCACTGTCGCAGGTATTAGATAATTCCACGTTGGGTCGGTTGGTTGACGTCGCACTTGTACATCAGCGTAATCTGTTGTATTTGGGTTTGTGCACTTTGCGATTTCAACGTTCATCTTCGCGTCGAGGGCAGCCTGCGTAATTGGGTGTACTAGCGCGGCGTACTCAGTGTTAGTCCACGGGTAGCGGTTCTCGGGATTTGATATTAGTATTACTGCCCTCCATTTTGTGTACGCGGTATCGTTGAATTGAGCGGCATGGATCCTAGTATCTAGTTGGTCAAGGGCTTTGTTTATGTGTGTTTTCACTTTACTTTTGTCAGCACTATTAATCGCCTTCGACTCTATGGCTTCATTTCTAACCGGTCCGGTAGAGTGAATCGTGAGGTCAGGGTCTGTTAAATCGGATTGACCATATGCCACATCCGGACCTGGAATGTTTACTGCTGCTCCACTTGTTGTTGTTCCTACTATCCCTGCATCCTGGGTCCCTATGTCTAGTTCAGCATAGTAACGTCGCGAGGCGTTGGTTGCAGATATCACCCACTCGTAAAAGCCTTCCGCCTTATTATCCATGTATGTCCAGTTTGAGGTTAGTAGTTCATTCGTGTATGCGTCTACCTCTCTTTCTTTAATCGTTGTTTCGTTAGCAAAGTTACTAAAGTCGGTCTTAGCGTAGTTAACCTTAGGATTTAAGTTTGAGCTGAGCAAAGCCCTCTGTACAACCTTTGGTGGCTCGTGAGAAAACGGCTCTTCATTATCCTTCTTACACTTCATCTCCTCTACCTGCTTTCTCTGTGTAATACTCTCAGGTCGATTATCCACAAACCCAAAGCCTTGCTTTCCGTTACTCTTCTTCTGAGCAACAGAATTAACAACCGCCTTACTTTTATTCTCTTTCGGCTTCTCTACTTGCTCATACATATCGCAAACCTTGTTAATTTTTTTGTGCTTGTTATAGCTTTTTTATTGTCCATAACAAAGAACCTTCTTCCTCTGCAAACTCCGCTTTTGTTTTTTCACATTTTTTGTATGCCACGGCATGCTGTTTTTGTAAGCCATATACATCTAAGCTATTTTTGTATAGCACTTGATTACTTACCCATTAAATGGGTTTACGAAAATATGCTCAGGCCCCAAGCGAGCATTACCATGTGGAAGTTCAGCACTCGACCCGTTGCTGTTTATGTTCGTCCCCTGATTGTATGTATACGCATGAAAATGTTTTACCTTTATTACTGTTCGGTCTAAAGCTCCATTATGGTGATATAAGCTGAGAATGGCATTTTCATCTTGGTCGTGTTTCATCACACAATTAGTTATGGCTGGTAGAATAATCTCCCCCTCAGCAGATTCCGCGGTATTAAATCGGTATATTCCTCTGCCCGTCTCATTGCCGTCCGTGACCATTCTTGTCGCTAGATTACTCCCTTGTACTGGCGCGTAACGTGCCGCAGATCTTTTAGCTGATCTCGCTGTATTGTACAGCTCATGATTGATACCGCCTCCATCACGTTGAATAAAACGGGTACCTTCGGGTTGGTTATCCTGAGGTATAGGGTTAACTGGTCTATCATTATTATCAACTGCCCAATAAGCATGGCATTGAATAATTGATTTTTGTGTTCTATTATCCAAAAATTCAAAGCCTTGCTTTCTATTATCTTTCATCTGAGTAACTGAATTAGCAACCGATCTGTTTTTATTCTCTTTCCACTTCTCTACTTGTTCATACATATTTTAAACCTTTTTTAGTTTTTTCAGTGGTTGTTATAGGCTTTCTTCAACTTGTCCTCTCCTTAGAGAGATTGCCTATAACATCTTCAAAAAACCACCAAAGGTGACGTTTTGAAGGCAATGGATTTTATTCGAATTATCTCTTTACTGTTTTGTGACCTTATAACATCATATTTATGTGTTATTGAACCACAGCTTCATACTTCTCTTACAAGCTATCAATCTCATCTAACGGTGACTTAATATTGCCGAACCCTTTCTTCGTACTCTTTCGCGCTCAGGACTGGCGCGTATAAATCTCTGTTGTTTTAGAGCTAGGTGACCTAGTAACGCTTGAATATAACGAGAACCTGTCGAGTAATATCTGTGATTCAAGTGGCCCATCAATGTTTATCCCTAAACGTTTAAAGAACTTACCCGCCACGTAATGCGCGTTCCCCCATGACAGTCGCTTCATTCTCAAGCGCTGGATTGTCATTAACCGCCATACCGCCAACTGATGTTGTTGGTTGAACTCGTCCTTGTGCTTGCTGCACAACGTGGCCTAATTCGTGGGGGAGGTGACGTTCTTGGCCTGAAGCAACATGTATATCGCTACCTTGGGCATAAGCGTGAGCCTGCACGGCAGCAGGTTTCGATGAATTGTAGTGTACTCGAACATGATCTAGGCTCATGCCCGATAAGTTTTCCATGCCGGATTTTAATTGACCGGGAAGACCAGTATTGTTGGGCGTTTCATCGCTTTTTTCAGCAAGTTGTTTTGTTGAATTAGCTGGATTATTAATGGCTTGTTGTAGCTGTTTAAGCTGAATAGAGTGAGGGCGGTTGTCGCTAATATATTGTCGCTGTTTAGCCTGAGTATATTGACGAAACTGTTTTGTCGCCATGCTCGATTGGGGAGCTTGTGATTGCGCTACATAAGTCATTTACATTCCTTTGCAAATATTTAGCGTTTTATAGTTATCGCTAATACAACGCGTATTGCATTTTATTTTTAGTTGGTAATATTCAAAACTGTTTGTTTTATAAACAAGTAACTTAACACGCTTTATTAGCACTGCCAAGTAATGACCACCAATGGTCACTACTTGGCAGCAATTATCGTAAAAATGCCGAATGGCTTAGAATAAAACGACGTAGGTGATAGTGGAAACAAAGGTTAGTACAGCTGGCCAATATCCGAGCTTGAACCAAATCGCATCATCTTTAAATAGACCACTATACCAAAAGCCTTGCTTGCAGTAGGTAAAGCTTATTGTGATGACGAGAATCATCATTACATAAAGTAATAAATAAAAGTATTCAAGATAGATGATACCTTGCCCCGGAAATTGCTCTCTGATGTTGACGTGAGAAATGACCACAATAAAAAACAACGCCGATGTTGAGGCAATAATATTCATTTGTGAGAAGCCACTACGTGCTAATTTCGCCGAATCGCTGTTTATATTGAGTAGAATAAAGAATAGAAATGCTGCGACAGTGATAATAGGCGTCAGGTGGACGATAAAAGCATTTTCCCAATTGCGTTTAAGTACAACTCAGGCCAACTACTGGAGGTGGTACTCATAAAACCAAGACTAGTTTGATAGTTGTTTAGTTTAAACTCGAAGAATGTTTCGTCTATCGATCAATCTTTAAAGACAATTTGTTGGTCAAGTCCAAAAATACTGTTGTTTGAAGTTGAAGGGTAAGCTGCTAGATAATACCTTTCATGTACACATCATTGGCAGACTCAAAATTGAGTGACTGTAGGTTAACTCCTGTTGGTATCTCTGTAAACCTTCCGTTGTGATAGCCATTCAGCAACTTCTTACCACCTTGTGCAAGTTTACGCTTAAGATCTTTGTTAACCTCAGACACGGTGGTGAGTTGCTCGCGATGGTTAATAAAGCATACCACATCCAATTAATTACGATGACTAGCAATAACGAAATGACTAAAGAAACACGCCAGTGTGTTTTAAATGAATGTTCGAGTGAATCCATTTCCAAACTCCATTGGTGCCAAAAGCAACTTATTGTCCTCAGCATTCCATTTAACATGTGTTTTTAGGTCTTTAGATTATCAGGTTAACGATTGAAAACGCTATAGAAGAAGACTTAATTCCTAACAATTTCTGTTAGATAAATAGCTATTTAAGATCGTTAGCCTTGTTAAATAGCTTTTACATTATTGATGTAATAACAAGAACAGTTACCATCTTCGTTAGTTGCAAGATAGTCGACTATGGAGACTATCTCAGTTGTAATACAACCCGAGTACGAAACTTGCTTGAACTATCATTAATTCAAATTAATACTCTTATTTTATTGGCTTAATCCAGCTATTTTTCATTTATTCATTCTCTTTTCAATCATTGCTTTTAGCGTTACATTGACACTCAAATATGAAATAAATCCTAACTATTTGCTGGCTTTACAAAGATGTCAACACCTTGGAAGTTCTGTTTAGCTCGTTCCCATGCTCTGGGTGGAAACGAGTTATATGAAGCGTTAAAATACCAGCGTTAACTAATAACCTTTACTTAATGCAGCTGGGCGGCGGGGATCGGATGCGCCATAAATGCCAGCCGCTGTTGGCATTACTGTTTGGGTGCTGCCCATGGATGATTTAAGCTGGATGTTGTGGCCTTTGGCTTTTAGAAGCTTTAGAGTGTCGATGCTAAAACCTTCTTCGATACGCAGTTCGTCAGGCCACCATTGGTGATGGAAGCGCGGCATAGCACTGGCTACAGCAATATTCATTTCATGATCGAGCACGTTCATAATGACTTGCAGCGTGGTCGTTATGATTCGCGAGCCACCGGGGCTGCCCGTTATCATGTGCGCTTTGCCATTTTTGAGTACGATGGTTGGCGTCATAGAGCTCAGTGGGCGTTTAAATGGCGCTATTGCATTGGCTTCGCCGCCTAGTAGTCCAAACCCATTTGGTGTCCCGGGTTTGGCAGAAAAGTCGTCCATTTCGTTATTTAGTAGTATACCCGTGCCAGCCGCGACTAGCCCCGAGCCATAACTAAAGTTTAGGGTATAGGTATTTGATACGGCGTTACCAAATTTGTCGACAATAGAGTAATGCGTAGTTTCATTACTTTCGTAAGGGAGTTTTTTCGCCGGCGATACTTCACTGCTTGGCGTGGCTTTAGCCATGTCAATTTGCGCCGCAATTTCTTTACCATAGCTTTTACTACCCAGTGCAGTGACAGGTACTTTTGCAAAGTCAGGATCGCCTAAGTAATGACTGCGATCGGCATAAGCACGGCGCATAACTTCGGTCATCACATGGACAGTATCTGCACTGTTATGCCCCATGGCTTTAATGGGGAATTGCTCTAACGCATTAAGCATTTGCACAACGTGCACGCCGCCTGATGAAGGGGGCGGCATAGACACTACTTCATAGCCACGATAGGTACCGCTCACAGGTTTGCGCTCAATCGCTTTGTAACTGGCCATGTCATCTACAGTGATAACGCCGCCCGCATTGATAACCGCGGCACTAATCTTTTTCGCAGTTTCGCCTTTGTAAAAGCCATCACTGCCGTGTTTTTTAATCAAGGATAAACTATGTGCTAACTCGGGCTGATACAAGACTTCGTTAGGCAGATAGTTTTGACCACCTTCTTTATAAAATATGGCGTGAGTCGTTGGCCAGTGGCTAAGGCGGTTGTTCATAGCCGCCAATGAGCTGGCTAAATCAGGTGATACTTTAATACCGTTTTTAGCTAAGTTTATGGCCGGCGTAATGACTTGCTTAGTGGTCATGGTGCCGTAATTTTTAAGGGCGTGCTGCATGCCCATAACAGTACCGGGAATGCCAACAGCTAGGCCGTGAAAACGCGATAAACGGGCATTTGCATTGCCATGTTCGTCTAAATACATGTCGCGGTGTGCTTTATTAGGCGCCATTTCACGATAATCGATGGCAATGGTGCGTTTTTCATCAGCTAAATAAACCAGCATGAAACCACCGCCGCCAATGTTGCCAGCGCGCGGAAGCGTTACGGCTAGGGCATAACCCACAGCAACAGCCGCATCAACAGCGTTGCCGCCTTGTTTTAAAATATCGACACCAATTTGTGTTGCTAGCGCTTCTTGGCTAGCGACCATGCCATTAGCGCTCCACACTGGGTGGTGAATAGCAGTTTGAGAGTAAATGGCTGTTTCTTTTAGCGGATTAATTTTTTTAGGTTGTTCGGCAAAGCTTGGCAGAGCAATCGTAGTAAGCGCTATAGAAATAAGGCCTATTTTAGGCAGTGATATCTTTTTTAGAAGACAATGCTCTAGTGAAAATATGTTTTTTATCATGATGATAATTCCGAAAGTTGTAACCGAGTATAATGTTCGCCACGTTATCATTTAAATGGCAATGGATAAAGTAGCTTTAAGGTGATCTAGAGATTTACATGTGGGGATAAATGAATTTCTGCTAGAAATTAAATTTAAAGCTTGAAAGTATTTAGCGCAAGCTCTTATACTAGCGCTGTTTCACAATATTCAAATTGTGAAGACGATCTTGTCGGAGTGCCACTGGCTGAGACCGCAAATGCGGGATCCGTAGAACCTGATCAGGCTAATACCTGCGAAGGGAAACAAGAGCAATAAGCTGAACTTGTATTAAATGTTTACGTCTGCCGTAAAGTTAATCGTATTTTGTACGATAACTCAGGCGAATGTTATGCCTATTTAAATGCATAAAATTATGCATAAATTTGTGCGTTAAACTATGCATTAACTTATACATTAAGTTATGCAATATAAGTTCACACTTGCCTCTCTTGCCGTTTCTCCTGACAAGCATTACTCCCATTATAATTATTAGGTGATGTTTGCATGGCTAGAATAGATAGACAAAAAGCGCAAAAATTTATAGATGAAATTTGCGGCCAACCCTTTCCAAATTCCGAAAAAGTATATGTTGAAGGCTCACGTCCCGACATTCAAGTGGCGATGCGCCAAATTAATTTGTCGGACACCTTAATTGGTGGTGACAAAAAGAATCCGGTTCATGTGCCTAACGAACCTTTGCATGTTTATGATACTTCAGGTCCCTATAGTGAAACCGATGTGACAATCGATTTACGCCAAGGTTTAGCACAGTTTCGTCAAAAGTGGATCTTAGAGCGTGAAGACACGCTAGAGTTAAGCGGTGCAAGTTCTGATTTTACTCAGCAACGCATGGCCGATGAAGGCTTAGATCATTTACGTTTTGAGTCATTACCAAAACCACGCCGCGCTAAAGAAGGTAAGTGTGTGACGCAAAAGCATTATGCAATGCAAGGCATTATCACACCTGAAATGGAATACATCGCCATTCGCGAAAACCTACAACGTGAAAAAACACGCGATGAAGAGTTATTAAAACAACACGCTGGTGAGAGTTTTGGTGCTAGCTTGCCACAAAATATTACCCCTGAGTTTGTCAGAGACGAAGTCGCTCGTGGCCGCGCTATTATTCCAAATAATATCAATCACCCTGAATCTGAGCCGATGATCATAGGCCGTAATTTCTTGGTTAAAGTAAACGCGAATATTGGTAACTCATCTGTAACATCGTCTATTGAAGAAGAAGTTGAAAAGCTTGTTTGGTCAACGCGCTGGGGCGCTGATACCGTAATGGATTTATCAACGGGACGTTATATTCATGAAACACGTGAATGGATTGTCCGTAATTCACCTGTGCCAATTGGTACTGTACCGATTTATCAAGCGCTAGAAAAAGTTAACGGCGTGGCGCAGGACCTTACTTGGGAAGTATTTCGCGATACCTTAATTGAGCAAGCAGAACAAGGCGTTGATTACTTCACTATTCATGCTGGGGTACTGCTTCGTTATGTGCCTATGACGGCTAAACGTGTCACGGGTATTGTGAGCCGTGGTGGGTCAATTATGGCCAAGTGGTGTTTGTCTCATCACAAAGAAAGTTTTCTTTACACCCATTTTCGTGAAATATGTGAATTGTGTGCCCAATATGATGTCAGCTTATCGCTTGGCGATGGCATGCGTCCTGGCTCTATTGCCGATGCGAATGATGAGGCACAATTTGCTGAACTTGAAACATTAGGTGAATTAACTAAAGTTGCTTGGGAATACGATGTTCAAGTGATTATCGAAGGTCCTGGTCATGTGCCAATGCATATGATTAAAGAAAACATGGAAAAGCAATTGGAAGTCTGTGATGAAGCGCCGTTTTACACGCTTGGTCCACTGACGACTGATATTGCACCAGGTTACGATCATTTCACCTCAGGTATTGGTGCGGGCATGATTGGTTGGTTCGGTTGTGCGATGTTATGTTATGTAACACCAAAAGAGCATTTAGGCCTGCCTAACAAAGAAGATGTTAAAGAAGGTCTAATCACTTACAAAATCGCGGCACATGCGGCTGATTTAGCCAAGGGACATCCTGGAGCGCAGATTCGTGATAATGCCATGTCTAAAGCCCGTTTTGAGTTCAGATGGTACGATCAATTTAACATCGGTCTTGATCCACAGCGTGCTCGTGAATACCACGATGAGACTCTGCCACAAGACTCTGGCAAAGTGGCACATTTTTGTTCTATGTGTGGTCCTAAATTTTGTTCGATGAAAATTTCCCAAGAAGTGCGTGATTATGCGGCTCAGCAAGAAACTATTTCAATTAAACTGCTTGATGAAACCATAGAGATTGATGCGGCCATGGCCCAAAAATCAAAAGAGTTTAATGAACAGGGCAGTGAAATTTATAAGTTGGCTAAAGAGGTTAGCTAGTGAATTCACACTCTCAAAATCGTCAAGCTCCTATCGTTTGGAGCATTGGCGGCGTTGACCCTACGGCGCTAGCAGGTGTTAGCGCCGACAATAGGGCCATTGCTGTGAGCGGTGCCCATGGTGTAAATATTATCACCAGTGTGACGGCGCAAAATTCTAATGCTTTTTATAGTCAGCACGAATTGCCTATTAAAGCGTTAGATCAGCAATGGACAGCGTTAATCGAGCAATGCGTACCTGCTGTCATAAAAATTGGTTTGTTAGTGAGCCCAGCGCAAGTGATTTGGCTCGGTGACAAACTCAAACAATTAAAAACTATGACCATGTCGCCATGGGTTATTTATGATCCTGTGATGCGCGCTTCAAGTGATGCATCACCCGTTTTTAAGACGATGGTCAACGCCATTAAAGATAATTTACTGCCCTGGGTCGATTTGTTAACACCTAATTTGCTTGAAGCCGTTTCTTTTGCTGGGAAAAAGCCGACAAGTGAATCGACATTGATAAATTTTTCGCAAACTTTGGCGGATAAATTTAATTGTCAAATATTGCTCAAAGGTGGGCATGTCAGCGATGTCTTTGATGCGGAAACACCACAGACGCGATGCTTCGATTATTATGCTCGGGCCAAGAACTTAGCAGTAACACGTTATCTACCTGAACCATGTTCACAGTTTTCGTTATCACAACCCTATGAAAAACAGACCAACAGACGAGGCAGCGGTTGTATGCTTGCCAGTTTAATTGCGGGTTTTGTCGCTAATCAATACACGTTCTGTGATGCCATAGTATTTAGTAATGGAGTCATGAAAAAAGCCTTTGATGCCGCCTTGCCTTTAGGTACCTCTCGTGGTGGCGCATTAAGTTTAACCGCCGATATTAAGCATCAGATGTTGCCTCATGTTGACAGCTTTAATGGCTTAAAAGTCCAAACGATACTCGATAGTAAAATTGCGTTTTCACCTTGCCCATCGCCCCTTGGCTTGTACCCCGTCGTAGACAGTGTGCAGTGGTTAACACGATTGTTAAAATTGGGGGTTAAAACAATTCAACTTAGATCAAAAGACAAAACGGATCAAGAAGTTGAACCTGATATTACGGCGGCCATCGCCCTAGGCAGGCGCTATAATGCGCGGGTGTTTATTAACGATTATTGGCAGTTGGCCATAAAACATGGTGCATATGGTGTGCATTTAGGTCAAGAAGATTTAGTCGTAGCAGATTTAAACGCGATAAAAAAGGCCGGTTTGCGATTAGGTTTGAGTACCCATGGATTATTCGAAGCACAGTGGGTAAGTCAGCTTAAGCCAAGTTATATGGCCATTGGTCATATTTACACAACCCAAACTAAAGATATGCCTTCAAGGCCTCAAGGGTTAGATAAATTGGCAAGCCAAGTTGCTATATTTAAAGAGACATTACCCTTGGTTGCGATAGGCGGGATAACGGCTAAGCATGTTGCTGAGGTTGTAAAAACAAGTATTGGTAGCGTGGCGTTGGTAACAGCGATTACAAAGGCCTCAAACCCTGATGAAATTACTCAGCAATTGTTAGACATAGTTGGTTGCGGAGTTAGCCATGAATGATGCTTTAGCACAAGGCGCATTACGTGATAGCGAATTTAACCGCTATTCTCGCCAAATAATGCTTAATGACTGGGGCGAAGCAGGGCAACTACGACTTAAAAATAGTCGCGTTGTTATTGTCGGCTGCGGCGGCTTAGGCAATGTTGTAGCGAGCTATTTGGCGGGGTGTGGAGTAGGACATTTAACACTCATCGATGGTGATGATGTTGAGCTGTCTAACCTGCCGCGCCAGCTTGCTTTTGACATTGATAGCTGTGGCCAAAATAAAGCCGATGAATTGATGCAACGACTTTATAGCCAAAATGATGAAGTCGATATTGTGATAGAGCCATTGTCTGTTGACATTGATAATGTACAACAGCTGCTTGAACAGCATAATTTAGTCATTGATTGTACGGATAATTTCTCAACTCGACTGCTGATAAATGATTGGTGTGTTACTAATCAAATTCCGCTGATGACCGCCGCAGTCATTGGCTGGCAAGGGCAGCTGCTGTTGGTTGATCCTGAAATGGAAAATGGCTGTTATCAATGCGTCTTTGACACCCCAAGTGATAGCCAACAATCTTGTTCGACTATGGGCGTTAATCCGGCCATGGTTGGAGTTGTTGGCAGTTATCAAGCCAATCAATCACTGCGTTATTTATTACAATTATCAACGCCATTATCCAATAAAGTGGCATTAATTGATGGTATCACCATGGGGGTTAATTTGTTCATGCGTGAACAAAATAATCACTGCACTGTATGTCATCCCACTTTGAAACAGGAAGAAACATGAGTCATAAATTGTCTTCACAGGTTTTGGTTAATCAAGTCACGCCTGTTGATATTGAATCGGGGGTAAGTACCCTCAACGATATTATGAATTTTCTAGCCCTTGAATCCAGCTCGGTCGCTATTGCAGTCAATAATGTCGTTATTTCGAAAAGCACTTGGTCACAACATACCTTAAGTGATGGCGATAATATTAACGTATTTGGTGCTATTGCTGGTGGTTAGTAGGCCTCGTTTATCGGTTTAACTTATTTAAATAAACTGATGTTGTGGGTATTGAGATACAGGCATTGAGGAAAGAGTACAATGAACAAACAAGATTTATTAAACATTGGCGACAAAACATTTCAATCACGGTTATTTACGGGTACGGGTAAATTTGCAACGAGTGAGCTAATGACACAGTCATTGGCGGCGTCGGGTAGTGAACTGGTTACTATGGCCTTAAAACGTATTGATATCGCGGGTAAAGACGATGATATTTTGAAACCTTTATTAGCCGCAGGCATGAACTTACTACCCAACACGTCTGGCGCTAAAAATGCGCAAGATGCCATCTTTGCTGCAAGGTTAACAAGAGAAGCATTAGGCACTAATTGGGTTAAATTAGAAATACATCCAGATCCTAAATACTTAATGCCAGATCCTATCGAGACGCTACATGCGGCACAAGTGTTAGTCAAAGAAGGCTTTGTTGTTCTACCTTACATGCATGCTGATCCTGTATTAGCTAAACGTTTGGAGGAAGTTGGCTGTGCGGCCGTCATGCCGCTGGGCTCTCCCATTGGTAGCAATAAAGGTTTAGCCAGTCGCGAGTTCTTGCAAATTATTATCGAACAAGCCAGGGTCCCCGTGGTGGTAGATGCGGGAATTGGCGCACCTTCTGATGCGGCATTAGCCATGGAACTTGGTGCAGACGCTGTTCTTATTAATACAGCGATGGCAGTGTCAAATAATCCTGTTGCGATGGCTAATGCATTTGCCCTTGCGGTAACTGCTGGTAGGCAAGCTTATTTAGCGGGACTGGCACCAAAAGCTCAGCATGCAATTGCCACAAGCCCATTAACAGGGTTTTTAAATTGATGAATGCTTCGTGCTTTAGTGACCAAGTCACCATGGATGAATGGCAGGCTGAGAAATTAGCAATAATTGACTGTAATGAGGCTCAAGTGGTTAATGCCATTGAAAAGTCACGTGCTAATGAACGTTTATCCTTAGCTGATTTTAAAGCCCTGATATCACCTGCCGCCAGTCCTTATTTAGAGCATATGGCTCAAGAGAGTCAGCGGCTTACCCAGCAGCGTTTTGGGATGACGATGCAGTTATTTGTAC
>Ga0209292_1005336_pt1 | contig 13128 bp, 15 predicted proteins | sample GOMGulsemesocosm_2_FD_184634 | JGI IMG/M metagenome (GOLD analysis project Ga0209292, IMG submission 184634) | Methane-oxidizing microbial communities from mesocosms in the Gulf of Mexico - GOM9C Gulf of Mexico (SPAdes) (version 2) | ecosystem: Environmental > Aquatic > Marine > Cold seeps...
GGGGCGGGTGATACTGTAATCGCAACATTATCAGTGATGTTAGCGGCAGGAATGCCAGCCAAAGATGCGGTTGAAGTGGCTAATTTAGCTGCGGGCATCGTTGTTGGTAAATTAGGTGCTGCAACGGTTTCCCCAGAAGAACTAGGTCGTAAACTCAGCCAATATTTAGTACAAACTGGTGAGCATTACCAAGCACCATTTGACGATGTATTACAACATATTGAATTTGCGCGTCAAAATGGCGAAACTATCGTATTTACTAATGGTTGTTTTGATATTTTACATGCAGGTCATGTGCGTTATTTAGCGCAAGCTAAAGCAAAAGGCGATCGTTTAGTGGTTGGTTTAAATAATGATGAATCAATTGCGAGATTAAAAGGCCCTGAGCGTCCAATAAATCCATTAGAAGAGCGTGCGATGGTGATTTCAGCACTCGGTTCAGTTGATTGGGTGATCCCGTTTGGTAAATTAGAAAATAATGATACACCCGCTAAGCTTATTGAGCAGGTTAAGCCTGATATTTTGATCAAAGGTGGAGATTACACTGTTGAGCAAATTGCAGGTGCTGATTTTGTATTAGCAAACGGCGGTAAAGTTGAAGTACTTGAGTTTTTAAATGGCTGTTCAACTTCAAATGTAATTAAAAAAATTCAACAGTTTTAATTAAATAACTATTAAAGCTGAGTGATAAAAGATGCATGGCATATTTTAATTTAACTAAATTAAGCCATGCATTTTTTATAAGTTGTGTGTAATTCAATCCAATCTTTATCTTGCCAATAAAAGTAGGTATTTCTATTTTTCTCTTTTTCAAAAGAGCGTTGCAACCGTGCAATATTACTTTGCTGCCAGCTCAAGTTTGGTTTTCTTAGCTCACCTCTATCAAAATCAATTAAAAACACCTCACCTTGATCATCAAATAAAATATTATTGATATTCAGATCGGCGTGATAAACACCAGATTGATGAAATGTAGCGATGCACTGTGCAACCTGTGTAGTTTCGAGTTTTGTCAGTTCTCGTTGTTTTAATATATCGAGCAGGCTTTGAGCACCTTCTATTGCAGAAGTGATAATATCGCCACGATAAATTCCCCCTGTTTTTGTAATTTGAGCTGCGATAGGTTCAGGTACGTTTAGCCCTTTTTGTTTAAGCTGTGTGAGCAATTCAAATTCTTGAAAAACTCTGGTTTTTTCTAAGCCCAAATACAGATACTGATCTTGTAAAACCTTGCCAATTAAACCGCCGCGCCAATAATGGCGTAAAACACCTTTGATATTGTTATGCTTAAAAAACCATACACTTGCACGCCCTTTTTTTTGAGCATAAATTTTATTTTGTTCACGCCAATAGTTAGGATTGAACCAGTCAATTGATAAATCACTCGAAGGTAATTGCCAACTGAGTAAATACTGATTTTTATTTTTTTCTATTTGGGTATTCATTTAATCGGGTATGAAATGCAAGATATTGCTAGTTTACCGCTGTTGTAGATAGATGGAAACTTGGTTTGTTGCTTTAAGTCATTTAAAATCTCCTTATTCGTATTTTGCTGTGTTTATAATTTAAAGGTGAATTGTGGTTAAAACCAATCAGTATCAAGATATATGTATTCTTAGGTTATCTGCCATTGGCGATGTATGTCATGCAGTTTCGGCTGTCCAAGCAATTCAACGACATAATCCAAAAGCAAAAATCACATGGGTTTTAGGTAAAGTAGAAGCGATGTTATTAGCTGGCTTGCCAGGTATCAAATTTGTTATTTTTGATAAAAAACAGGGGAAAGCGGCTTATCAAAAACTGAAATCTGAATTTAAAGGTAAAAAGTTTGATATTTTATTGCATATGCAAGTGGCATTAAGAGCAAATATTGCTGCTGCTTATATTCCTGCAAAAGTAAAAATGGGTTTTGATTGGTCTCGATGTAAAGAGGGCCATGCTATTTTTACTAATAAACGCATTGCTGCACAAACTGAACCACATGTACTCGAAGGTTTTCAAGGCTTTGCTAAATCCATTGGTGTGCCAGATTATGAACCTAGTTGGCAAATGCCCCATAATAAAGCTGATTTAGCTTTTGCAAATCAGATATTAGCTGATTTTGATACGCCAAATAAAAAGGTATTTGTGATATCTGCTGCTGCCAGTAAAAAAGAAAGAAACTGGTTACCAGAACGATATGCCGCTTTAGCACAACATGCTTATAAAAAAGGTTTTAAAGTTGTATTAACGGGTGGTCCTGTTGATATGGAAAAAGCGCTTGCTAGTGATATTCAAAGCTATTGTGACTTTGAAATATTAAACTTAGTTGGCAAAACCAATTTAAAACAATTGTTATGTATTTTAAAACAAGCAGATTTAGTACTTGCGCCAGATACCGGTCCTGCTCATATGGCCGTTACTGTAGATACACCGGTTATTGGTTTATATGCCCATTCAAACCCTAAACGCACGGGTCCTTATAAATATCAAGATTTTGCTGTTGAGGTTTATCATCAAAATTTAAAAGCACAGTTTGGTAAAACAGCTCAGCAATTACCTTGGGGTAAGCGTTGTAAAGGTAAAGATTTAATGTCACAAATTCAAATAAAAGATGTTGTTGCGATGTTTGATTGTATTGTAAGTGAAAAAGCAATTTTGGAGTCTGCATAATGAATAAAGCGGTATTTTTAGATAGAGATGGTGTAATCAATCATGATCATGCGTATGTATCTAAAATTGAAGACTTTGAATTCATTGATGGTGTTTTTGATGCGTGTCAGCAGTTTATAAAACAAGGTTTTATGATTATAGTTGTGACAAATCAGTCGGGAATTGGTAGAGGTTATTATTCAGAACAGGACTTTAATTTACTGACTGACTGGATGAAATCACAATTTAGTAAACATCAAATACCGATAACAGAAGTGTATTTTTGTCCACACCATCCTAAAAACGCGTTACCAGAATACTTAAAAGAATGTGATTGCAGAAAACCTATGCCAGGCATGTTAAATCAAGCCATTAAGCAGTTTGATATTGATGTCACTCAAAGCATGATGGTGGGTGATAAAATATCAGACTTACAAGCTGCGCAAGCTGCTGGAATTAAGACTAAAATATTAGTTGAATCTGGAAAACCTGTTACTGATGAAGGTAAAGCGATTGCTGATGAAGTATGGCAAACCTTATCTATTCGCTAAATCATTAAAAATTTTAATGTATTACATTGTACTTACTCATATCAATAGAGAGTGCATTTAACAGGCTAAACTTTTAAACTAGGCCGAATTTAATATTAAATATAGTTATCTTGCATAAAGTATGCAATTTAGTTAATTATCCGTTCAAATTTTGGAGAAACAGATGAGAGCATCTGCATTTTATGATCAGTTAAAGCAACAAATCGAACAAGTAAAACTTGATGGTTTGTATAAAAATGAGCGTATTATTACTTCTCAGCAGCAAACTCAGATCACTGTAAGTTCTGGTGAACAGGTGATCAACTTCTGTGCAAATAACTATTTAGGTTTAGCAAACCACCCGGATTTAATAGCTGCAGCACAACAAGGTTTAGAACAACACGGCTTTGGTGTTGCATCGGTGCGTTTTATCTGTGGTACACAAGATATACATAAAACACTAGAACAAAAAATAAGTAATTTTTTAAAAACTGAAGATACAATTTTATACTCATCATGTTTTGATGCTAATACAGGTTTATTTGAAACTTTATTAGGCCCTGAAGATGCGATCATTTCAGATGCTTTAAATCATGCTTCTATTATTGATGGTGTACGTTTATGTAAAGCGAAACGTTTCCGCTATGCAAATAACGATATGGCTGCATTAGAAGAGCAATTAATTGCTGCCGATGCTGCTGGCGCAAAAACAAAATTAATCGCAACAGATGGCGTATTCTCAATGGATGGCGTAATTTGTAATTTAGCTGGAGTATGTGATTTAGCTGATAAATACGATGCATTAGTTATGGTTGATGACTCTCACGCTGTAGGTTTTGTTGGCGAAAATGGCTGTGGTACTGCAGAGCATTGTGGTGTGATGGATCGTGTCGATATTGTTACCGGTACTTTAGGTAAAGCATTAGGTGGCGCATCAGGCGGTTATACTGCTGCAACTGCTGAAATTGTTGAATGGTTACGTCAACGCTCACGTCCATACTTATTTTCAAACTCATTAGCGCCTTCAATTGTAAATGCATCTATTAAAGTTTTAGATATGCTTGCTGATGGTGGCGAACTTCGCGCAACATTATGGGATAACGTAGCTTACTTCCGTGAACAAATGGAAGCAGCTGGATTTACATGTGGCGGTAAAGATCACGCTATTATCCCTGTAATGCTAGGCGATGCAAAATTAGCTTCTGAAATGGCTGATAAGTTATTAGTTGAAGGTATTTATGTAACAGGTTTCTCATTCCCAGTTGTGCCAAAAGGTCAGGCACGTATTCGTACTCAAATATCTGCAGCACATACTAAAGAACAACTAGATAAAGCTATTTCTGCCTTTACACGTATTGGTAAAGAGATGGGAGTGATTTAATCATGAAAGCATTATCAAAGTTAAAGGCTGAACCTGGGATTTGGATGACAGATGTGCCAAAACCTGAAGTTGGCCATAATGACTTATTAATTAAAATACGTAAAACTGCAATTTGTGGTACTGACGTACATATTTATAAATGGGATGAATGGTCACAAAACACCATTCCTGTACCTATGGTTGTAGGTCATGAATATGTTGGTGAAGTTGTAGATATGGGTCAAGAGGTTCGCGGCTTTACTGTTGGTGATCGTGTATCAGGTGAAGGTCATATTACGTGTGGTCATTGTCGTAACTGTCGCGCAGGTCGTGTACATTTATGTCGTAATACAACAGGTGTTGGTGTAAATCGAGAAGGTGCTTTTGCTGAGTACTTAGTGATCCCAGCTTTTAATGCTTTTAAAATCCCTGATAATATTTCAGATGAATTGGCATCTATTTTTGACCCATTTGGTAATGCTGTTCATACTGCACTTTCTTTTGATTTAGTGGGTGAAGATGTATTAATCACAGGTGCAGGCCCAATAGGTATTATGGCAGCAGCAGTTGCTAAACATGTTGGTGCTCGTCATGTAGTGATCACTGATGTAAATGAATATCGACTTGAGTTAGCTCGAAAAATGGGTGCTACACGCGCTGTTAATGTAGCGACTGAAAAGCTCGAAGATGTGATGACTGAGCTTGATATGACTGAGGGCTTTGATGTTGGCCTTGAAATGTCGGGTGTACCATCTGCGTTTAATTCTATGCTCAATAATATGAATCATGGCGGTAAAATTGCTATGTTAGGTATTCCACCTTCAGATATGGCAGTTGATTGGAACCAAGTGATCTTCAAAGGTTTAGTGATCAAAGGCATATATGGTCGTGAAATGTTTGAAACTTGGTACAAGATGGCAAGCTTAATTCAATCAGGTTTAGACTTAAATCCAATCCTTACGCATGAATTCCATATCAATGACTTCCAAGAGGGCTTTGATAAGATGATTTCTGGTCAATCGGGTAAAGTCATTCTTAATTGGGATTAGTTTTAACTGGATAGAAAGTATAAAATGAAAGCGCGAATTTATTCGCGCTTTTTTTTATCAAAAGTAAATATTAATAGTGAAAGGTAAGTCATGGAATTTAAAGCAATTGATTCAATACAATTAAAAGCACGTTTATCTGAAGAAAACTTAGTTATCGCCGATATCAGAGATGTTAATTCGTTTAATGAAGCACATATTCCAAATTCAATAAATATTTCAAATGAAAATATTGCACAATTTATGATGGAACGTGATTTTGAACAGCCAATTATTGTGGTTTGTTATCATGGAATAAGCTCTCAAGGCGCTGCAAACTATTTAATAGGTCAAGATTTTGAAGATGTATATAGCCTCGTCGGTGGCTTTACAGATTGGGCATCGAAGTTCCCTGGTGATGTCGCAAAGGCTTAAAATACTTAATATGGATGAGTATCAGGGATTTTTAACACCCTTTAAAAACATCAAAACTTAAGGTAAGAGAGTTATGATTTTATTAGCTCAGCTAGATAATATAAGAGCTGCACAAGGTTTTATTGATTATTTAAAAACGCAAAGTATTGAAGCGCAACTCGTAAAAGGGCAAGAGAAACAAGCTGCGATTTTAGTTGATGAGAATTGCTATTCTCAGGCCCATGATTTATGGATTGAGTTTGATAAAGACCCAAACCAAGATAAGTATCTTGCTGCATCTTGGGATGCTGGGGTCTCGAATGCACCATTTCAATATTCAGGCTCTACACTTAATATAAAGCAGCGTTTTAATGCATTGAGTTGGTTTAATCAAAGCATTACGGTTACTTCTATCGTTATTTATATTGCCTTTATGTTTGGCGGTTTTGATACTTTATTTGCTGTATTGCAGTTTCAACCTAATAATCCAATAAACTGGATCACGCCTGCAATCATTCATTTTTCTGCCATTCATATTATTTTTAACTTAATGTGGTGGATGCAATTAGGGGATCAAATTGAAAAATCCTTAGGAAAATCGCAGTTACTCATTATTTTTTTAACAAGTGCAATAATCAGTAACTGGGCTCAATACTTATTGGTTGGTCCAAATTTTGGCGGATTATCGGGTGTAGTATATGCACTGTTAGGATTTTGTTGGATTTATGGCTGGCTTAAACCTAGCGCTGGCATTGTTATCGCAAAGCCGATTGTTGGCTTTATGCTAGTTTGGATGTTGTTGGGTTTTGCCGATGTTTTATTTGTGGGCATGGCAAACTGGGCGCATTTATTTGGTTTATTAACGGGCATTTTAATTGCCAGCTTAAAAGCAAAGGTACCTGGTTAGTTGAATCAAATGGCTTTAATACAGATATATCAGATATATCAGTTATATCTGTATTAATTAATTCTAGTTATATAAGTATTTTGTAAATAGTACATCTCGAATAATTTCTTGTCCGGTTTCTACTTTTAATAGTTTTTTAATCGCTTCGGCACATTTTTTTCTAATTTCTTCTCGGCCAACTAAAGACTTTACTTTATCTTCAGGCTCTTTACTTAAGATCTCAACAATGGCATCTCGTAATAAAGGCGTATGATGTTCAACTATTTCAAGATTACCCATATCTAGCAGCATAAGCTCAACTGTTACACGAACAAAACCGAGTTTTTTCTTGGATGTGCCAATATAGTTTGTTGTTATATCAGGTTCAAATCCATAATAACCTAAATTTGAGGCGGCTGAACTTGCAAAGCTGGTTAGGGCGAATGTGATAGCACACAGTAACATAGCCAAAGGACGCATTAAGTACTCTCTATAAATTGATTATTATTAATATATTTAATTAAATAGCTACAATACAATAACTTTTATGAATTATAACAAACTCTCAAAAATTATCTCATAGCTTTATCTATTTTATTCATATCAAAAATGTATAAATTATTTTATGATCTCATGTCTTATTTTTTTGGTTGTTGTATCGTGCTCGATTATCCCCTAACACTTGATAATAATTGGTTTGATTTTGTTCTAGATGAATTAAATGAGACTGAAACAAACTGGTTATTTGAAACCAGCTCTCTTACTGCAAGGCTAAAGCTAAATAGCGAATTTTTTGAAGTGAGAGTATTGAGTGAAGTAGTACAGGATTTAACTTTAGAACAAGCCGATATACTCAATGTGAATATACAGAGCGCTTTATTTCGAGAAGTGGTTTTATATTGTGATAATAAACCACAAGTATATGCTCAAAGCTGGATCCCATTAGATGCGCAAAAATTACCAAGTCATAACTTAGGAGCCTTAGGAACAAAACCTTTAGGCGAACAAATATTTAAAGACCCCTCTATTAAAAGAGATATTATTGAAATTGCAAAATTTGATAGCAGTCATCCAGTTGCAAATGTCGCTAAAATGCTAGAACTCGATGAACTTAATAATTGGGGAAGACGCAGTGTTTTATCTTTAGCATCGCAAAAGCTATTAGTATGTGAAATATTTTTGCCAGGCTCTTTTCTTGAAACTAAAACTTAATTAATAAAAATAGAATTATCATGATGAAATGGGACTTACAGTTAAGTAATTGGAAATATTACAAACAATTAATGAGAACTGATAAACCTATCGGTTCTCTATTATTACTTTGGCCAACTTATTGGGCTTTATGGTTAGCAAGTGACGGTATGCCTAACTGGTTGCATCTAGTTGTATTTAGCCTAGGTGTTTTTATTATGCGCAGTGCTGGATGTGTGATTAATGACTTTGCTGATCGTAAAGTTGATGGCCATGTCGAGCGTACAAAAATGCGTCCTTTAGCTGCTGGTAAGGTGACTTCAAGTGAAGCCATTCAGTTATTTATCGTTTTAATATTCGCTGCATTTTTGATTGTTTTGTTATTGAGTTGGCAAACGGTACTGCTATCTTTTGGTGGTTTATTGTTAGCTTTTTGCTATCCCTTTATGAAACGATATACCCATTTACCTCAAGTGGTATTAGGCGCTGCGTTTAGTTGGTCTATTCCTATGGCTTATATGGCTGTGCTTGGACATATACCTTCACAGGCTTGGATTTTATATTTAACAAACTTATGTTGGACTGTTGCCTATGACACTATGTATGGCATGGTGGATAAAAATGATGATGTAAAAATCGGCATCAAATCTACGGCTATTTTATTTGGCAGGTTTGATAAAGTAATTATTGGATCATTACAGCTAATCACTTTATTTTTATCTGTATATATTGCAGTAGAATATCAATTATCAGCTCTCTTTTATCTTTGCCTTAGTATCGCCAGCGGATTCTTTATTTATCAACAATGGTTAATTAAAAATAGAGAGCCGAGTTTATGTTTTAAAGCTTTTTTAAATAATCACCATGTTGGTTTTATTATTTTCATTGGTATCGCGATATCTTTATAAGGGTTAAATTTTGAATAATTTACCAAGTATTAAACAATTACAATACCTTTTAGCTGTACATCAACAGCAGCATTTTGGGCGTGCAGCACAGGCGTGTTTTATTGGGCAATCCACTTTAAGTAGTGCAATTCAAAACCTAGAAGAAAACTTAGGTTGTCAGCTAATTGAAAGGGAAAATCGCAGCTTGATGTTTACCCCAATAGGTGAAGAAGTTGTAGAGCGGGCTAAAAAAATCATTGATGATACGATTAGCGTAAAAGAGCTCACCAAAAGCTTTTTAACGCCTTTGTCAGGTAAGTTGACTTTAGGTTTGATCCCAACAATAGCAAGCTTTATAGCTGCTGATTTGTATCATTTTTGTCAAATTGAATTTCCTGATTTAGAATTAATTTTAATTGAAGATACCAGTGATAACTTGCTTGATAAATTAGAAAAAGGGCAGGTAGATTTAACGATTTTAGCGCTACCTTATGATACTAATAAATTTCATATCAAAATATTAGCACAAGATAAATTTAACTTAGTAATGCATCAAGATTTTGATGCACCAAGTGAAGTGATTGATTTTAATTTATTGCCTAAATCGAGCGTATTTTTATTAGCAAGAGAGCATTGTATGACAGAGCATGCATTAAGTGCATGCCATTTAAGTGAAAGCCAATGTATTAATCCATTTGTAGCAACTAATGTTCATACATTATTGAGCATGGTTGAGAATAAGCTTGGGGTGACTTTCTTACCTCAAATGGCACTCAACGCTGGCATTTTGGAGCATAAAAATATGCGTTATATGCCAGCTCAAGATGATGCATATCGTGAAATAGGCCTACTGTGGCGAAAAACCACAGGCCGTATTCGTGACTTTAGGCTTTTTAGCGATAAACTTACGCCATTTATAAAAGATAAATGTCTTTAAAAATTAAACATGATAAATATTATCAATACCTGCATTGAATAAGGTTTCCCCTAAGTCTAATAATTGAAAATCCTCTAAGTGTAAAACATCTAGAATTTGGGTGGAGAATTTCTCCCATTCATTATCTGGGTTTACACCGGTGAGGATCTCAGTTGAATTTGTCATATGTTCGGCAAGTTTTAAAATCGCAAACATTTGTTTTTCTGAGGCTTCACCTGTAGCAAGCATAATATTTGGACTATGATGGTAAGCAATTACATTGCTTATTTCGCTATTTAATCCCCATGATTGCGCAATTAAAAAGCCTAAAACTTCATGTGAAGTATCAAAGTTAACCTCCTCAAACTCGCCAATAATGGCACTATCTAAGTAAGCTTGTTTTAATAGTTTTGGATAATCAGCGCTTTGTGAAAAAATAAGCGCCATGCCTGCATTGTGAAATAACCCTGATGTATAACAGTCATCAGAAAAGTCTTTCCCTAACTCAAAATGCTGAGCTAATATTAGACTCGCATTACCAATTTTCATTGAACTATTCCATAGTTTTTCAGTGAAAATTTCTTCACTACCAGCGCTTAGAGTAAACCTTAAAACGATACTATTAACTAATTTAATTAGTCGGTTTAAACCTAAAAACATACATGCATGTTCTATTGTTGATATTTTTCTTGGTAAACTAAATAGTGGAGAGTTAACGACTTTGAGTGTAAACCCAGCAATGCCAATATCTTGATTTATATATTGGGAGATGGCTTTTAAGTCTGGTTCTTCCTTTTCAACTTCAGCCTGAACTTGTTTTAACATGTCAGGCCTAGGTGGTATGGTAAACCCCTCTAATGCGCTATCTATTCGGCTCATGTCGAGTGTTAATGACATACTTACTCCTTGTTTACTGGCAATTTTGTTCACTCTGCTAATTAGAAGTTTAGTGCAATCTTAATTTTTTTTATTTTTTTCCAAACTTTTTTTATTATCAAGTCGACTAATAAGAAAAAGAACTTAGGATCAACGTGTTTTTTCAATCAGAAAAAAAGCTTATTAATAAAGCGAAACAAGGAGATAAAAAGGCTTGGCTTAAGTTAGTCGAAGAGTTTGAAAAGCCTATTTATCATTACTGCTTACGGATGTTAGGTAACCCTGATGATGCCGTTGATATGTTACAAGAAGCTTTTATTAGTATTTATAAAAGCTTAGATAGTTTTCGTTTTGATAGCAGCTTTAAAACTTGGGCTATTCGAATTGCACATTTTCGTTGCATAGAGTTTTATCGCAAACGCAAAGTATGCCAGCAATTAGATGACCTACCTGAGCCGATAAGTGAATCTGATAATGATTGTCCTGAAGCTTCGTTATTTAAGGCGCAAGGTAATGAGCAAGTGATTAGCGCGATGTCGCAATTACCTTGGGAGCAAAGAAATGTGATTGAATTAAAGTTCTTTCAAAATTATACCTTTGAACAAATAGCGCAACAGCTAGATGTTTCAAGTAATACGGTTAAGTCTCGGTTATATAGTGCGCTTAATAAGTTAAAACCGCATTTGGAGGTAAGTTAATGTCTGACTTAAATAAAATTTTTGATACTTGGTTAGATACGGGGCAATTGTCTGAGGCTGATAAAAAATTACTGCAACAAGATGCTGTTTTTTGTCAATTGTATAAAAATGCGAGCCAATGGCAGTCACAAGCGTCTGAATATCAAGAAGCTGAAGTGCCTAAATGGAATAAAGAACAAACTTGGTTTGAAAAATCATCAAATAAAAGTGAAGGGTTTAACTGGAGTTGGCTTAATGGGGCTATGTTAGCCATGTCATTTGTTTTGTGTACTTTAGTTGTAACTCAGGCCCAGTTAGATATTTCTAATGAGGGGTTTTCAGTCACTTTTAATCAAGTTGATAAGCAAGAAGTTCAATTTAATGAATTGAAAAATATGTTGAGTCAAATTCAAAAAGATAACTCGCAACAAGCTTGGAAAATGGCACAGCAGGCAATTGATACTGGACGGATTGAACGTAGGGAAGATATCAATACGCTAATTACTTATTTGAAAGAACAAAGAAATCAAGATCAAACTCTAATCAAGTTACAACTTAATGATTTGGCTGAGCAAGTTGAAAACCAAGATTCAACTGCGGTCGCACAAAATATAATATTGGAGCAATAATATGAAAAAAATTATTTTATCTAGCTTAGCTTTTGCACTTTTTAGTACAACAGTGAGCTCAAAAGAGGTTTCAGTTGATTTAGACAAGATCAAAAGAGAAATCAATATAATGAGCAATATTTTAAAGGCATCGTTTGCTGAAGATAAAAGCTTAGGTTTACGCAATATTGAATCACAGTATTTGGTATCACAAGGCATTACTTTTAAACTTGATGCCCGCTCTTTTGGTAAAAATAGCTTTAGTTGGTCAAATATTTTACCAGTAGCACCAGTTGCGCCAATTGATTTTGACTTTGATGAAGCTCAGATTGAAGAAATAAGAGAGCAAGCGCTTTCAATATCTAGGGAAGCTTACAGTTCGGCGTTAGAAGCAATAGCACAAACCTCAGAGCATATCCGAGAATTGGCTGAACGAGAGCGAGATGTTGATCATGAAATACGTTCTACAGAAAGAGAGTCACGAGATATTAACTTTGAGAAGCGTAATGCTGATAAAAGTGATGTAAAAGAGCTTGAGGTGCGTAAAAAACAGCTGGATGTTCAAGTGAAGGAGTTAAAAGCACAAAAAGAGCAGTTAGATTCTAAGCAGCAAAAACTTAGAAAAACAATGCGTGATAAAAAAACAGAAAACAAAGCTAAAGCACAAGAGAAGAAGCGATTAGCATTAACTAATATTAAAAAGACATTATCAATGAGTTTATGTGATTATGGTGCTGGATTAAGAAATCTACCCAATAGTGAAAGTGTAAATTTTGTATTGAAAAACGCAGGGGATAATAGAAGCGATGTCATTTATATTTTTACTAAAAAAGATATTAAATCATGTGTTATAGGTAATATAGATGCCGTTCAGTTACTTTCAAAGTCAGTTAATTATCACTTTTAAGCAGTTATAACTAAGTTGCCATACTAAAATAAAAACAACCCATTTTCATAAACTGAAAATTGGGTTGTTTTATACTTTTAGCTTAAGAAAAAGTGAAAAATAGCAATTAGCTTATAAGACTATTTTTTTCAATTTCAGAATGATTCTTTAGATTAGGTAAAAAAAGTAAATAAACTAAAACAACTAAATTAAAATAGGGTAAAGTGCCTAAAACTAAAAA
>Ga0209292_1005345_pt1 | contig 13114 bp, 10 predicted proteins | sample GOMGulsemesocosm_2_FD_184634 | JGI IMG/M metagenome (GOLD analysis project Ga0209292, IMG submission 184634) | Methane-oxidizing microbial communities from mesocosms in the Gulf of Mexico - GOM9C Gulf of Mexico (SPAdes) (version 2) | ecosystem: Environmental > Aquatic > Marine > Cold seeps...
TTTTTACTTGAAAAACCTATGTAACAGCCTTTTATTTGAGGCTCTTTTGGTTGAATGTCATATAACTGTATTACACATAAAATTAGCGCAACCACCACTGAGGAAACAGCGCCAGCGGCTAAAACACTGGTGATACCCCAACCATTAATTAAGCCATAAAAAGTGAATGCCACTTGCAACAACACTTTTAACATCGAGATAGCAAAAAAGAGTCCTGCACGTTCTGTGATCCGCAGCCATGCTAAGGGTATATTAATTAAGCCACCAACAGACAATGCGACACCGAGTAAATAAAGTTCATTTTCTGTAATAATGCCAGGTAACAAGGGAAGTAAATCGATAGAGTAAAAATGAAAAATAGTATAAGAAATAATAGCGATAATGGCTGCAACGGATAGGCATTCACTTGCATGGCGTTTCTTTTGCTCTATATCATCGGCTAAACCCACAAAGCGATATAATGCTTCAACCAAACCAAAAGCTAAAACGATAGATACTATGTTAGAAAATACCACCAGTACCTCTAATCGACCATAATCGGCAGGCGTGAGGTAATGGGTATAAATTGGCAGCATAACCAAGGATATGCCTTTCATCAGGAAAATGCTCAAACCATAAAGAGCTGATTGGTTTAATAGGTTTTTATAGCGATTACTTAACATATGAATCACCTAATAAGGCCTTGCGGTATACATTGAAAATTTGAGGGATGATTGCGTTACAAGAAAAGTTATTTCTAATATGTAAATAGCTAAATAATGACATTTTACTGCGTAGTTCGTTCGATAACATTTGTCCTTGTTTAATGGACTCAATAAATGCCGCTTCGTTAAATGGTGTAATTAACCAACCACTTTGGTTATTGATTACTACAGAGGATAAACCACCAATATCATAACTGATGACAGGGATCCCTCTAACGAGTGCTTCAATGGCAACCAGCGGCAGCCCCTCTTCTCTACTGGTAATACACAACAAGCTTATTTTTGGCCAGTGTGGGTTCATTGATGTCACCTGTCCCATTAGGGTGAGATTATCGCTCGCAGCTGCACTGATTTCATCTAACATAGGACCATCGCCATAAATTGAGAAATTGTATTGCGGTAACTGCTTTGCTAAACGAAGGAATACATCAGGGCCTTTTTCAAAGCTTAAGCGGCCAACAAAAGCGACTTGCTTGGCTGGTGTGGTTGTTTTTAAAGCGGTAGTTGGTATTTCAACAAAATTTTCAATGACTTCTGCGTTTAAATTCGCAGATCTTTTGATTTCTTTAGATACACAGATACAAGATGAGGAATGTGCGGTCATACGGTCAAGCCAACGGTATAACCTCATTTTTATACTGCCTTTTTCTCCAGCATGAAAGGTTGAAACAACCGCTTTTTGGGTTAACTTACAGCTGATACGACCAATAATGCCAGCTTTATAGCCATGAGTATGAACAAGGTGAATATTTGATGTTTTCAATAGGGTGAAGAGTGCTTTAACGCTACCGTCTAATTTAATGAGCCTTGAACGAAGAAATTGTTCTGATTCAAAGACAGGATGCTCTCCGTAGTTGTTCAATAATATAATTTTTACACTATGGCCTGACTTATCAAGACCTTTGGCAAGATTAGCAACATGAGTTTCGATGCCGCCATAGTTTCTACTATCTAGCAGTAATGCTATGTTTAGTTTCTCTGTAGTCATGTTAAGCCTATTATTTAATACATCCTATTCTTGAGTTTGCATAAAGTAGGCCGTATTGAATCGTCGTTTTTATTAGCTCTTATTAATGTTTGCTCAAGAACATGGGAAGATTTAATTGCAATATGCATTTATATTTTTACTTTGCAAAGCATGCTCGTAATTATCCTTTCACACTATTAGAGGGCTAAGTTGTGAAGGCGGTTCGTTAGTAAGGTAACGAGTGAAGTCTGATATTTTGGACTAAGATTTAAGCATGAAAAATAAAAAGGTGAGATTGAGGTGGAATAGATTGATAGAAGCTAGGCTAGTCATTGCATTCATACTTATATTATTGCCAACCATCATTTGGACTTTAATGAAACAGGTACACTCTCCTTGGTGGCTTGAAAACCTTGCTTCTACACCTTTTAGTTTAGTGGCTATTTACCTCGTGATAATGCTGGCATTTATCAGTTTCCTCTCTATTCAACAGGCTATTATCTATTTTACCATTAATTTTTTCTTGGCACTTTACCTCAATAACACTGTCATTTTTAATAATCAAGACTGTGCAGATCCCGTTAGTATTTTTCAATTTAATATAAAGTATCAAGAGGGTGGCAACCAATTAACCCCACTTATAGAACACCTCATTAATGAAAGGTATGATTTAATTGCGCTGCAAGGTGTTAGTCAAAGGTCAAAGCGGCAATTGATAGAGAAGTTAAGTCCCTATTTTCCTTATTTCATTAGTGGAGGAAGTGCTGAGAAGGATGTTATAAGTGATCAGTTACTTTTTAGCCGTTATGCTTTTGCTAACATAAGCTACGTTAAAGATGGCCAGCATGCCTTTTTAATCACCAGCCAGTGGCAATTGCCTTTTGATGAAATAAACCTTTACTCTCTACACCCACCTTCACCACGAAATGAGGAGCTTTGGCAAACACGAAATAAAACGCTATATCAACTAAAATATGCACTTAACAATTTACCCTTAGATACGTTGTCAGAGGAAAAGGCTTCTGTAAAAAAGTCATTAGTGATTGGTGATTTAAACCTTTCCAAACATTCAAAAAGAATGAATATTTTGAAGGAGGGTATGCATAGCCGTTCAGTCAACTCATGGCCAAACAAACCCTATATACCTATGTTGTTTGGTTTAGCTATTGATCAATTGTGGCTATCAAATTCAGCAAGTATTTGCGCTCGCCAGCGCATTAATCAATTTACCTGGTCAGATCACTATGCGATAAAAACCCAGCTTAACTTAAAAAAATAAGCTGGGCATTAATGACTAGGTTACTCATTACCCAGAGGTCAGGTTAAGTAAACATCGACCTCTGGGTTCATCACTTTCATGTAGCACAACATCAGAGTGTAAGAACTGCGCGGCTTCTGCAGAGCCTTTCACTTTAGACGCACTACGAGTCAACATTTCTGTCTCAAACTCAGTTAATACACTGGCTCTTACACCCGCAACTCGCCATTGAGACTTAGGTCTACAGCCTATTGATATGCATCGAGCCAATGATAGCGCATCTAGTAGCGCTTGATTTGCACCTTGCCCTTTGAACGGACTCATCGGGTGAGCCGCATCGCCGATCAAGGTTATTTTATCTGCTTTTTCTAACAATTCTGCATTGAGTAATTCACGGTCATAGGCAGGATAACCAGAAACGAGCGCTGACTTAGTCGCGGCTAAAATTTGAGGTATGGGATCATGCCACTGACATCTTTTCATGGCTTCTTCTTTAAGTGCTTGAGGACCTTTAGCGCCCAATGCCTTAGCGGCTTCCTCAGGCATAGGGAAGCTGAGTTGCCACATGACCGACTCTGCATCATAAGGCATAATGTAGATTCGCTCATGACCATTGGCAGTTTGAAATACCGTAGCTGAGTCGAGTAAAGGGCTTTCAAGCCCGTTGAGATCAGCTAAAGGACAAATACCTAAAATCACAATACAACCTAAGTATTGTAGCGGTCTTATGTCATCGCCAATTAATAATTTTCGCACAGAACTGCGAATACCATCGGCGCCGACAACAAGGTCGGCCTTAACATGTTTTATTTCTGCACTGCTGTCGTCCACGCTCTTGGTCTTGCCTTCAACCTTGGCCTGAACGTTAACTTTAAAGCTAAGATCAACGGCCGAACCTTCAGTTTCCTTAAAATCGACTAATTGATGATTCCAGTGCACTTCATCATGACCGCCAAGTTGTTCAAGTAAAGCAAAGCGTAAAGATTGCCTGGCGATATGTACATTTCTTCGCTTCACCGAGGTTTTTATCTCAGATGGTAACCACTTTCTTATACCCCATTCTCCAATCTCCTTGCCATCAGTGGTGTGAACCACATGTCTTGTTGAAATTACGCCATGCTCCAGTGAGAAAATCCCTAACCCTTCGATTGCTTTACTTGCCTGTTGCAACGTGAGGCCATAACCTTGAGAGCGTGCACCAAAGCCGCTATCACGTTCATAAAGTGTAAAAGGGATGCCACGGTGTTTACAGGCAACAGCCAATGCTACTCCGCCTATGCCGCCACCAATAATAGCAACGTGTGGGTAGCTTTTTGTATCGACTATAGCTGGGCAAGTAGAGTGCACCAGGCCAGAGCCACTACAGTTCAAGCAATCATAAAGATGGCCTTTAGGGCGAACAGGAGGTGTACCTTCGCTATTAGCTTCTTTAAATTGGGCTAACGCTCTTTGAAAACTGAGTTTCACTTTCTTGCGTAGCTTTCTCGTTTTTTTGCCGCGTCCCTGACATTCCAAACAAGTGGTCCAATTTTTCCGGGTATCTTCCAATTTTGTATTACCTTTTGTTTTGTCAGAGGTGACACTGCCGCTATCTATAAGAGGCATTTTAACCGATAACATGGATGCTAACCTAATAGTAATATAGTGGTTATGATCTATATTAATTTTAGGTTAGCAATATTTATGTCGAGTTGAGGTGGATTTCATCTTAAAGACCATAAGCTAAAACGTAGAAGTTGTGATAAAGTCTCAGTTTAAGGTATGTAGTTATTTTATATAAAAAATATAACTTCTCATTCTAAAATAGTTCAGTAAAGGATATTGAAATAGCAGGTTATGATAAAAGTTTTAGTTGTTGAAGATGAAAGAGAAATAGCAGCGCAAGTTGCTAAATATATCACTCGAGAAGGTTACAAACCTATTGTTTTAAATTCAGGTGAAATGGTAATTGAAACGGTAAAACAAGAGTTACCAGATATTATTCTTTTAGATGTAATGCTTCCGGTTAAAGACGGTGTTCAGTGCTGTAAAGAAATCAGAGAATTTTCTGATACACCAATTATCATGTTAACCGCTAGAAAAACAGAGAATGACAGAATTGTTGGTTTGCAAGCTGGCGTTGATGATTATGTATGTAAGCCTTTCAGTGCTAAAGAGTTAATGCTTCGTATCCAAGCCATTTTAAAACGCTCAGGTATCGAAAACAATCCTGAAACATCGGGCTTACAATTAGATAAAAATGGTTTCTTTTTAAAATTTGATAATAAAGAAACCAAATTAACCAATCTAGAATTCTCCTTACTTAATTTACTTATGCAAAAGCCAGGAAGAATCTATTCTAGGGAACAAATAATAGAACTGGCTTATAAGAACGAGCGAAATATCTCAGATAGGGCAATTGATAGTCATATTAAAAATATTCGCAAGAAAGTACGTTCACTTGATATTGAAAATAATATTATTGAAACAACCTATGGTGCTGGTTTCCGTTATGTCCCTATTAGCTAACTTTAGATAACTCTAAGTTGTCTTTGTTTGCCGTCAAATTGAATGATTCTACAACATTAAGCACTTTTTTAGAGTGCAGTATCTTTTTGTGTCCGAGTTTATGTGTGGTTACTAACGTTGTTTTTGATAACGAGGTGAACTTTTCACTCATGATGAAGGGCGCAAGCTCATCTTGAGTGTCATGAATGATTTTCAGTTGACCAATAAAAGCGTTAAGTTTAGGAATTGTAGGAAGCTCTGCGATAGCCATTTTTTCACGTTTAGATACCTCATCAATTGTTTGATTAAATAATTCTTGATCAAAACCTGAATGGTATACTCGGTTTTTCATAAACTGGTAGATATCTAAGATAGGGGATATCAATAACAAGTCTTCATGGTAGCTTTTGAACCATTTACTGTTAGCGATAGCTGATGCCCCTATCCCATGTGCAATAACCATCTTTGGTGCAAAAAGGTTTTTAGATACATCATCAAAGACCTTTATCATCTGGGGCAAGTTACTAAATTTTCCTTGGCTACTACCGTGAGCAGGGAAGTCAAAGCTAATTGTTGAATAGCCTTGTTCAGCCAGTTTTTGCATTAAGGGCCAAAAATCGAATGCACTACCAGACCATCCGTGAACTAACCAAATACACTTACCTTCTCCATAGCGATAAGCTTTTAATTGACCATAGCGCGTTCTAATATCAAATTCTTTAACATGCTTTGGCCAGTATGAAGGTTTTCTCTTAGGTTTAAATAATGCATTTTTAGCTATTTTTAAAGCTAGGCTTGGTACTAAAACTCGTAGTGTTTGAGTACTTGTTTTGGTCCAAAGCGCTTTTAGTTTCTTCACAATCTTCCCTCGATTCCATTTAAGTAGGTAGCAAGTCTACAAAGCAAATGGAGATTAAATGAGGATAAAAACAAATAACAAACTTAATTTAATCTCCATAATTAATCCTCATTTGTTTTTTACCATGTTGTTGGAATATCTATATTGAATCGAACGAATGAGATGAATGATGATGAGTTTTTTATCGAAGCATTGCCTAATATATTTAGTCGCCTTAGTGTGTTTTTCTACCCCCAGCTTTGCTGGGTTCATTACTATTGGACATGACCTACAAGATGTTTGGTGGTGGAATGGCATGCTAGAAAGTAATGGTTTTGTATCCTCACTTTTTCCTAGTGGGGTTATCAATGGATTTTACTAAAGAATTTCATCACGTTCATGAGCACAATCAAAAAGAATTCGATGAACCATCAAGTTATAACCAGCTGAGCTTGGCACAGAAAATGTCAGCGTCGCAACTGAGGCAATTTGGATTTGAATTGAACGTTATTGAAGGTGATATGTTTGAGAGAATGGCTGTTTTTACTAATGACTCACTTAGTGTTACTGTTGATTATTATGGCGAAGTTGGTAGTCTCACGACACTTTATTTTAGGAAATAATCCTCTACACTCTTCAGTAATACTTAACTATTATGAGAATCTACATTGATTAGACTTTTTGATAAACAAACTAATAAAAGTGAGGCGGTATTAAATACTGTTGCACATATGCCAACACAAAGCCTTGCTATTTTAATGGATGATGAGTTTACCTTAGCATTAACAGATACTGATTTTATGCGTATTGCGGTCTTACTTGCACAAAAAAGTTATGATGAAGGTGGCTGCCCAATTGGTGCCGTGATTATTGATAACAAAACGAGAAAGATTTTAGGTAAAGGTCATAACACCCTTGTTCAAGAAGACCACCCTTACAATCATGGTGAAACTTCTGCTATGCGCGATGCTGGACGAATCGATTTTAGTCAAACGTCACTGTTTACTACACTTAGCCCCTGCAATGTTTGTGCGACCTTATTATATATGAGAGGGGTTAATCGGGTTGTCGTTGGCGATATAACAAATGCCTCAGGTAATGAAGAATTTTTACGTAGTAAAGGCGTTCAAGTTGATATCTTAGAAGATTTACAAGGCGTTGAACTTTATGGTCAATTTCGACAAGAGAAACCCGACCAAGATCTAGAAGATTGGCAAGGGGTTAGTGCTCTATGTAATCACACCGTCATCTAGTGACAGGCTCAAAGCTTTATAAAGCATTACCTGTTTAGGCAGAAGGCTTAAGGGGTAAGCTGATGACTATCTTTAGGCCACCAAAACTTGATTGTTCAGCATGTATTGTTCCGTTATGTGCTGTAATTAAACTCTTACAAATAGCTAGACCTAATCCTGAGCCACCAGTTTCTCTACTACGTGAGTTCTCAATCCGATATAAACGCTCAAAAATAGCGGTTAAGTCCTTATCTGGTACCGCAGGTGCACTGTCTTCAATTGACAAATAAAAGTGCTTAGCTTTTATTGTCGCGACTATGTTAACTTTGCCAGGTTTATCAGTGTATTTAATGCAATTACTGAGTAAATTGATGATAATTTGTTTGATTTTATCTCGGTCATAATTAACTTCTAACCCATCAGGTAAGTGCTTGCGAATGTGAAAGGTGAGTTTGTTATTACTCACAAATTGCGTTAATTCTTTTTCCCAAAGCGCAAGTGTACTATTAAGGTCAAAAGGCTCCAAGTTAAGCGGTAAGGCTCCAACATCAGATTGAGCTAATTGATGAATATCATCGATTAAATGTTCAATATCCGTTAATTTATTATCTAAGGCATCGTAACTTGCTTGAACATCTTCCTCTAGGTCGTCTTTGAGTGATTCAACTTGAAGTTTTAGTACCGTAAGTGGCGTACCAAGTTCATGTGAAACATCGGCTAGTAATTGATTTTTTTGGTTTAGCAACTTTTCGGTAAGTTGTTTTTCTTTTGTTGCTATATTTCTTTTTTGGTGTTGAAAATAGGTATAAATAAGTAAGCTTGTTATAACGATAAAAGTGATGATAGCAGCATAAAAAAAGCGTTGTTTTAATGAGAAGTTTTCAAGCTGTTTTAAATTATTTTCAGTGAGTTTTGCAGCTTGCGCGGTTGATTGTTTAATGAATTCTCGTCTAGCTTTCCTTTCGGTGTCTAATAAAGTAAATGCTTCGTTTAACGCTGCGTTTGATACTTGAGTACTTTTACTATTTTTTAAAGCTAAAATTGCCGTTACTTCCTTTTTAAAGGGGGGGCTGTTGGGAAATATTTCTTTAAGACTATCTAGTGTTGAGAAGCTATCTTGTACCTGGCCAGCTCTAAATTGCGCTATGCTCAGTAGTTCATAACTAGCCTGTATATATGGTATTTCATCACTATTTCTACGTTCTTCTATGGCTAAACTTAAAAAGTAGATACTTTGCTGCCACTTTTTTTGCATATAAGCTAATTTTCCACTTAAATAGTGCGTGTTGAGTAAGGCTTTTTTTACTTCTGGGTTTTCAGCAATAAATTGGTATTTTTCATTTAAATGTTGTTGGGCCAAGGCGTAGTTTTCTGAATATATAGCATTTGAGGCCATATTAGATAACATATAAACAATGCCGGCTTTATTGTTATCTTGCTTCCACTTTTGGTAGGCAAGCTTGTTGTATTTATAAGCTTGCTCATGAAGATTTACTTTTCTATAGAGGGAGGCGGCTCTGTTATATATTGTTGCTTCTTGCTCAAGCGTTAACTGGTGTTCTTGGCCAATTTTTATGGCTTCATTGAGTAATGCTATTGCCGCTGATATATCGGTATTTTTGTGATAAAGGCAAGGGGCATAATCAGACAATGCTTCTGCGACTCTTGCCTGATTATTGACTAATTTTCGCTCTACAAATAGCGAAAGTTTTTTGTCATTACAATATTCATTGGGGTCTTGGGTTATTTCTTTTTTACTTGCCGCTCTATAGCTATATAAGTCGGCTAATAATGTAGATACTGGTATATCGTTTAGCGTTAAAAGCTCAATGCCACGCGTAAATGATGTTAGTGATAAATTTAGCTCTGCAATACTTAAATGGATTTTTCCTACTTCAAAGAAATACTCGGCTTGCTCTTCAATGCTATAACTAGGCACTTTAACTTCAGCACTTTTTAATAATAATAGTTTATCTTGTTTATCTTCTATTGCAGCTAGCTGACGGGCAAGCTCGTTGAATGAATGTCCATAACTAAAAAAACTTAGTAGTAAGAGCAAATAGCAGACTGTTTTCATGATGTACTCATATTGTCGGGGTTAAATGAAGAATAATTTGTTCAAATGTCTAGTTGCCATACAAAAAATATTGAATTAATAATCTAGTCTAATGGCAAAGACATGGTTATTTTCAAACCACCTAAACTAGAGTGCTCAGCATATATTTTTCCATTATGTGCTTCAATTAGGCTTTGACAGATGGCCAGTCCCAGCCCAGAGCCACCGGTATCTCTACTTCGTGAATTTTCAACTCGGTATAAACGCTCAAAAATAGCACCTAAATCTTTATCTAAAATACCAGGAGCACTATCTTCAATAGCTAGGTAAAGAGTCTTGTGTTTTGTGCTTGCTGATAACTTAATCTTTCCAGGTTTGTTGGTGTACTTTATGCTGTTTGTTAGTAGGTTAACAAATACTTGTTTGATCCTGTCTCGGTCAAAATTAACCAACAAGTTATTGGGTAAATCTCTGTTGATTTCAAAGGTAAGTTTGTTGGTGTTAACAAATTTACTTAATTCACTTTCCCACAGTCCTAACGTACGGTTAAGGTCAAATGATTCGAAGTTAAGATGCAAAGCACCAACATCTGATTGCGCTAATTGATGAATATCGGCAATTAAGTTTTCAATATCACTGATCTTATAGTCTAATGCATCATAGCTTGCCTGTACGTCTTCTTCTAAATTATCTTTGAGCGACTCTACTTGTAGCTTTAGCACGGTAAGTGGGGTACTTAGTTCATGGGAAACATCGGCAAGTACTTTGTTTTTCTGCGTGAGCAGTTTATCCATAAAGTGCTTTTCTTTAAGTGCTAATTTTTTTCTTTGTATTTGTAGATAAGAAAAAATAATTAAAATAACGATAATAAACAAGGTAGACACTAATACCACCGTAAGCTTTTGTTCTAAAATGATATTGTCTAGCTGTTTCAAATTATCATCAAATTTTTTGGCTGCTTGTATAGTCGACTGTCTAACAAACCTATTTTTTGATTGTTTTTCTTTATCAATGAGCTTAAATGCAGATATTGCTATTTCATCTGGCTTATCTGTCATCATGCCTTTTATAAGCAATATTTCTTTTTTTATCGGTTTCTTGTCTGGATAAAGTTGCTCAACGGTTGATAATGTTTGATAGCTTTTTTCAATGTTACCAATTCTGAAGTAGGCAATACTGAGCAACTCATAAGTTGCTTGAATATAGGAGATGTTTTGGCTATTTTCAATTTCAGTTAATCCTGTTTCTAAAAAAGAAATGCTGAGAGGCCAGTCTTCTTCGAGCTGAGCTATTTTTGCCGATAGGTAATAAAACTTTAGCATTGCGCCTTTAAATTTGGGCTGCTTTTCTGCAAAAAGTCTTAATTCAGTCAAATGCTGCTTAGCTAATTTGAGATCAACTAACGCGGTACTGTAATGAATGGCATTTATAATAGAGACATATACGTTGTTTGTATCATTTGTTGCAAGAAAAGCTTCGTGTGCAAGCTTATTGTACTCATAAGCCTTGTCATAAATTAATGAGCGAAATGATAATGAGGCGGCTTGATTATAAATAATTTGTTTTATTAACGGCGCTAGCTTTTGTGTTTTGGCAATAGTAAAAGCTTCATCAAATAATTTAAGGCTGTTAGTTATACCGTGCTCTTCACTTTGTAAACATTTAGCGTAGTAAGCTATGGATTTAGCAATTAGACTAGGTTGCAATATTTCTCTGGCAAACAACAACGCCTTTTCACGGTCTTCACAGGCAGTCGTATTGTAATAATCAACACTACCTGCTGCCCTAGAGCGTTCAATATGTAGATTAACTAATAAACTCGAGGGTGATAAGTTATGGCTGTTATGCAGGTTAATGCCATTAGTAAAGGCAGCTACAGCATCGTTGAGTTGACGTTGCTTTTCATAATGAGTGCCGAGTAAAAACCAGTATTGGCTTTGTTCCGTGTCGTTAAAGTGCGCTACCTGAGACTCTGTTTTTTGCAATAAACTTAACTTATCAATGTCGTTGTTAGTTGATTGAAGTTGATTTTTTAGCTCAATAAAGGATTGTCCAAGTGATACTGAACTCAAACAATATACTGAAAAGATAGTGGTTTTTATAAGAAGTAACATGTTCAACGGCGACTCTCTCAAAACTAAGAAATTGATGAGGCTTAACCCATGATTGCTGATTATGGATAAAGCCTTCAGAACGATGAAACACCGTAAATTTATTTAATTCGCCGTGGACATTAACATAACCATTACTGTTTTTCTCTGCAATTTACCTTAGTACTGTTAGCAGAGAGCTGTAATGGTTTAGTAAGCAATTTGACCTTTTGGGTAGTCACGCTTTTGCCTTATAGCTAACAGTCCTGCCATGCAAAATAATAATGCAGTTGCTGGCTCAGAAACTTCGACAGGAGGAGCTGTTGGTAAAGGGTCTGGGTAGAAAGCATCTGAAAATGGATGTTCACTAAAGGTGACATTAGTAATGGTATTTACATGAGATAAGTTTAATTCACCTTCAGAATAGATGTCACTTGGTCCGGTAAAGCTAATGTCTGTTTCAGAAAAGTGATAACCACCAGTTAACATATAAAAACCAAATACATCGCCGTTGGAATAATCATAGTCAATGATTTGTTCGCCGTTCCAGCTGTAAACTTCTTTTAGTGGTGTGTTGTTAAACATATTGGCATAAAACACATCATTTCGAAGGATCTCGGTGCGTTCAGGTACTAAAGTATATAATGTTTTGGCACCCCATGAGTTGGTGAAGTAGATACCAAAATCAGAGATGGTGCCAAATGAGCTGGTTATTTTCATGTAGGTAGCATCTCTACTATCTAGTGCAAACATCCCATCACCGGTATGAATTAATCCTGCATTTGCTGTTATGGTGTAAATCGAAGATAGTAAAACAAAGAGTGTTGCTTTTAACTTCATGGTTTTTCCTTATGTCGTTAATTATAGGGGCTGTGAAGGGCTGTTTACTGACCAATGGCACTGACTCAGAGGTTAGCCTATTTAGCTATACGACAGTCGTTTAACGGCAATTGGCACTGTAGGTGGGCACTTCCATGTTTTGACATAATAATGATATGAAAAGAGTTAGGATAAAATAGGGATAAATATCAATTTCCGGTGATGTGGATTATGCAAGCGCGTGTAAGGGAAGCTTAATTACTACTTTTAGGCCTCCTAAGTCTGCGTGTTGTGCGTATATATCACCTTGATGCATTGTGATTAAGCTTTTACAAATAGAAAGCCCTAAGCCGGAGCCACCTGTCTCTCTGCTTCTTGAATTTTCAACTCGATATAAACGCTCAAATATATTACTTAAATCTTCATGGGATACACCAGGGGCACTGTCTTCAATGGTAAATATTAAGGTATTTTGTTTTACCTTAGCATGCAGCTGAACTACGCCTGGTTTATGAGTGTATTTAATACAGTTAGTCAGTAAGTTGATAAATACCTGCTTGATCCTATCCCTATCAAAATTGACCATAAACTTCTTTGGTAGGTCGCGGGTGAAGGTAAACGATAACTTATTGCTATTGATGAACTCTGAAAGTTCTTCTTGCC